>Ga0209717_1001083_pt1 | contig 30854 bp, 23 predicted proteins | sample AD_UKC048_MetaG_FD_184418 | JGI IMG/M metagenome (GOLD analysis project Ga0209717, IMG submission 184418) | Active sludge microbial communities of municipal wastewater-treating anaerobic digesters from USA - AD_UKC048_MetaG (SPAdes) (version 2) | ecosystem: Engineered > Bioreactor > Anaerobic >...
GCAATGGAAGTTTCTTTATCGCCCAGGTGGATCCTGCAGGTAATTTCATGTGGATGGATACGGACGTCAGTACACTTCCGGAAGATTGCATCGGCTGGACACTCGCAGTTGGCCCCACGGATATTTACGTGGCTGGCATGCACGAAGGCATCTATTCAAGTCTGCTGCGATATAGTTTCAACGGTACCCTGCAGGCGGAAATAATCGTGGACATCCGCACCATCAGCGACCTGATGCTCGACGAGCAGGGACGGCTGTATGCAGTGGGTACGGCTTCCCCTTTTGCTTTTTTCAATAACATGCCTGTGCCATCTCCTGTAGAATTTACAGGCTACGTGAATTACATCGCACAACTCGATTCGTTCTTTCAGGTGCAGTGGATTCGGTCGACGAATTACATCACCTTCGACGAACACCCGAAAGGCGCGATTTTTAACGACCACCCGATGTTGCTGTCTCTCGACTTCGATGAAGGGCAGAATGGGCAGGGCAATTACCAGTTAAAAGAATACTCCGTGGAAGGCGACTTGCTGCACACGGATTCCATTCTTTCGGGCTTTTTCTTCCAGAATTACGAGCATTTCGCTTTGCAGCCGTTTTGCGACCATTTGCTGCTGGCCTATCCTTCGGACGGCGGTTTTGCCCTGAAATCTTTTGATGCGGCATTTCAGGATACGATATTGCTGCAAAGTTCGGACGGCAATTTTTCAAGTTCCATTCCTTTCATTTGTACGCAGGGCGAACACGCTGTGCTGGGCTCCAGTTTCCGGAATGCGGAACTGACCATTGCCAGCGGTTTTGATGAACTGCACAACAGTAAAACGCCCGCCCCGCAGGAGTTTATTCTGGTTCTGGAATGTGACGGCGCGTCCAGCGGCAGCGAGGATATTTCGCAAGCGCCTGCTTTGTGGAATTTGACGCCCAATCCGGCGGGCGCAGTTGTTTACCTGAATAGAAAAAATGAAAACGATGCGCAGGAAGTATACCTGGAATTGCTGGATGCACAGGGGCGTCGTTGCCAGCACGAGAAATCGTCGGAACATCAGATAGCCGTTTCCCTGGAAACCATCCCGGCGGGCATTTATTTTCTGAGGGTAACGGGAAAAACAGGCACGGTGATGCTGAAAGGAATAAAACAATAACCTTCCTACAGAACCGAAGCAGCCTACAAGTGTTTGATAGGGACACTTGTAAACCTGACTTTTACCGATATGAAAAAAGCACTCCTCTTCGGCGCCACAGGCTTCGTAGGCTCCTACCTGCTGGATGCCTTGCTGAACAGCCCCGACTATGACCAGATAACGATCGTGGTTCGGAAAGATCCGGGTATCACGCACGTCAAACTGCAAACCCTGATCGGGAACCTGGATACCTTGCCTTCTTTGAAAGAAAAATTAGTGGCCGACGATGTTTTTATCGCCTTGGGCACTACCAAAAAGAATACGCCCGACCCAAAGGAATATTACCGCATAGACCACGATTATCCGGTAACGGCGGCCCGCATTGCCAAAGAGAACGGCGCTACTTCCGTGCTGGTGGTTTCGGCCGTAGGCCCCGATGCGAATTCGGGCGTTTTTTACATCCGCACCAAAGGCGAGATGGAGCGCGATATTCTGGCGCTGGATTATGCGCACACGCACCTGTTCCGCCCGTCGATGATCATGGGCCATCGCAAGGAAAAACGTCCGATGGAAAAGGTGTTTATCGGGCTGTTTTCCGTGATCAACCCTCTGTTTTTTAACAGCAAATATCGCGGCATAGAGGGTAAAGAAATTGCGTACGCCATGGTGAATGCTGCGGGCAATTCAACGGAAAAAGTGAAGGTGTACCACTGGAAGGAAATGCAGGCGTTGTTGTGAGTTGGGTATTTGTTATCGGTTATCAGTTATCGGTTATCAGGGTGGATACGCCCGGCAAAAAATCCCGAACACGCTACTATTACCTGAACGTTTCTAGCCTGTAGAATCAGGCAGTATTCTTTCTCCAGATACCTGTATAAAGGGAATCCGGCTGGACATATTTGTAAATGTGATTGATCGCCGCTTGCAGTTGCCGCGAAGAGAAGTCGGCCGACCCACCTGAAAATGCATCAATAGTACGAGGTATCTCATATCGTTGAAATTAATAATGCCGACAATGTATCTTATAAAGTTGAGTCGACGTTGCCGGCTTTACGCTTTTCGATGCATTTGCTATGCGCGTCAAGTCTGGTGCACCTCGCCGCCATGTGAAACGTTTACTAAACGTTTCACAGTTTTGTAAACGTTTCTTCGAAGCACAAAACCCGGTGACGCGCGGTATAAATTTCCCTCCCCCAACACACTACTTCCAAATCCGCATCCGTTTTCCATCCCGACAGCAAAGCCTCCGGCGCCTGCCGTCGTTGAAAACACATTCCCCACCTATCAACCTCCTTCCAAAAATGATAGACCTCACTTCCAACCGCATCTCCGCCTTGTTGAGCGCGGAAGAACTCGCTGCTACCAAGTCCGATTTAGACAAAGTCTCCCAACGACTTTCCTTTTTAGTGCAACTGACGCAGAAAGAAATCGAGCGCATGTACAAGATCAGCGATGCCGACAAAACGTTCGTGCGCAATTGCCTGGCCGAAATGAGCGGCGCATCCGACATTACGCCGCCGTATCTGAACGCGGAAGAAATCAGCCGCGACCTGGCCTGCAACGAGCAATTGCTGGAACTGGAAAATACCTTGTCCGAACTGCTGCTAAACGTGCGCCGCAACCGAATCCTGGCCGGCAAGGAAGCCTACAACGGCGCGTCCGTTTTTTACCGGCTGGTGGCTACTGCGGCGCGCTCCGGTTCCGGTCCGGCCCAGGCCATCCATGAGCGTTTGCAAAAACACCACCACCACAAAATCAAGAGTGGCCGGAGCCGTGCCGCCCAACGGGCTCAACAAGCGAAGCAAGTGGATTGAAGTATGTTCAGCACGTCCTAAAGTATTGCTAAAGGCATTCGGAGTGCCTTGAGCGGGTTTAGAAGAGCCGCTAGCAGGTGTTGAAGTATCGCTAAAGACAATCTGAGTGCTTTGAGCGGATGTAAAAGAGCCACTAGCGGGTGTTGAAGTATCGCTGAAGGCAATCCTAATGGCCTGAGCGATAATAAATGATCCGCTAGCGGGTCTTGAAGTACTGTTAGCGGGTATCCGAGACCTGCTAGCAGTACTTTATGATCTGCTAAAAGGATTTTAAGAGGCTTCAACAGGTGCTGGAGACCTGTTAGCGGTAGTGATGGAAGTGCTGAATACAATGTACGATTACATCGTAAATCAATTGGATTCAGCACTTCCATCAATAATTTCATAAAAATCATCGGCATTACTCCTTACCTTCGCCGCATGAAGCGCCTCTTGCTCTGGGTACTTATTTTGCAGTTTTCCACCGGCCACAACATGCTGGAGGAGGTTTTGCGTTTGCCCATGTTGCTGGACCACTTCCGTATGCATCAGTCGGAAGCACCTGATTTATCGTTCGGCGCTTTCTTCATCGATCATTACCTGAACGTACGGCACGAGCATCAATGCGACGAGCATGCAAAATTGCCGCTGCATTGTTCGCACAGCGCCCTGGCAGAATCCACTTTGCCTTGCCCGCTCCCGGCCATGACGTTTTCATGCGGGCGGGAAATCATCGTTTCCAATAAAATGCCGCTCGACAACGCCTTGCTCCCTTCCGGCGATTACGAGTCCGGCCTCTTCCGCCCGCCAATAGCGTAAGACGTGTATGGTTTTTGGTGTTTCGTGTTTGGGAATCGACGGGTAACCGTGGGTTATTTCGAAATACCCTAAACACCTTGCCAGCCCGCTCCCGGGTATTTTCAATCGGCTTCGAGCCGTATTTTTTTCATATTTAAGGCTGATTTGTCACTTGCCACCACCCGGCATACGCCATTTTTTTAAATGTGCGCACTTACGGGGCATGTTGGTTTTTTGGTATTTCGTGTTTGGAAAACGATGGAGTTTTTCCTCCAAACACTAAATACCAAACACCAAACACATTCCAGGCATCGGCCTTTCATTTCTGTTTGAACATGTTTCAAAAAATCATCGTTTTTTCCCTTCGGAACAAACCGCTGATCGGACTGCTGGTACTGGCCATGATCGTGGCCGGGCTGTGGTCGTTCAGTCGCCTGCCCATCGACGCGATGCCGGACATCACCAATAACCAGGCACAGGTGCTCACGGTTTGTCCGACGCTGGCTACCCAGGAGGTGGAACAATACGTAACCGCCCCCATCGAAAACGCTGTGCGCAACCTGCCCGGCGTAGTCGAACTGCGCTCCATTTCCCGTTTCGGACTCAGCGTGATCACCGTCGTTTTTCGCGAGGAAATGGATATTTACCAGGCGCGTACCCTCTTAAATGAAAAATTACAGTCCGTAGAAATTCCTGCGGGTGCGGGGCGGCCCGAACTGGCGCCGATTTCTACCGGGCTCGGTGAAATTCTCCATTACCGCATCGAGCCGAAACGCGGCTACGAAGGTCGCTATTCGGCCATGGAGCTGCGGAACATCCAGGACTGGATCATCAAAAAGCAACTGGCCGGTATTCCGGGCGTCGTGGAGATCAACAGTTTCGGTGGGTACCTGCAACAGTTCGAAGTGGCCGTTACGCCCGAACGCCTGCGCGCTGCCGGGGTGAGCATTTCCGAAGTGTTCGATGCGCTGGAACAGGCCAACGAAAACACCGGCGGGGCCTACATCGAAAAAAACGCCTCCGCCTATTTCATTCGTAGTGAGGGCGTTGTGAAGAACCTCGACGATATTCGCAGTATTTCCGTGCGGGCCAACCTGCATGGCGGCGGACTGAAAATCGGCGACGTTGCGGACGTGCGGCTCGGCCATGCGCTCCGGTATGGCGCCGTTTCGCACAATGGTCAGGGGGAAATTGTACTCGGTATCGTCATGATGCTCAAAGGTGAAAACGCCGCACAGGTAATCCGCCTTGTAAAAGCACGGCTGGCGGAAATTGCGCCCAGTCTGCCCGAAGGCATTCAGGTAACTACCTTTCTGGACCGCGAAAAATTTGTGAACCGGACCGTCAGTACCGTCCGCAACAACCTCATCGAAGGCGCGCTCATTGTCGTGTTCGTGCTGGTGCTGCTGGTAGGCAATCTGCGGGCCGGGTTTATCATCGCTTCCGTGATTCCGCTTTCCATGTTGTTTGCCATCACAGTGATGCAAATGACGGGCCTGACCGCCAACCTCATGTCGCTGGGCGCCATCGACTTCGGTCTGATTGTCGACGGGGCGGTGATCATTGTGGAAGCCACCCTGCACTACCTGCGGCATTACGCCTTGCACCGCAGGCACGGCGAGGAAATGGCCGTTCAACTTTCCCGTGCCGAAATGGATGCAGGCGTGGAGACGTCCGCAAAAGGCATCATCCGTTCGTCGGTATTCGGCGTTTTCATTATCCTGATCGTTTACCTGCCGATTTTATCACTGGAAGGCATCGAAGGGAAAATGTTCCGGCCCATGGCGCTCACAGTGTCGTACGCCTTGCTGGGTGCGCTGCTGTTGTCGCTCACGTATGTGCCGGTGATATCCGCCCTGTTCCTGCGCCGCAGAATCGACCTGCGGTTTACGTTTGCCGACCGTCTGATGGCAAGTATTCAAAAGGTGTATTTGCCGGCCTTAAAAATGGCTTTGCAGGCGCCGAAACTTGTTCTGGGGCTCACGATGATCTGCTTTGCAGCGGCTGTTGCCGTTTTTCTGCGCCTCGGCGGTGAATTCCTGCCAACGCTCGATGAAGGAGACATCATGATGCACGGTTTTTGCAAACCCGGAACTTCGCTGACGCAAACCATCGCGAGCCACGACCTGGTGCAAAAAACGATTCTCGAAAATTTCCCCGACGAAGTGGAGCAGGTTATTTCCAAAATCGGTACGGCGGAAATCCCGACCGACCCCATGGCGCCCGAAACGGCCGACAACCTGATTTTGCTGAAAGACAAATCCAAATGGACCCGCACGCATTCCAAAAGCGAACTGGTGGAAATGATTTCGGAAAAAGTGCAGGAGGTGCCGGGTATGGCGTTCGAATTTACCCAGCCCATCAAAATGCGTTTCGACGAAATGATGACCGGTGTGCGCTCGGATATCGCCATCAAAATTTTCGGTACCAATATGGACTCGCTGGCAAGTGCCGGCGACCGCATCAGCCGCCTGATCCGGAATGTGGAAGGTGTATCCGATCTCAAGGTGGAACAGGTGGAAGGCCTGCCGCAAATTGCCGTTGTATATGATTATCAGCGACTTGCGCGGTATGGTTTGAAGGTGAAGCAGGTAAATGACGCCCTGCGCTCGGCCTTTGCGGGGGCGGTGGCCGGTACGGTTTTCGACGACGGCCGGAAGTTCGACCTCGTGCTCCGGCTCGATAACGCCGGACCGCTCGCCCGTGATCTGACGGATGTGCAGCAATTGCCCGTTACGACTTCAGAAGGTTCTTTTGTGCCGCTCAGCGAAGTGGCAACGGTAGAATACCGCCTGGGCGCCGCCCAGATCAGCCGCGACAATGCGCAGCGCCGGATCGTGGTGGGCGCCAACGTACGCGGCCGCGACGTGGAAAGCGCCATCACCGATATCCAGAAAATACTGTCGGAAAATCTGAAACTACCCACCGGCTACGTGCTCACCTACGGCGGTCAGTTTGAAAACCTGCAAGCCGCCAAGGCCCGGCTTTCCGTGGCCGTTCCGCTGGCGCTGGCACTCATCCTGGTCTTGCTGTATTTTGCATTCAACTCCCTGAAAGAGAGCCTGTTGATCTTTTCGGCTATTCCCATGTCAGCCATCGGCGGGGTGTTCGCCCTGTGGCTGCGCGACATGCCGTTTTCCATTTCGGCGGGTGTGGGTTTCATTGCGCTGTTCGGCGTGGCGGTGCTCAACGGCATCGTGCTCATCGCCTATTTCAACGAACTGGAAAAAGAGGGCCGCAAACAGGTGTACGAACGCATTATCCTGGGCGCTACTGTACGACTGCGGCCGGTGCTGATGACAGCGGCGGTGGCTTCGCTCGGTTTCCTGCCTATGGCGCTATCCACAGGCGCCGGCGCCGAAGTGCAGCAACCGCTGGCTACGGTGGTGATCGGCGGACTGGTGACGAGCACGCTGCTTACATTGATCGTGTTGCCGGTGCTGTATGCGATTTTCTTTAAAGACAGTGAGCTTCCTGCCTCGATGGAATAGCGCATTGGATTATCGGTAACTGCTGTCATGTAACCGTCTTTTTTCTGCAAATTTAAATTAAAATGACTGTAATTAAAATATATCAACCTGGAAAAAGCCGATTGTGCCGGCTGCTCCTGAGCGTTTTTTGCTTTCCTGCGCTCCTCTCCGCACAACGCACCATTACCGAGGCCGAAGCCCTGCAAATCGTGCGCGAACAACACCCGGCAGTGCTAGCTTCCAGCGCTTCCATTCGCAGCGCACAGACGCTGCGGGCCGGTGCTGCACGTAACTGGGAGCCGGCGGAAATCTTTCACAATATCGCTGCCGACCCCGATCTGGGGATGTTCGGCACCTCCACGTTCGGCGTTACCCAAACCTTTCCGGCGCCCCGGCAAACACGCGCCAACCGCGCCTTGTACGAAAAACAGGTTACCCTCCATGAAGCGGAGCGGAGCCTTGCCCAGCACCAGTTGACCCGCGAAGTGCGCGATATCTTTCAGCACTTGAGTTATCTCGACGAAAAACGAAGCCGCCTCGTGGCACTCGACAGCCTGTATCAGCAAACCGCCCGCATCGCCGACCGCCGTTACCGCAACGGTGAAGTGGCTGCGGACGAACGCCTGGCTGCTATCGACCAGGCAGCACGTATCCGGCTGGATTTGCTGACGATCAGCCATGAAACTGCCTTCGACCGGGAAGTGCTCGCGCAGTTTTTAGGTGAAAACGAGCCGCTGACGCCCGTGATCGCTCCTTTTACCCGCCGCACCTTCAGCATGGCCGATACCTCGCGGATCCGGCAAGGTTCTTACACCATGGTGGATAAAGGCAAAGCGGCCGTTTCGGAAGCCCTCGCGGGCGTAGAAAAAGCGCGTCGTGCACCTTTGCTTACTGCCGGTATCAACGTTCAGTACCTGGCCAACGGATCGCTGTATCCCGGTTATTCGATCGGTCTGCGCCTCCCGCTCGCCCAGCAAAATCTGCGCGCCCGGACTTCGGCCGCCACCGCCGTTGCTGAATCTGCCCAGGCTCAGGTCGACGCAACGGTACGCAACCAGCAGGTGGAACTGGCGCATTTGCTGCACGAAGTGGAGAAATACGAAATCCTGCTGGAGTATTACGAAAAAGAAGGCAAAACCCTCGCAACCGAACTGCGAAGAAGCGCCTTTCAGCGCTATGCCGCCGGCGAATCGGATTTCACCGAACTCGTGCAATCCGCCGACCGCGCCCTCCACCTCGAAATGGAATATCTGGATAACCTGCACCTGCTGAACAGGACGGTGCTGGAGATTGAGATGCTGTTTTGATGAGGGTTGATGAGTTTATGGGTTTATAGGTTTATGAGCAGCCACTCTATCAACCATAAACCTATAAACCCATAAACCTATAAACCCATAAACCCATAAACCTATAAACCCATAAACCCATAAACCTATAAACCATCCCATCACTAAAAATTTCACTTTCATGAAAAATATAATGTTCTCTTTTGCCTCGCTCCTGCTGTTGATTTCCTGCAAGGGCAAAACCGTTGAAACGACTGCTGCGGAGCCGGCAAAATCGGGTAACCTGATTCACCTCAATGCGGAGCAGATCAAGCGCGCTGAAATTGCCTGGGGCCCGGCAGAAATGAAAACCATCAATGCGGTGCTACCGCTCACCGGCGAGTTGAGAATACAGCCGGAAAACAGGGCGGTTGTAAGCGCGCCGTCCGACGGATTTATTACCAGCCTGCGGGTACGCCTGAATCAACCCGTACGGAAAGGGGAAATCGTGGCCACGCTTCGCAAACCGGATCTGGTCGACCTGCAACAATCTTTTCTGGAAACCCGCGACCGCATTCATTTCCTGCAATCCGAATTTACACGCTACAACGCCCTGCGTGAAGACGACGCCACGGCTGCCAAAAACGTGTCGAAAGTAAAGGCCGAACTGACTGCTGCCAACACGACCGGAGAAATGCTGGCAGCCAAACTCAAATTGTATGGTATAGCCACCGAAGGACTTACGACGAATAATGTGCAGTCTGAACTGAAGGTTACCGCTCCCCTCGGCGGCGTGGTAACGGCCATACACCTGAGCAACGGCAGCGCGTTACAAGCCGGCAGCGCCATCTGTGAAATTGCCGATTTTTCCGCCCTGCATGCCGATCTTTTTGTATTTGAAAAAGATATTATGAAAGTAAAACCCGGCCAAAAACTGGAAGTTTCCTTTCCCGGAGCGCCGGATAAGACCCTCGGGGCAACCCTTTTTAGTATCGACCGGGTGATCGATCCCGAAAAAAATGCCGTGCGGGCACACGCCCGGATCGATAACAGTGCCGGAATGAATCTGGTCGACGGGGCTTATTGCGATGCGCGGCTGGCGCTGGATCAGGCCGCACCCATGCCGGCCCTGCCTTCCGATGCCATTGTCCGCGACGGTTTGGAGGAGTTCATCCTCTTGCTGGACCATGAACAGGATGGAGATGCATTTTTCAAACCTGTAAAAATTCGGGTCCTGGGTTCTGAAAACGGCTTCACTGCCTTCAGCACGGAAACCCCGCTGCCCGCCAATACCCCGATCGTGCGAAAAGGCGCCTATTTCGTGTGGTCGCAGGGGAAAGTGGAGGAGTTCAGCGAAGAGTAACTAAGTGCGAAGTCGTCAGTGCGAAGTGCGAAGTCCACATTATCGAGCGCTAAATTGACTTCGCACTTCGCACTGACGACTTCGCACTTTATCAATACTTGTACTTCCCTTTCCACTGTTCCCGCAGTTGCGCCCGCACCCGTTCTTCGGTGGCGTTGGCGCCGGGTTCGTACAGGATGGTACCGTCGATGGCTTCCGGGAGGTTGGCCTGCTGCACGAAATTACCCTGAAAATCGTGGGCGTACTGATAACCCGAACCGTAGTTGAGTTCTTTCATCAGTTTAGTGGGGGCATTGCGCAGGTGCAGCGGCACGGGCAGGCTGCCGGTTTGTTTGACCGTTTGCAGGGCATTTCCGATGGCCATGTAAGAGGCGTTGCTTTTGGGCGAAGTAGCCAGGTAAATGGCGCACTGAGAGAGTATAATACGCGCTTCCGGCATGCCGATCATTCGAATGGCATCCATGGTGGTGGTAGCCAGCAGCAAGGCATTCGGATTGGCCAGGCCAACGTCTTCAGAAGCCAGGATAACCATGCGCCGGGCGATGAACTCGATGTCTTCGCCGCCGTCGAGCATACGTGCCAGCCAGTACACCGCCGCATTGGGGTCGCTGCCGCGCATACTTTTGATAAAAGCGGAAATGATATCGTAGTGCTGTTCCCCGGTTTTATCGTAGAGCGCGGCATTTTGCTGGATCAGTTCGCGCACGAGGTCGTTGGTGACGACAAGCGGTTTGCCGGATTCCATTTCCGGGGCGCTGAAATTGGCGATCAGTTCCAGCGCATTAAGCAGGCGCCGGGCATCGCCGCCGGAATAGAGCAGCATGGCGTCATATTCCTGAATTTCAATGGGTTGCGTTTTCAGTATTTCATCTTCCGCCAGTGCGCGATCTACCAGCCCTATGAGTTCGTCTTTGGTCAGATGCTGCAAAACGTACACCTGGCAGCGTGACAGCAGGGCGGGGATGACCTCGAAAGAAGGGTTTTCGGTGGTAGCGCCGATGAGCGTTACGGTACCCTTTTCCACGGCGCCGAGCAGGGCGTCCTGCTGGCTTTTGGAAAAACGGTGGATCTCGTCGATAAACAGAATAGCGCCTTTTTGCTGAAACAGGTTTTGTTTGTCGGCACTTTCGATGGCTTCGCGGATATCCTTCACGCCGGCATTAATGGCCGACAACTGGAAAAACGGTTTTTGCAGGAGCTTGGCTATGAGTTGCGCAAGCGTCGTTTTTCCCACACCGGGCGGACCCCAGAGAATGAATGAAGGAATTTTGCCGCGCTCGATGGCCTGCCGCAATACGGCGCCTTCACCCACGAGGTGTTGCTGCCCGACGTAGGTGTCGAGCGATTGCGGGCGCATTCTTTCTGCGAGCGGTGTCATGCGGTAGTGAATTGGGTGTTTGGTGTTTGGTTTTTGGTGTGTAGGAATTGGCCACCCGAGTTTGTTGAGCGACCAATTCCCAAACACCCAACACCAAAAACCAAACACGAAGATAAGGAGCAAATGTACGCGCCCGCCGCCGTAACGCCTACACCACCGGGCGAATATCGGGCCGGTCTTCATATCCCCATTCCACCCCTTCGGGCAGTTCGCGGCCTTGTCCTGCCGGATCTTTTAAAATGCTGACAACCATCCAGATAACCAGGATTTGTGACAACAAAAAGAGCAGGCTCGTAGTGAGGAACGAGGCATGGCACAACATGATGGATACAAAAAACAGCATGTAGCCGGACGTGACAGCGATGGCAAATTTCGGATACTTGAACATGCGAAGAGGGATTTTGCAGGGTGTTTGGTTTTTCGTGTTTCGTATTTGGAAAAGGTTGATATTCAGGCCTTTTGCAAAAAAAAACAAACGAAAAATTCAAACACACTCAGGTTTAGCGTTACTTTTTTTGAGCCTATCCGAAAACCCCATTGGAGGCTGAAAAGGCCAGAATTTGAAATTCAGGCCCAATGAGGTTTTCGGATAGGCTCTTAATAACTACGAAAATCACATCTAACCGGATGTCTCAACTTTCCAACCTGATACAGGTTAATTACTTACATAACTTCTAATTTCGCCCCAACTATTTACTTTCCCATGATGACAATGAATAAATATAAAGCAGTTCTACTATTGCTGCTCGTCGCCTTTTTCCAGTTTTGCAAATCGCCCGCACTGACCAATGCGCCCAAGCCCGGCGAATCGTATACCCCGGAAAACGAGCCGCCGCTGGTTTCCACTATGACAATCCCGGTCAATATTTCGGTGGATGAACTGACCCGTTCGCTGAATACGCGGATGTCGGGCCGGGCCCTGTACGAGGACTATTCCTACACGGACAACGGCAACGACGGGCTCATGATGAACATCTGGAAAAGCCAGGATATCAGGCTGTTTTTCAGCGGAAATACGATCAAATACCGCGTTCCACTGAAACTATGGCTCAAAAAGGACCTTCTGCTGGGCACCTCCGCGGAAGCCGAAGGCGAACTGGCGCTAAATTTTAAAACGACGTTTACCATCAATTCCGACTGGAGCCTGAGCACCCAGACGGAAGTGGAATACCACGAATGGATCGTGACCCCGTACCTGAAAACCGGCCTCGGCAACCTGAGCGTGGAAACACTGGCCAACCTCGGCCTCAAACGCAGTAAAAAGACGTTATCTCAAACCCTCGATCAATACGTTAAGCAGCAAATCAGTCTGCGCCCGTACGTGCAGGAAGCCTGGAATGCCTTACAGGAGCCCGTGTTGCTGGATTCGCTGTATGAGATGTGGGTAAAAACTACTCCGGTCGGGATCGCCATGACGCCCATTACGACGTACAACAACGCAATCCGTGCCAAAATTGCCGTGGAGTGCCTGAACGACGTGAGTTTCGGTAAAAAACCGGCTTTCCGTGAAAACTCCACGTTGCCCAATCTGCGCCTCATCGAGGATGCGCCCGACGACTATCAGGTGCGCATCGCTACCGACGTGCCGTTTCCGGAAGCCGAACGGCTGGCCAAAAATATGATGGTCGGGCAGGTGTTCGAATCGGGCAAAAAGAAGGTGAAAGTGGAGGATATTCAGTTGTGGGGCAGCAACGACAGGGTAGTGGTCAATTCCAAACTCAGCGGCTCTTTCAATGGGAATATCTACTTTATCGGCCGCCCGGAATTCAATCCGCAGAAAAACCAGATCGAGATAAAAGACCTTGATTTTCATGTAGATACGAAGAGTTTTCTGCTGCGTAGCGCATCCTGGATTTTCCAGGGAACCATCAAAAACCAGATGAAAAAAGCCATGACGTTCCCAATGGATGAGAACATCCGGGAACTGAAAGCCTCGGTGCAGGAATCGCTGAATTATTACGAAATACAACCCGGCATCGTGCTCACCGGTACGGTCGATTCGGTGACAGTAGAGAATACGCGGGTGACGCCGACGAGTATCCGGGTGAACCTGTTTTCGAAGGGCAGGGTGAATCTGGATGTGAAGGGGTTGTGATCAGCCTTCTCCCATTTTCCAAACCAGCCAGACAGATAACGCGCTGATAATCAAACTAATCCCAAACAGCAGCATGCGCCCGCCCCGGTACTGCTTTTCCGCATTGGCTTCCGTAATCGCCGCCAGGTAATTGAACTGATGCGGAATTTGCGACAGCAGGGCCAGTATAATGGCAACAATCGTGGAAATGGCCGGCAACGCAAAAATGTGTCCTTTTTCTCCGTAACCGTCGGCCTCTCCGGCGAAGTTGAAATGTATCGGGATCGTTTCCGGCAGGGTTTGGTGGTATCGCCAGGCCAGGCCCCAGGCTGTTAGTAGCAGGACTGCGGTGGTGATTTGTATGGTGGTTTCCGTGGTGGTGTAGGGGAGTTTTAAAACGGGACGTTTTTCCATGTTGTAACGGCAGGTTACTTGTGGTGATTTCTTCACACAGGAGAATAATGACCATAAACGATGACTCCAGGCGTGTTCAGGTTTTGGAAAGGCATTGATTTTCAACCTCCAAACACGAAACACTAAAAACCAAACACGTTCATTGGCCCAGCAAACGCCGGTGGTAGTTTACCTGCCCCAAATGATAGTTCAGGTGCCCGAAAAGATGCAGCAGCATAAAATCCATTTTCAGAATCTCCCCACGTTTTTCCTCGGGATAGTCTTTTTGGAAATCGGCTTCCGAAAGGCCGTCCATAACTGTTTTAACGACCTCGATGGTCGCATCTATCTGTGCATTCAGTTCGGCGCGCGGGATGTTTTTCAGGGCAAATTCGTCGTCGCGCCGACGGATGTAACCAGTTTTTCCAAGCACGGCCCCGATGAAGTGGTTCAGGTTGCCCAGCAGGTGCAGGCACAGGTTTCCGGCAGAGTTGCTGATGCCTTCCGATACAATCCAGATCCTGGATTCGTCGGCGTAGAGGTTAATTTCATCTTTCAGTTTGCGCAGGTCGCGCTCGAAGAGGGAGGAGAGAGTGGTGTTGAGCATGGCTTTGTATGTTCCCAGGGCGCTGCCCCGGGTTAATGCTTGCGCCCTTTCAGGGCTTGTTTGAATTAAAATTCAGCGTACAAAAATAATACTTCATACTTCTCAATCTCAAATACTTCGCACTTCGCACTGACGACTTCGCACTTCTATATCCACTTCGCAGAACTCCCTTCCGGCGCCGACTGTATCTCCAGCAGATGCGGAAAGTAATCCTTCAGGCTTTCGATGTGCGAAACGATGTATATCTGCCGGAATTGTTCCTGTAAATAATTGAGTGCCAGCATCATCTCGAAACGCCGTTCTTCATCCTGGCTGCCGAAAATTTCGTCGAAGGCCAGGAATTCGATGCGTTGTTCCGAGCCGCTAAGGTCCATAATGGCCTTGGTGATGGCGATGCGCAGGCAAAAATTGGCCAGGTCCACTTCGCCGCCCGAAAACCGGTGAATGGGGTAAAATATGCCGCCGTCGGCAATGGCAAAATCGAAGTTTTCGTCGACGCGGATACTTTCGTACTTGCCTTTCGTGATGCGGCTGAACAGGTCGCTGGCTTCGCGGCTGATACCCGGGCTTACCTTTTCCAGGATTTCCGTTTTGAACAGGTTGAGCATTTCCGCCAGTTTGCGCAGCAGGTCCGTTTCCTCCAGTTTGCCGCTGATATGTGCGAGAATCTGGTTGTTGGCGGCGATTTTTTCCTGGTTTCTGGCGATTTCGTTTTCCAGTTCGAGCACGGTGCGGTGCAAGGTGCGTACGGCGGCGGATTGCGCATTAAATACCTCGCTGAAATCGGTGAGCGCCTGTTTGGCCGCCTGGTACTGGACAGGATCGTGGGCGAGGGCATCAATTTCCGCCTGTCGGGCAGTCATCTGTCCCTGTGTCTCTACGATTCCTTTGGCGGTATTCTGAAGCGCCGTTTCAACAGCGGGGCGTTCGCGGCGGAGGTAATTTTCATTGCTGAGAAACTCGCGGTAACGCGGTTCCATTTCGCTCAGTTTATTTCTGAGGGTTTTGTAGGCAGCCTCGTCGAAGCGCACCTCGCCGATTTCCCGCAGAATGGCGCTGTCGGCTACCAGTTTGGCTTCCCATTGTTGTAGTTGGATCGATTCAGTCTGCTGCTGGCGGTTAAGTTCTAGCAATCTGGATTGTTCCTTGATGAGGGTTTCCACTTCCGCACGTACGGCCTGAAGTTGGGTTTTCAGCGCCAGCCCTGCTTCGGTTACCGTTTTTTTAGCCGTATCGAATTTATGCAACTCATTGGTTTGCAGGGTGTTGATTTCCGAATTCAGTTCCGACAAAGCGCGTTCGTACCCTTCCAGCAGCGGTTGCAGACAGGTGGGACATTGCCCTTCCTTGCCCAGGGCGCGGAGGCTGGCAACCTTTTCGCTACGTTCCTGAATGCGGCTTTTGTATTCCGCAATTTGCGCGTCGAAACCACGCAATTCCGTCCGTTTGGCTTCCATTTCGGCTTCCAGGTTTGCAATGATCCGCTCTTTTTCATCGAGCGAGACGCTCACGAGTGGAAGTTGCAGCAGCGCCCGGTCGAGTTCGGCCAGCTTCTTTTTTTGGGCGGTTATTTTTTCCTGGTCTTCGGCAATCCGGAGGCTGCGCGCTTCCTTGTTGATGTGCCGTTGCTGCTCTTTTTCGAGCGTTTCCAGGGCTTTTTTGTCGCTTTCGTACGTGGCGAATTCGGAGCGCAGGCCATCCTGCCGTGCCTGTTGCTGTTGCAGGTCGCGGCTTTTCTGCTGTAGATTTTCCTGTTGAGTTGTCAGGCCAGTGAGCCGTTCCTGCATCTGACCGAGGGCTTGTTGCAGGGCGTTGTAGCGTTGCAGGCGTTGTTCTTCGGCTTCGAATTTGTGTTTTTCCGCAGCGTACCGTTTTTCGCTGGCGCGCAGATTGTCCGATTCCTTTTTGAGTTCGGTTTGCTGTTTTTTGAGCGTTTTGCTTTGAGTGGTGATGTTTTCCTGCAACGATTTCAGCGTTTCCTCCGACAACAAGTTCTGGCGTTGTCCGGTCATCTGGCTGCTGAGGTCGCGAATGTCGGCGTTGACGCGGGTTTGAATATCGTCGAGGGTATCCAGGCCCAGCATGCGGCGCACCATACGTTTGCGGGCTTCACCGGAACTGTCGGAGAGTTCGCTGAGTTCTTTTTGTCCGGAAAAAACGGAGCGTTTGAACGCGTCGCGCTCCATGTGCAGCACCTTGGCGAGTTCGTCGTTGACGGCGGAAACGCCTTTGGCAACCAGTTGATCGTTTTTGTAAAATTCGGCGCCGACGGCCAGCGCCTTGCCCCGAAATTCCCGTTTTACGCGGTACAGGGTTTCTCCGATGGTGAAATCCAGCGTCAGTTCCACGTTCGCTTTACCGTCGGCAAATGCGGAGCGCACCAGCGATTTGTTGCTCTCGTCGCGCCCGAACAGACAATACAGAATCGCTTCGAAAATAGTGGATTTGCCGGCGCCGTTTTTGCCGATAATGCCCACCAGCCCTTCCCGGAAATCCAGGGAAAGCGCAGCATATTGCTTGTAGTTGACGAGGCGTAACGTATTGAGAATCATTGCTCTTTGCTTTGGAAATAGTGCCCTGCTTTTTCCACCAGCCGTGCTGACAAGGCTTCGTCTTCCGTATATTTACTGCGCAGGTAATCGGCAAAAATTTTATCCAGGCTGTCGAACTGGCTGGCTTCGATACCTTGTACGAAAGCGCGGTCGTTCCAGGTTTTTCTTCTCGGAATGATCTGGAAGGCGTCGGGAAACATCTGTTTCAGGCGCAGGTTGCCGAGTTCGAGCGTTTGTTCAGTGCGGATGTCGTTGAAAGTCAGAGACAGGATTGCATTTTCCGTAACGTTTTCCTGTTTGAACTGTTCCAGTTGCGTTTCTATTTCCGCCACCGCCAACTCGTGGCAGTTGTTCATGTCCAGTCTTAGCCAGGGGCGTGTCGCGATGGCTTCGAAACGAACCGTGCAACTTAGGTCGGGCTGAATATCCAGTTGCAAAAAACCTTTTTCGGTTCCAATTTCCGTATCGCTCAACCGCTCGACGCTGCCCGCATACCAGGCACAGGGATGCACGTCGATTGGCTGGTAATTGTGCCAGTGGCCCAAGGCGATGTATTGAAACTGCCCGAGTTTGGCTTCGAATTCGGCCGGAAAAACCTGTTCGCCGTATTCTTCCATGAGGAAACGTTTTCCGAGCGAGGTGTGCAGGAGCAGGATATTGAACTTGTCGGGCACCGTTTCCATGTTTTCCAATGCGCTCAGTAACAGGCGGTTATCATTGATATGCGGTACGCCATGCACTACGATGTTGCCGATGGCAAACTGTTCGTGGCGGTCGCCGAAGAACGGAACCACACCGTCCAGCGACCGCAGCGCCCGCAAAATCGGGCTGTTATAAATGGTTTTCGGTGTTTCGTGGTTGCCGGCGATCAGTACCAGTGGAATGCCCGCATTGGAGAGCCGGCGCAATTGTTCCAGTCCGAACGTCAGCGCCCGGTTGGAAGGGCTGGGCCGGTGGAAAAAATCACCCGAATGGATCGCCACTTCCGGCCGTAATTCCAGTATCCGGTCGATCACCCGCTCGAACGCGTCGTATACGTCCTGCTCGCGGGCATTGATGCCTTCGCTGTTTACGCGGTCGTATGCCTGGTAGCCGAGGTGGGTATCGGAAAAGTGGATGATCATGTTTTTTTACAGGGGAGTTTTTTTGCGGGTTTCCCCCTTATATTTTTTCACCCAAAAGTGAAAAAATATAAGGGGGAAACCCGCAAAAAAACTTACAGTTTTGGATGGTGAAGTTATTTTTGGGCATCTCACATCTCACATCTCACATCTCACATCTCACATCTCACATCTCACATCTCACATCTCACATCTCACATCTCACATCTCACATCTCACATCTCACATCTCACATCTCACATCTCACATCTCACATCTCACATCTCACATCTCACATCTCACATCTCACATCTCACATCTCACATCTCACATCTCACATCTCACATCTCACTTCTCACTTCTCTGCATGACCGCAATATAGAACCCGTCGAACCCTTCGTCCTGCGGCAGAATACGTTTTTCTTCCAGCAGCTGGAAGTTTTTCCCGGCTTCGCTGTTCAGGAATTGCTGCACCTGATCCTGGTTTTCGGAAGGCAGGATGCTGCAAGTGGCGTATACCATGCGGCCGCCGGGTTTGGTAATCGGGCTGTACGCCTGAAGAATTTCCTGCTGGGTGGCCCGCAACTGATCGATGTGTTCGGGCGTCAGTTTCCATTTCGTATCGGGATTGCGGCGCAGCACGCCGAGTCCGCTACAGGGCACGTCGAGCAGCAGCCGGTCGGCGGAATTGTAGAGTCGTTTGATGGTTTTCCGGCTTTCGATGGGGCGGGTTTCGATATTGGTAGCGCCGGCACGACGGGCGCGCAGGCGGAGTGCGTCGAGTTTCCAGGCGAAGGTATCGAGGGCGATCAGGCTGCCTTTATTCTGGAGCAGCGCGGCCAGATGCAGGGTTTTGCCGCCGCCGCCGGCACAGGCGTCCACGACGCGCATACCGGGCTCCGGCGCAAGGGCTTGTGCCACGAGTTGGCTGCTGTAATCCTGCACTTCGAACCAGCCTTTTTTGAAGAGCGGGCTTTTAAAAATATTCTGGCGCTGTGCGAGTACCAGCGCATCGGCGGTGCCGGCTGCTTTGGTTTCGATGCCTTCATCGAGCAGGGCCTGCTGCAGGGCCTTTCGATCCGTTTTCAGGCGGTTGGTACGCAACACCACCTGGGCGGGCCGGTTGAGCCAGTTCAGGGTTTTGTCCCATTTATCGGGCAGTTGTTGGGCAGCCATTTCGTCGAGCCATTCGGGTACACTTTCCTTCACGGCGCGGTGCTGTGCGGCTTCTTTCGCCCGGGTGTCCAAATCCTTGATTTTGAGCGTTTTAAACTCAGCCCAGTCGGGAAGTTGATGCGATTTCAGGAAAAAATGAATGCCGACCATCTGCCAGAAATCGGCTTCCACGCGGGGCGTTCTGCCCAGAATAGCGCTGTAATACCGATAATACCGCAGCACGTCGTAGGTCGTTTCGGCGATAAAAGCCCGGTCGCGGCTGCCCGCTTTGGGGTTGCTTTTCAGCGTTTGTTCGATGACCTTGTCGGCGTGCCGGTTTTCAAAAAAAATGGCTACGAGCGCTTGTGCGACCGCGCGCACCAGCAGCGGGTGCAGTTTGGGTTGGGATGTCTCTTTCAATGTTTTTGTTGAATGAAAAATTCGGGAAGCAAAGATAGTTATGAGTTATGAGTTATGGGTGATGAGTTATGAGTTAATGGTGGTCACCTTTGGCTTCTATTATAGAAATGCCGGAAGTGACAACCATTAACTCATCACTCATAACTCATCACTCACTATCTTGCCTTCGAAAAACTCCCACCATGCGATTCCGCCAAGCCATACTCATCGCCGACGGCCAGACGTACCAGTTGACGCCGGGCAAATCCAATTCCTTTGATTCGTTTTTTGCCGATTTTCAGAGCAACCCTGTCGTGGGAGAACATATCCGCGAGGAAGCGACGCAGTACTCCGTTTTTCTGCATCCAAAACAGGATTTGGTGTTGCAACGCCTTGAAATTCAATTCGATGTGTCGGCAGCAGCAGGTGCGCGTTTTCTTGCCAACGGCTACCAGTCGTGGAGTGAAAGCCGGTTTCTTTCGCCGGAAAGCAGTATTCCGCGCTTGCTTGGATGGTTCCCGCGCCGGACAGGTGTATATGGCGACGACGGGCTGCCCGACATTCCGCGCGGCGCAGGCCACCTGCATTCCTGGACGTACACGGTGTTGCAGGAAAATACGCCCTCGGTGACGTTTCTGGGTTCGCTGAATGAAAGCACCGGTTTTACCCTCTTTCTGTACGACCGGGCCAGCGGCGTGCTCACCGTGCGCAAGGATCTGGCCGGTTTGCACCTGGCACACTCGTTTCCCGCACTCGATTTCGTGGTACTGAAATCCGACGAAAAAAATGCGTATGATGCTTATTTTCAATTACTTGGCATACAATCTTCCGTTGCGCCGCCCATCACCGGATGGTCCAGCGGACCGGCACATGCGCAGGCATTGCCGGAATCTTTTTTACTGAAAAATCTGGATTCGTATGCCGCTTTTCAGGCGGTTATCAGTCACCCGGAATACGGACGGGAAACAGGCACGCCGGAAAAAACCGAGGTGTATTTTATGATCGACGACGGCTGGCAAACGGCTACCGGCGACTGGTTATCGGTCAAACCGGGTTTCCCGCGCGGGTTGGCACCTGTGTCTACGGCCATCCGGGAAAAACAAATGGCGCCGGGGATCTGGCTGGCGCCGTTCGTAGCTTCCGAACAGTCTGAACTGGCACAAAAACATCCCGACTGGCTGCTAAAAGGCCCGGGAAACAAACCGCTGAAAGTAGGCTGGAAACGCGAATGGGGCGGCTGGTTTCATGCGCTTGATTTTTACAACCCGGCTGTGCAGGCGCACCTCGCCGGCGTATTTCATATGATATACGAAAAATGGGGTTTCAGGTTGCTAAAACTGGACTACCTGTTTGCCGTATGTCAGGCGCCTCCGCCGGGCAAAACCCGAGGGCAGGTGATGTACGAGGCCATGCAGTTTCTGCGACAACTGGCCGGCCGCAACCGGCTTTGGGCGGGCGGTGTGCCGCTGGGTGCTGCATTCGGGCAAGTGGATGATTGCAGGGTAGGAGGGGAGGTGAACCATTGTTGGGAAAGTGTCTTGCCGGCGTTGCTCCGTTACCGCGAAAGAAGCGGCGCGCTGGCTTCATTGCGCTCCGTTTTGCATCGGTGGCCCTTGAACGGGCGTGCATTCGGAAATGATCCCGGGCTGTTTACCCTGACCAAAAACAAACACGGACTAAACGCCATGCAACAGCAGACCGTGCTGGTAATCAATGTGTTACTCGGAAAGTCGCTGCTTACTTCCGATGACGTGAGCGCATGGTCGGCAGAGCAAATAGCAGAATATTCCGAAGCCCTGGCTTTGCGCGACAGCCAGGTGGAGTCGGTATCGGAAGTGCAGAACGATTTGTACCTGATTCGTTTTCAGCATCATGGCGAACAGTATGCCGCCTGGTGTAATCTGAACAGGACATCGCAACAGATTCCGCAAATGGAGTTGCGGCCTTTCGAGACGATTATTTTGTCGGTTTAAAAGCCGGCTGTCGTTAAAAATAATAGTTGATTCCCGCATTTACGCCCGTCGTCACGATGGCGGGAAGATACCTTCCGGCACTGTTTTTTCGGGCAAAATCACCGGAAACCGAGGGCTCCAGCACCCACGACCAGTGCCGGCCTGCGCGGTACTCCATGCCTGCGGAAAACTGGTAACCGAGGTATATTTTGCCTGCTCTGTTGGGCCGGAGCATATATGCACTGCTTCCCTGTCCGGGCCTGAACTGTACGTTTTCAGAAACCCGGGTGACAATATCCAGTTCATTGTGCAACACGATATTACTTAAAATACCGCCCTTTATAACAGCGTACGTACGCCCTTTGCCAAACGTAGCAGTTGCGAGTAGCGGCAACCGCAGCAACGTGGTTTGTTCGCTGGTTCTGACCTGAATACGTACGGGTTCCGTTTCGGGAATGACGGTTCCCGGATCGACCTGTTCCATGCGCAGCGTTACTTCCGCACTGCCCCCGTAGGTGTCCAGGTCGTAGTCGAAATCGTAACTGCGTTCCTGGGGGCCTCCTCCTGTGTTCAGGCGGCCGTTGAGGAGGCGAAAACGGGCGGTGTGCAGCGCATTGCGTTCTATTTTCCGATAGCCGATGCCACTTTCAAATCCCCAGATGCCCGGGCCTTTCCGACCCAGTTTCAGCCAGTAATCGGCAGTGAATCCGGTTTTTTCCTGGGCGCTCACCAGTCTGGGCCGCATTCCTCCCGTGCGTTCCGGGCCGGTTTTTTCTACGAGCATGGCAGGTGTTGCCTGTATCCCGAGGTACCATTCGCTTCCGGTTGCAAGGGAAGGGACAACCGGAATGACAGGCGGTGTGAAAGCAGCAGGTTTGGATAAAGGAGCAGTAACAAGCGGTTGTAAGTAATTGAATTTCAAACGTTCAGACAAATCGGTCGGGAGGCTTTCCGGGCCGGATGCATCGCTGGTGTCTTTTCCTGCGGCAGCCGGGAAAGGATGTTCTGGAGCCTGCACAGGAGGGGCATTTTCCACAAACGCGGGCACCACCGGGCTTTTCGGAGACAATGGTTGCACGGAATCGCCGGCCCTTTGCACGGAAACGGACCCGCTATTGGTTGATTTGGCATCATTCGTCGCGGCGTTGTCGATATGCGGTGTTTTCAAATGCGGTGACAGCATTTTACGAGCTCCGGTGCTGCTTTCCGGATTTGTGTGGCCGGCTGATGCCCCCGACGGGGTGGGGGAGTGCGGTGGTGCGACCGTTTCGGATGCGCTTTGCTGTTTCCGGACTTGTTGTGCCGCCATTTCCCTGATTTTGTTTTCATAATACAGCCGGTTGCATACCAGGGCACAAAGCAGGAGCAAAATGGCCGCAGCTGCAACGATCCGGCTGAAAGAGGGCCAGAGCCGAATAAATAGCGGAACCGGGTCGTCTGCCGGCGCCAGTTCATCCTCGATACGGGCCCACATATCGAATGCGGGCGTTTCCTCATAATCCTCGAAAGACTTTCTGACGTAGTCGTCGAGGCGGTCGTCGTGTATATTTTTCTCCATGATAATCAGGATGTTAGACTGCTTTCCAGCAATTTTCTGAAACAGGCTTTGGCACGCAGCAACTGCGACTTGGACGTGCCGACCGAGATGCCGAGGATCTCCGAAATTTCCGGATGGGAATATCCTTCCAGCACGTGCAGGTTAAAAATAGTTCTGAACCCATCCGGAAGTTGCTGCAGAATCCGGATCATGTTCCGAGCCGGCGGTTCGCCTGCGAAAAACGGCTCCGGGCTTTCTTCTGCCACGTCGTAATCGTTCAATTCAAAAGTGAGCGGGGCTTTTTTCTGTTTTTTGAGGTGCTGAAGGGCTGTGTTGACGAAAACCTTGCGCAGCCAGCCTTCGAAATTTCCTTCTCCGGTATACTGGTGCAGGTCGCGGAAGGCTTTAACGAAACCTTCCTGTAATATATCCTCCGCATCTTCCCGGCTATGGGCATAGCGCAGGCAGAGTGCGAACATTTTACCTTTAAAATGCTCGAAGAACTGCTTTTGAGCGAGGCGGTCGCCGCGCAGACAAGCGGTAAGATCGGGTAGGTGCATGCAGGAAGCAGATAAATCAGTACACAGTAGGTTATCATAAAAAACGAGGGGTTGCATTGCGGCGGAAAAAAAATCACCGGAAGAAAAAAAATATTCATGCATGCAACCCCTGCCTCAAAACGCGACCTAAACGGTCAAAATCACTTTCAAAATTTAATGTTATGACCAAATCCTTCAAATTGCTGCTCGTACCCGTTTTGGCGCTCGCAGCCCTCGTGTATTCCTGCCATAAATCGGACGATACGGCAACCACCTCCGCTTCAGATGCCGTCGACCAGGAATTGTATGCCGCACAGGAACGTGGCGCGCTCGGCCGTTTCGGTTGTTACGAACTGGTTTTTCCGGTGTCCATCGTTTTGCCCGACAGCAGTACGGTAGCGGTAAATTCCTATGAGGAAATCATCGACGCGCTGCGTGCCTATTTTCAGGAAAACGGCACCGGCGGCGGCGGTCACCACGGCCACCACGGGTTCCGTCCCAGCCTGTCATTCGTATTCCCTGTTTCCGTTGTTTCACAGGACGGTGAAATCATTACGGTAAATAACGATGAGGAGTTGCGGGCCTTGCGCGCCGAATGTGAAGGTTCCTTCGGCCACCACGGCCCTGCGGGGCATTGTCAGCAAGGGCTTTCCTGCTTCGAAATCGTGTTTCCGGTGACAATCGAGTTTCCCGACAGCACCACGGCTACCGCTGCCGACCGCGCTGCGTTGCATACGCTGGTACACGACTGGAGAGCAGCCAATCCGGGCGTTCAGGGACGGCCGCACCTGGTGTTTCCGATAACCGTTCAAATGACGGCCGACAGTTCGCTGGTCACGGTAAACAGCCGCGACGAATTGCGGACGCTGAAGGAAAGTTGCGAATAGCCCGGTAATTGCCAGTTTCCGGATGAATGTGTGTGCCGGCTGGAAGGTCTGCCTTTCAAACAACTGCAACTTCATTCGGAAATTGGCAATTTTTTATAGATTTGCCCGCAAAATATCTGTTTTATGGAAGCATACGGCGCAATTCTGAATCTGGTCGTCCCCATCTTTTTCCTCCTGTTTTTTGTGGAAAAGGGCTTTGAGTGGTACCTCGGCAAAAATGTTATTCGCGCGCTGGACAGCGTGTCGAGTTTCAGTTCGGGCATTACCAATGTAGTGAAAGACGTGCTCGGCCTGAGTATCGGTATCCTCAGTTACAACTGGCTCGTGCAACACCTCGCGGTGGCACATGTGCAGGCAACCTGGGCAGTATACCTGATCGCTTTCATTGCGGTCGATTTTCAGGGATACTGGGTGCACCGATGGTCGCATGAGGTCAATTTTTTGTGGAACCGCCACATTATTCACCATAGCAGCGAAGAGTTCAATTTATCGTGCGCGCTCCGGCAGTCCATATCTTCTATTATCAACTATTTTACCATTCTGCTGATCCCGGCGGCCCTGCTGGGCGTGCCGGTTGAGGTAATTGCAGTGGTAGGGCCCATTCATTTGTTTCTGCAATACTGGTATCATACCCAGTTGATCGGCAAAATGGGTTTTCTGGAGTACATTATCATCACCCCGTCGCAGCACCGCGTGCACCATGCTATCAATGCCGAGTACATGGACAAAAATTACGGGCAGGTGTTGAGTGTCTGGGACCGCTGGTTTGGTACTTTTCAGGAAGAAATGCCTGAAATAAAGCCGGTTTACGGCGTTTCGAGGCCGGTAAGAACCTGGAATCCGATCAAGATCAATTTTCTGCATGCCTGGCTGATGCTGAAAGATGCCTGGCGCACCCGGAGTTGGTACGATAAAATCCGTATCTGGTTTATGCCGACGGGCTGGCGTCCGGCCGACGTGGCCGAGCAGTACCCGGTATTCAAGATCGCCGACGTATATCATTTTGATAAATACGACACGCCCGCTACTCCGGCATTTAAGACCTGGGCGTGGATACAGTTGTTTTTCAACTATTTTTTGCTGGTGTACTTTTTTGCCAATCTGGGGAAGATCGGTAGCCCGGGCGTATTTTACTACGGCGCCTTTCTCTTTGCCGGGGTTTTCGCATACACGGAACTGATGGACCGCAGCCGGTACGCCATTTATTTCGAACTGACTAAATCTCTGGTGGGCTTGTACATGATCTGGCAGATGGGCGGCAACTGGTTCGGTTCCAATGAAAACGTGGGTGCCTGGTACGTTTGGGTAGTGGGCGTTTACCAGGTGGTGTCGGTGCTGGTAGCAGCCGGGCTGGCGCGACCGGAGCATGATACGCAAGTTATGAGTTATGAGTTATGAGTTATGAGTTATTGGTGGTCACTCTCGGCTTGTTCAATGAAAATGCCGAAGGTGACCACCAATAACTCATAACTCATCTTTCGTAACTAAAAAAAAGCAGCCGTTCAGTGTCATCACCGAACGGCTGCTTTACGCATATGGGAAGAGAAAATTTATTTCTCCGTAGTAAACACTTTGAGCTCCTTGATACGGGCTTTTTTACCAACCAGTCCGCGCAGGTAGTACAGGCGTGCGCGACGAACTCTACCACGTTTCACCACTTGAATAGCGGCGATATTCGGATTGGTAATGGAAAAAATACGTTCTACACCAACGCCGTGGGACATTTTGCGTACAGTGAAGGATTTGGTCAGGCCATGTCCTTTAATCTGGATCACGTCTCCGCGGTAGTCCTGCTCGCGGGTTTTATCACCTTCCACAATTTTATAGGTAACGATAATGGTATCGCCGGTCTTGAAATCGGGGAACGAGGGTTTTTGCAGCAATTGGCCGTGTACAAACTGTATGGCTTCCAACTCTTTCATTACAGGAGTATTTTGTATCTTTCAAATTTAAGAGGCGCAAAGGTAATCTAACCGGGCTTAAAAAAACAAATTATGTTTGGAGAATTTCCCAAAAAGTTTTTGTCGGCCGGATATTGATTTTCCGACACCCCGACAAACTTAAAAATTAAAAACGCCGGGAAAAGGCAAAAACAAGGATGTAAAGAATTGATAGACAGACTAAACCGTCCGGATTGATTCTTTGTTCGGGAGCGCCCTTTTAGGAAAAAACGGGATCGTTATGAACTGATTAACAGGTAGATGTTGTGACATTTGATTTACATACACTTACATTTGCATCGTGTTTTTCAAACATGAATGACACAAAAAACTCTCTTTCACCGTTTTCACTCAAACTAGTACACATGAAAAAACTCTTTTTTCTTCCGATTCTGATGGTAGTAGTGCTGATGTCGGCATACGCACCGGCTACTTACAATGTAGATGTTAATGCCAGCACGATTGTCTGGACGGGCTACAAAGTAACTGGTAAACACACGGGCACCGTTAAAGTTAAAAATGGCAGCCTGTTATGGGACAACGGTATGCTCACCGGCGGTTCTTTCGACATCGACATGACTTCCCTGAAGGATACGGACCTGGAAGGAGAATGGGCGGCTAAACTGGAAGGCCACCTGAAAAGCGACGACTTCTTTGGCACTACCAAGTACGGCACTTCCAAATTTGTCATTACCCGCGCTATCCCGCAGGATTCCAAGGGCAACTACAAAATCATCGGTAACCTGACGATCAAGGAAACGACCAAGGAAATCAAATTCCTGGCAAATGTAGCGGAATCCGCCGGTACGGTTACTGCAAACGGGAAAATCACCGTTGACCGTTCCGAGTTCAATGTTAAGTACGGTTCCGGTTCTTTCTTCGACGGCCTAGGCGACAAAACCATCTACGACGAATTCGATCTGCAAGTGAACCTGGTTGCAAAAAAATAAGTGACCCGAAGCATTTATTGCGTCTGACTGCCCGGTGGGATCTCCTGCCGGGCAGTTTTGTTGTTGGTTATTGGTTATTAGTTATTGGTTATTAGGGTGATAACCCTAGGTTCAGGTACTTGATCAATCTAGGGCTACCACCCTAATAACCAATAACCGATAACCAATAACCGATAACCGATAACCGATAACCAATAACCGATAACCAATAACCAATAACTAAAAATTGCGCATACCTTTGCATCCCCATACAAGAACATTCGTTTTTACTCGTTAATACCCGGAACCGCCGCCGGAACCTTGTTTTTAGCCGCTGTTTTATCTATATTCGCAGTTGAAACAGATTCTATCGAAAATAAACCTACTCTTCATGCTCCGCACTGTTTCTTTTCTCGCACTGTTCTCAAGCATGCTTGCCTTGAGTGCCCACCGTGCTGTAGAACCGAAGTTCGGTGAACAGCCGTTTCCGGTGAATACCACTGTGGCGCGATTCTTCCTTTCCGGAGAACGCCAATTCGCTGCGTCGTTTGAAGAAGAGCAGGCCGCGGAGCTCGACACCTTATTACATATGCGCATTCTGATGATGAATTATAGCGCATATGACAACGTGTATCCGGAGAAGACCCGCCAGATGATCCAGAAGAATTTTCCGATGGCATCCGTGACGGAGTTCTGGGAAGGTAGCGCATCCGAATTTTCGACCCTCCTCGCCAGCCAGGATGCGGTGGTGGCGCCTTATCCTGCCGGCGGAACACCCGAAAACCTGAAATCGTATGGCAGGGAACTGGCTAAATTCGTGCGCCAGGGCGGTATCGTGATTTTCACAGGTACCGATCAGTATGCCATTATTCAGGATTATGGTTTACTGGACGTCGATTTCGGCTATTTCTGCAAAGCCCCGGACGTACATACCTCTTCCCCCGAACATCCGGTACTGACTGGTACGCCCGAAGATTTCCGTATGCGCAACTACGCATACCCGCTGGATGTTTCCGACCCCAATTTCGTTGTATTGGCCGATGTAAAAGGTTATCCGGTATTGGGTTACAAGCAGATCGGAAAAGGAAACGTCGTTTACCTGGGTTTCGAATATTACTTTGACGAAAAAGAATCGACCCATGTGTTGCTCAATGCCCTGCGATGGGCCGCTCAGGATAAAACACCTGTTGTTGAAAAAGAAATACCGGAAACGGAAACGGCGGCTCCTGTTGTGATAAAACACAGCGAGGAAATACTGTATGCGGGTACCGGACGATCTAAAAGCGACCTCTTCGACCTTAGCATTTATCCCAACCCTTACGTAAGCAAAGCCACGCTCGACATAGAACTTAAAAAAGGCACTACACTTTCCGTGGAAATGGTCGACGAGACCGGTAGGGTAGCCGCAGTATTACTGCCGCGCAAGAATCTGGGACCAGGGTTTTATCGCTTCGAATTGCCCAACGTAGCGCCCGGAACGTACCTGATTCAGTGCAAGACAAACGAAGCCACGACAACCCGCCGGGTGGTCAAAACTTCCGCTAACTAACGAACGTCGTTAAAATTGCATTTTTGGATAATATTTTTTAAAAAACTCACGCAATCGTTTGCTTTTTGAAATGCATGTGATACTTTTGCACCCAAGATTTACTGAATAAGTGTCTCTCACACATTTTCGTAAAAATTGTATTCAGTATATGAAGTTGATTTAGAGTCATTTGAAATCAACGTTTAATCTCCCCTCCTAATTTCACATTTCTTCTTCCTGGTAACCCGGATTTCATATCTGTGGTTTGAATGATCTGTTCTGATCATTTGACTTGTTTTGTCTTATGTCCTGCGGGTCCCGGATATTTCGGGACACTCCTGCAATCTTTTTCGCGCTTCCAGTTTTAATAATTTTTCAATTCAGTTACTCACAGGAGCAAGCTGAATTCTTTATACTTTTTCTGCGTGCAAAGGCACAGCAGGGTTGCAATTGTATTGCACAAAAAACAAACACTTTAGTAAAAACAAACACTATGTTAAACGTCTACACCGCGTTTTCACAAGCTCTTTATTTTGCGGCAAACCCTGTTCATTCTGAAAGCCAAACCGGCAGCAGCACCATGAAACAGACGCATGTGTCAAAAACTTCTGCAATCAGTAAGGCAGGAAGTATTTTGACCATGCTCGTCTTGTTAGGGGCTGTGTCTGTAAAGGCACAGGATTCGTATCAGCCCTTATGGGGCATGAACGATGCCGACCAAGCATTGGCAGTGATTTACAACGTCGGGAAAGACGTCCATTCAGGCGACTTCACCCCATCCGCTTCCACTACCGGGGAGGCAGGAGAAAAGTGCCTCACGTGCAACAACCTGACCAGCGGGGGCACGGTCGGCAGCAGCCAGACCATTAATAGTGGGAGTACGCCGGCTCCCCTTACCAATGTTACCACCCCTTCCGGTGGTACAGGCACCATAGAATATATGTGGCTGCAAAGCACTAACATTCCTTGTCCGGGAATTGGTGATGCTTCCTGGCAGACCATCTCAGGCGCTTCGTCTGCTACGTATGCCCCGGGGCCATTGTACCAATCCACCTGTTTTATGCGATGCTCCCGGCGTGCCGGGTGCGTCAACTGGGACGGCGAATCGAATGCCGTGACCATCACGGTCAATGCCGTTTGCTCCTGCCCGGGCAACCTGATTACCAATTCAAGTTTTGAAAACGGTACCACCGGCTGGGGCTGGTGGGGCGGTAGCCTCCAGATAGGTTCTTATGCAGCCGTATGCGGCGCCAACTCCGGTCAGTTCCAGATTACGGGCAGCGACGGCGGCGTATACCAGGATAAAACCGGTATCGCTCCGGGTACGGGTCTGACGGCTACCGTGTATGCCGGCGTACACAATACCGGTTACTATGCGGCAGTCGGGTTCCAGTTTTATACCAGCAACTGGACTTTTATTTCAGAAGTCATGACGGAGGTCAACAGTCAGTTGCCGACCATGACACCTTATACTATTAACGCAACGGTTCCTCCCGGCACCTATTATGTGCGTTACCTTGGATACGCCAACGGCGACTGGCTGAAACAGGACGGCGTCTGTGTGACGACCGAAACCTGTAATGCCAATATCACAGGTCTGGTATTCAATGACCTGACCGGCAACAACGATATTGCCATTACGAACGGTGGAACGTATTCCTACGACGACCTCGCCAGCAATTACAACCTGGAAGCAACCGTTACCGGTACAGTGGAAAGTGTAGTTTTCACAGTCACCGGCGCACAGACTTCCACCAACACGGAAAATACGGTACCCTGGAACGGCACATTCTCGCCGAACACGGGAACTTATAACGTCAATGTGCAGGTGTATTCACAGGACGGCGGCCAGGGCGCGTTATGCGACGAGGCCAATTTTACGTTTTACGTAGTGAAGTGCTATAACCTGACCAGCGGCGGCACGATTGGCAGTAGTCAGACCATCTGTAGCGGTCAAACGCCTGCGGCTTTCACAAACGTCACCACCCCCTCGGGCGGCTCCGGCACCATACAATATCAATGGTATCAGAGTACGAGCGTACCTTGCCCTGCCACCAACTCCAATTCGTGGACC
>Ga0209717_1001085_pt1 | contig 30815 bp, 26 predicted proteins | sample AD_UKC048_MetaG_FD_184418 | JGI IMG/M metagenome (GOLD analysis project Ga0209717, IMG submission 184418) | Active sludge microbial communities of municipal wastewater-treating anaerobic digesters from USA - AD_UKC048_MetaG (SPAdes) (version 2) | ecosystem: Engineered > Bioreactor > Anaerobic >...
ATCGTGATCGTAAGCGGTACTATTTTTTATTCGCAATACCTCTCCCGTAAGATTGCCAGGGAGGAACGGGAAAAAGTGGAACAATGGATCGATGCAGGGCAATTCCTGATCAATGCCCCTTTTGACGCCGATATCACTTTTGCGACCCGGATCACTACGGGCAATAAAGTGATCCCTATCATTCAGACCGATGAAAAAGACCATATCCTCTCTTATGTCAATCTCGACTCAGCCAAAGCTGCCAGGGATTCCGGTTATGTGATCAAAATGATGAAGGCGTACCGGTCAAAAGGCAACCGGATCGAGTGGACCGACCCTAAGGACACCGGCATAAAGAACCGGTATTATTATGGTGAATCAGCTTTGCTGGATGAAGTGCGTTATTACCCCATTGTTCAACTTGGCATTGTAGCCCTTTTTATATTGATCACCTTGCTTTCACTCCGCAGCAGTTACCGCTCGGTACAAAACCAGGTCTGGGCCGGAATGGCCAAGGAAACAGCCCACCAGCTGGGTACCCCGGTTTCTTCCCTGGAAGGCTGGGTGGAAATGCTGAAAGAAACCCCGGGCAGTGAAAAAATTGCCCAGGAACTCGAAAAGGATGTGGACAGGCTAAGACTGGTCTCCGACCGATTTGGCAAGATCGGCAGCACGCCGCAACTTGAAGAAAGAGATCTGGTGATACAGGTTAATAATATGGTGGATTATATGCGGAAAAGGGCCGCTGGCCGAATCAGTTTTACAGTCAATACCCACGGTCATAAAGATATGATCGCCCGGGTATCGCCTCCCTTGTTTGACTGGGTGATCGAAAACCTGTTAAAAAATGCCCTGGATGCTATGGAAGGCAAGGGCAGTATTACAGCCGAAATCGACACGGATGGCCGGTTTGTCTATATAGACGTTACAGATACGGGTAAGGGCATCAGCAAACAGAATATTGACCGCGTATTCAAACCTGGCTTTACCACCAAAAAAAGGGGTTGGGGACTGGGGCTTAGTCTCTCCCGCCGGATCATCAAACATTACCATAAGGGCGAGATTTTTGTAAAACATTCAGAAACCGGAAAAGGAACCACATTCAGAATTGTTCTGAAAAAATAAACCGTGTATATTTGCATCCCTCATGGCCGCTCCATAGCTATTGCGAAGGAGGGCAAGCGTTGCCCAGGTGGCGAAATTGGTAGACGCACTACTTTGAGGTGGTAGCGCCCGAAAGGGTGTGCTGGTTCGAATCCAGTCTTGGGCACAAAACCCTGGCGCGATAGCGCCGGGGTTTTTTATTTGGCAGCATTGCAAACTCGTTTTCAAAAGCGGACAAATAAAAAAGCCGCTTTGCATCTGCAAAGCGGCTTTTTACTATCCGATAAATAATTATTGATTCTGCGTTGAATTCGGGTTGGCCTGCAGTTCAGCGATCGGAATGGCAAACTGCCATCTTACATCACCTGCCGGTATCTGCAACACGCCTCCAACGGCTGCTGAAACAAAGTTTGGCACCACGGTTCTGTCCAGCGCCTGATCCAGACGTTTCAGATCATAGAACCGGAAACCTTCACCCCATAATTCCACCCGGCGTTGAACCATGATCTCATCGATCAATGCCTGGCCGGAATTAGTTGAAAGCACATAACTGGGATCCCTGTTTACAGCCAGGGTAAATAAGGCGGTTCTTGCATCTGCCTCTTTACCTGCTGTTTTGGCATAGGCTTCTGCCAGGATCAGGTACATTTCAGCCAGACGGATATAAGGCACGTCTCCGATTGTCGGCAATTCTCTTGTCTTAAACTTACGGCTCATATAAGGTTCACGGATATAAGTTGTAAGGGGCAAAGGGAAATTCACCGTTGTAGGAGCAGGCTCCCACATATTCTTACGAACATCGGTAGCGGTGATCAGACCATAAAGAGCTGAATTGATTCTTTTGGGACGACTCCGTACATAGGTGGTATTACCATCCCATGAAATCTGACCGAAATAGGAACCAAATGTATCTCCCTGGTCGGACTGTACATACGCACCCCAGATCCATTCTGTATTGCTGATATTATTAAAACCGGTCTGGTAGGCCGCATTCGTCATCAGGCTGTAAGTATTCGCATCAATAACCTGTTTGGCATAAGAAGCCGCATTGGTATAATCCTGCATGGTGAGTGCCACCCGTGCTCGGATAGCCCTGGCTGAATTCAATGATAAATGTGATTTATTAGGTGCAGAAGATGCCGTTGCAAACAAGGTCATGGCATCACCCAGATCTTTGTTGATCTGCGTGTACACTTCTTCTACGGTTGAACGGGGCAATTTCAGGTCTTTCGCACTTAAAGGCATCGATACACCCGGCTGCGCATTGACAGAACCGGCTGCATAGCGTTTTCCATAAATCTGTACCAAGTTGAAATAAGCCCAGGCCCTCATCGTCAGCGCTTCCGCCTTCAGCCTGTTTTTATCCGCATCGGGACCTGTTGCATTATCGATATTTTCAATTAATGCATTGGAATTCCCGATACAGCGGTAATATAAACGGAAGGGGAAGGATACATATCCACTGGCGTCATTTTTGTGACTCACCCAGCCTCCGGTTCCACTACCCGCGGTAGTATACCAGGTGGCGGCGGACTGATTGATGTCTTCACCCATAAAGTCAAGCTGCAGCATCACCCCACCCTGACCGGGCTGGTTTTGTTGTTCATACCGGCTGTATAAATAACGGTAAATCCCATTGATGGTATTGGACGCGTTTGCCGTGGTGGTATAAATGGCTGCTTCATCGGCACTGCCGGTGGGGCCTGTATTGAGCATTTCCTTTTTACAGGAAGCCAGCATCAGCAGGAAGCCGGATGCCAGTATATAATTTTTCATTTTTGTCATGTTCATAAAATTTAAAAGGTAAGATTAATACCCGCGCTGATAATGCGGTTAGGCACATAGATACTGCTGTTGGTTCCATTGAAGCTTTCTGCAGGATTTAATCCTTTGCGTTTGGAAGCAACAAAAATGTTCTCACCAGACAGGTATACTTTCATCTGATCACACTTGATTTTGCTTAAAAGTGTTTTGCCAAAAGCATAAGCCACCGTCATGTTCCGGAGACTGATATAGGAAGCATCGATCAGGAAGCGGGAAGACTGGGCATTGATATTACCGGTGCTGGCGATATCAATACGCGGAATACTGGACAGATCACCCGGCGCTTTCCATGAATTCAACGCATCCACATGCAGGGATTTACCATAGCTGGGACTCATCAGGCCCGCATAGTTGCCATCGTAAAATTTACCCCCAATCTGGTAGTTAAATAATCCGGAAACAGAAAACCCTTTATAGTTAAACGTAGTGGATACCGATCCGAAATATTTGGGAATGGCGCTGCCTGAATAATCAAAACGGGCATTGGTTGGGTTCGTCACTACCGTATCACCTTTAGTGGAAATCCGGTAACCGGTGGTAATACCGGGTAATGCCGCATATAAAGAAGCTCCATCGTTGGGATCCACTCCATAATACTGCCGGAGATAGAACGCATAAATATCGCGGCCTTCTTCCAGGCGTTTAGTTCCTGATGTGATGGGCTGTCCGTTAGGCAGTTTTTTGATCTTGTTTTTAAGGGAAGTAGCATTCAGTTGCAGTTCCCATTTAAAATTCTTGGTTTTCACCACATCCGCATTCAGTTGAAGTTCAATTCCTTTATTGGACATCGAACCAATATTCTCTGTACGGGTAGTCACCACGGATGACAATCCCTGGGGCACATCAAATAACAGTTCGCTGGATCCACGGTCAAACAGTTCCAGCGTACCCGTGATCCTGTTTTTCAGGAATCCAAAATCGATACCCAGGCTGGTTGTTTTATTCACCTCCCAGGTCAGGTCTTCATTTCCTAAAGAAGAGGCCAGTGCACCGGGTTCTGCGGCATTGTTCCAGCCTAAACCATATAAGGCCTGGTAAGCATAATATGAACCAAGGGCATCGTTACCGACTGTACCATATGCAGCCCTGATTTTCAGGTCACTCAGCCATTCTATATCTTTCATAAATGATTCGCGGATGATATACCAGGAAGCACCCACGGAGTAGAAATTACCCCAGCGTGACTGAGGAGCAAACCTTGAAGAGGCATCTCTTCTGAATGATACATCAACGAAGTATTTATTGGAATAAGCATAATTCAGCCGGCTGAAATAAGCATCCCTTCTCAGGCGGTCAATATTTCCGGAAACCCCATTGAGGGTTACGAAATTCACCAGTTCATAGTTACCATCCAGGTTCATGCCGCGACGGTTACCACTGAAATAGGTTTCATCCACCCACTGGTTTTCATGTCCGAGCAACAGGCCTACGTCATGCACACCGTTATACTTACGCTTATAATTAAGTAATTGGTTCATGGATACAGTACGGTATTCATTGGAAGTTCTGTAAGAAGTTCCTCCTGCGGTTACCCCATCACCCACAATTTTATTCTGAAAACTCATGGAACGGGTATTATTCATATCCACACCCAGGTTAACCGTGGCTGTGAAATACTTCGCGATTGTCCCTTCCAGGAAGGTTCTCCCGATCAGGCTGTTCCGTGTATCCACATTTTTGTTCAGTTCTGTTTCATAAATCACGTGACGACCGGGGAAAGCTCCCTGCGGGCGGTTGATGGCTCCTGCATGAATTCCGTAGTCATACACTTGTGCACCACTGGCATCCAGTACCGGGCTGCCTGTAGCAGAAAAAGCGTGTACCGGGTAAATAGGCCCGATACCTCTTGCAAAAACAAAAGGATTGATAATGCTGGATGTATTGTCGTCCCCGGCACTGGCCTGGTTGGCCGTGACAAACACGCCACTCAGATTCAGTCCTGACCGTAACCAGTCTTTCAATTGGGTATTCAGGTTGATCCTTGCACTGATACGTTCGTAATCAGATTTCATCACGAAGCCTTCATCTTTCAGGTAATTGAAAGAAACAAAATAATCGGTCTTTTCCAATTTTGAAGAGGTGTTAAACGCTACTTCATTCCGTTTTCCGTTTTTAGAAATCGGACTAAACCAGTCAAAATCATTATACAATAAGGTGGCATTCGGATTCAGTTTTCCATCCGTACCCACAATCGCATTGTTGGCTACATTAAACGGATTGTAAATCAACTGCGACGCAATGGTGTTGGTCGCCTGTAAAGAAGCGGCTGCTTCTGTCTGACCCGTTCCGGATGCAGGGTACATCAGGCTGTTTTTGAGCGACCGCCACATAATAGGATAATAGTCCATTGTTCCCACGCGATCATACTCGGCAATACCCCGCTGTGATATACCGGTTGAAGCGGTAATATTTATTTTGGGTGCCCCTTTTTTACCTTTTTTAGTAGTAATCATCACTACCCCGTTGGCCGCACGGGCACCATATAAGGCAGTGGAAGAGGCATCTTTTAATAAAGTGATACTCTCCACATCATTGGTGTTCAGATCGCCGATAAATCCTTCATAAGGAAATCCATCTACCACATATAAGGGAGAGTTACTGGCATTCACCGATCCAAAACCACGGATACGGATAGCCGCACTGCTTCCAGGCTGACCATTGCCCGATGTGGCCGAGATACCAGGGGCGGCACCAGCCAGTGCCTGTGAAATATTGGTGGCCAGACGGGTCTGCAATTGTTCAGCTCCGATAACCGCTACAGATCCTGTTATCGACTCCTTTTTCTGATTACCATAAGCCACTACCACTACTTCGGATAATGCTTTGGAAGAAGAAGCCATTGTCAGCGAAAAGCTGGTCTTACCAGCCAGCAATACTTCCACTTCGCCATAATCCACCAGCGTAAAATGGAGGGCTTTCGCCGTTGCAGGTACTGTCAGACTGAATGTACCGTCAGTGGCGGTCGTTGTGCCAATCGTAGTCCCTTTGACGGAGACCGAAACACCAGACAACGGCGTGTTGTCTTTCTCATCTGTTACCTTCCCGGTAACTGTTTTTTCCTGTGCCATGATGCATATTGAATACATCAGAACAGTTGTTAGCATTAGCAGTTTTCTCATTAGCATTTTTTTTAATGTAAGATTAAGATTCAAATATAAAGAAACATTGAAAAACAATTACAATACATTGAACACTATTATGATATAAATGCTGCTCCATTCATCAAAAAAATAAATATTCGCTTTGCTTTACTCATAATTATATATTTATATTTATTTACATGTGTTTATTATTATATGCATTTGGGAATTTAAATCAAGTGCTTTCGCTAAAAGAATGTAAAAAAAATGGTGGCCCTGAGACCACCATTTCCTATGCTGCTCCCTCGTTTCGATTTGGGATGACAATCATTCTTATAACACCGTTACTCACTACTCACTACTCACTACTCACTACTCACCACTCACCACTCACCACTCACCCCTTCGCCAATTCAAACCGATCCAGATTCATCACTTTGGCCCAGGCGGCTATAAAGTCTTTTACAAATTTCTCCTTAGCATCAGCAGAGGCATATACTTCAGCAAGCGCTCTCAACTCAGAGTTGGAACCAAAGATGAGATCAACCCGGGTACCTGTCCATTTTACTTCACCGGTCTTGCGGTCAAGGCCTTCAAATAAATCATTGGCTGGTGAAGTGGCTTTCCAGGTAGTACCAAAATCGATCAGATTTACAAAGAAATCATTGCTGAGAACGCCGGCGTTCCGGGTAAATACACCATGTGCAGACTGATCATAGTTGGAATTCAACACCCGCAATCCTCCTACCAGTACGGTCATTTCAGGGGCAGTCAGGGTCAGTAATTGGGCTTTATCAATCAGCCAGTCCTCTGCGGCAGCACTATGCGCTTTTTTCACATAATTACGGAATCCATCGGCAATGGGTTCCAGCGGGGCAAATGATTCCACATCTGTCTGCTCCTGCGTAGCATCCGTACGCCCGGGAGTGAAAGGAACCGAAACTGTATAACCAGCACTTTTAGCGGCCTGTTCAATAGCAGCCGCGCCACCGAGTACGATTAAGTCAGCAATCGATACTTTCTTATTGCCAGCGGTACTGTTAAAGTCTTTTTGAATCGCTTCCAATGCATCCAGTACTTTGGACAACTGGGTCGGGTTATTCACTTCCCAATATTTCTGCGGTGCCAGGCGGATACGGGCCCCATTAGCCCCGCCCCGCTTATCTGAACCACGGAAAGTGGAAGCAGAAGCCCAGGCAGTGGAAATTAATGAAGCGACAGAGATACCAGCCGCAAGAATTTTTTCTTTTAATGTTTTGATATCAGACTCATTAATCAGTTCATGCGTCAGTTCCGGTACCGGGTCCTGCCAGATCAGGACTTCAGCCGGCACTTCTTTACCCAGGTAACGGGAACGGGGTCCCATATCGCGGTGTGTCAGTTTGAACCAGGCACGGGCAAAAGCATCAGCAAACTGATCCGGATTATCGAGGAAACGTTTTGAAATCTTTTCATAAGCGGGATCAACCCGTAAAGCCAGATCCGTTGTCAGCATTACCGGGGTATGCCGTTTCGTAGCATCATGTGCATCCGGCACGGTATCCTTACCCATTCCGTGTTTGGGGATCCATTGTTGTGCACCTGCAGGACTCTTCGTCAGTTCCCATTCATAACCGAAAAGGTTCCAGAAAAAATTATTACTCCATTTTGTAGGTGTGGTAGTCCAGGCGCCTTCAAGACCACTGGTAATCGTATGTACGCCATGTCCGGTGCCATAAGTATTTTTCCAACCCAGACCCTGTTCTTCAATTCCAGCAGCCGCCGGTTCACGTCCTACATATTTGGAAGGATCCGCAGCCCCGTGAGTTTTACCGAATGTATGACCACCGGCAATCAATGCCACCGTTTCCTCATCATTCATAGCCATGCGGGCAAATGTTTCGCGGATATCACGGGCAGCCGCCAAAGGATCAGGATTGCCATTCGGTCCTTCAGGATTTACATAGATCAGTCCCATTTGTACCGCACCGAGCGGATTTTCCAACTGACGATCACCGGTATAACGTTTGTCACCCAGCCACTCTGTTTCCGAACCCCAGTAAATATCCTGCTCAGGTTCCCAGATATCTTCACGGCCACCAGCAAAGCCAAAGGTTTTAAAGCCCATGGATTCCAGCGCACAGTTACCGGCCAGGATCATCAGGTCAGCCCAGGAAAGCTTGCGGCCATATTTTTGTTTAACAGGCCAGAGCAATAACCGGGCTTTATCAAGATTTGCGTTATCGGGCCAGCTGTTCAATGGCGCAAACCGCTGTGATCCGTTGCCGCCGCCACCACGACCATCCTGAATACGGTAAGTACCGGCACTGTGCCAGGCCATACGGATAAAGAATGGACCATAATGTCCATAGTCAGCGGGCCACCAGTCCTGGGAACTGGTCATCAGATTCACGATATCCTCTTTCACGGCATCCAGGTCCAGTGATTTGAATTCCGATGCATAATTAAAAGAAGCTTCCATCGGATTTGTCAACGAAGAACGCTGACGAAGGATGTTTAATTTTAACTGATTAGGCCACCATTCACGGTTACCAAGACCACTGCCTGCCGTTTGCTTGCCGGTATGCCCGGTAAAGGGACACTTACCTCCCGTACTTTGTGTAGTATTGTTTTCCATTGTTTAAGAATTATAGATGTTAGTAATAATAAAAAAAATCAGATAGATAATGTTGATAAGCAGACAATGATACAACATTGCAAAATACCAGAAAAGGAGTTATACCCGGTTCAACAAATGCTGACAGACCCCACCCATGCACAGAGTAAATCAATACTTCAAACATCTTTGACAATTAATTTATTATCAATTGATTATATACAAAATATTCATTTCGTTTTTAATGGCTGATAGATAAAACAAATCGCCCGATAGAAATTATTGATGAAAGAAAACTGGCGGACCGGTCATTACTTCACCTGTAGGCAATAAAAAACCACCGGCCTTCTGTAATTGAAAGCCGGTGGTTGTAAAAAGAATCAGTAAAGTTTGAGTTAGTTATGTATGCCCAATGCGGGGATCATCATAATGATCGGTTACATTGCTTGGTATGGCCCACTTTAGTTCACCCAACTTCACCCGGCTGTATACTTTTGTTCCCTGAACATTTTCCGAATATATATTCACCCAGAGTAATCCGTCGGTAGTGAACTCCACAGCTGATGTTTCTCCGTCGGCTTCCAGCTGATCCAGTGCGGAGGCCAGTGTAGGTGAAGAGGAGCTATGTTCGAGTACCACCTGATTGCATGAAAAACTGAGCAATTGACTGGTACTCCCGTCAATGATGCTGACCGAACGGATGAGACCCAGGTAATCGCTCCCACCCTTAATCGTCAGTTTGGCGCCATCGGGTAAAATAACTGAGCGGCGGCCGGTCTCTTTATCCTTAATGTGTTTACCATTCAGATTCTCATGATTGCCCACCAGTTTTGCGGTACCATTCACTACTTCCATACCCCAAAGTTCAATTTTAAATCCCGGATATTGTTCATGCCGGATGGTTACGGAAAGTGCAGGCTTGATTACAATGATTCCCCCTCCACTGGTCCGGTACACAAATGAATCGGCAACACCAGACTGTATCATACCGGCTTTAGGTGTGACCGCGGCACAGGTACCCAGTTTCAGTTCTTCTGCCGCGGGCGTATCCCCTTTCTTACAAGAACTGAATATCAGTATAGAAAATAAACATATCCCCAAAAAACGGGGCAGCCTGCAAGCCGGATAAAAATTACTGGTCTGGGATTCGGTCGAAAAAAATAGTTGCTGCGGATGAATCAAAAAACTGCTTTTTGACATATTCTTTATTTAGAGGTGACCCGGGCATTCCGGATATCAATACATCGGATCTTTCTCAAATAGTCATCAGGTATTTTCATTTTTTTTGGACAATACTGAATGATCGGAGCGCTGATTAGTGGTTGAATTGTCTATTCCCGCTGGTATTTGTAGTTTTGGGAAAATACCAAAGCATGTCGACGGAAATCAAGTGTCCGAATTGCGGCCACCAGTTTGAACCCAATGATGCCATCCGGGATCAGGTGGAACAGGAACTGCGGGCTAAAATAGCGGACTGGCAGAAAAAGAAGAATGAGGAATTCCAGCAAAAAATGGACGAGGAAAAGAAAAGATTGCAGGAAAGCCTTGAGGGAAATCTCCGTAAGAGCATCGCAGCTGATTTTGAAACCCAGCTGAAAATGGCGGAGCAGAATAACAAAGACTATGAAGAAAAACTGCAGCAGGCCCGGAAACAGCAACTGGAATTCTTAAAAAAAGAGCAGGAACTGAAAAATAAGGAAGCGGAACTGGAGCTATCGGTCCAGCAGCAACTTCAGAAAGAAAGGGAAAAATTGTCGGTGGAGATACGCAAACTGGAAGAACAGCGGATGAGTGCAAAAGAAACCGAATTCCAGTTACAGCTGAAAGAACTGCAGAAGCAGCTGGATGACCAGAAGAAACTGGCCGATGAAATGCGGCGTAAAGCTGAACAGGGAAGTATGCAGACCCAGGGAGAGGTTCAGGAACTGTTGCTGGAGGAATTACTAAAAACAGCTTTCCCCTTCGACCTGGTCAGTGAAGTGGGGAAAGGGGTACGCGGGGCTGACTGCATTCAAACCGTTCGCAATAACTTTGGCCAGGAATGTGGCAAGATCATTTTTGAGAGCAAGCGCACCAAGGATTTTGGAAATGACTGGATCGAGAAATTAAAAGCCGATATGCGCAGCCAGGGAGCGGATGTGGCGGTAATTGTTTCCCAGGCTTTACCAAAAGACATGGACCGTTTTGGAGAAAAAGATGGCGTGTGGATCTGCAGTTTTGCGGAAGTAAAGCCATTGGTGCAAATGATCCGTTATGGCATCATCAATGTGGCCAATGCCGCCCGCAGCCAGGAAAACAAGGGAGACAAAATGCATCTTTTATATAAATACCTTACCAGCCGCGAATTTGCCGATCAGTGGTCTGCTATCCGGGAAGGATTTATGAGTATGAAACTCTCGATCCAGAAAGAAAGGGATGCGATGGAAAAACTCTGGAAGGCCCGTGAAAAACAGTTAGAAAAAGTGATGATAAATGCCACTGGTATCCGGGGTTCTATTGAAGGTATTTCCGGCGCAGATGTGGATTTGAATTTGTTGGGAGATGGGAATGATGATCTCGTTTTGGATTAAAGACTGGTTGAGAAGTTGAAAAGGATGAAGTGGCCGTAAAATTTAACAATAATTCCTTAGGAGGTCCTAGTCAACCTATCAACTTGTTAACTTGTAAATCTATCAACCACCCAACTCAGTACCAACCCGTCAAAAAACCTGAACTCCACTTTCAACCGATCTCCTGTAAGCCCGAAATCACATCGTAGCTTATTATCCGTCACATCCAATTCACTCAGAAGAATATGTCTCCTGAAATCCACCTCCCCTGCTCCGTACCATTTGTAGACTGATTCCTTGGCGGACCAGAGTAAGGTGAGTAACCGGTAATCGGGTGTAAAGGGATCCGGTATAAAAAGGGATTGTTCTTTCGCGGACATAAATTTGTCTTTGATCCGGAGGATCCGGTCTTCCGTTTCTTCCACATCCACGCCCACCCGATGGGTACGACTGACAATGGCCGCCGCATAATCCCCGCAATGAGAGATGGAAAAATGATAGCGTTCATCCGGCAGGTAAGGCTTACGTGTGTCAGCGATCCGGATCTGTTCGTAAGGGAAATCAGGAAACAAATATTGCAGCAGAAAACGTCCGGCCAGGTGCTGCAGCCGCTTTTTCGGATGGGTCACGTCCCGGTGTATGGGCACATTTCCCCGGAAGAAAGCTTCCGTTTCTTCTATCTTCCAGACCCCCAAACGGGTCGATTCGTTGATTTGTTGTTGAAAAAAAACCGGCATTCCTTTCTTATTCCTGTTTACTTTGCTGCCCTTATTAAAAACGAAGATAAATGATACTTTCTGATACCCGCATTCTGGAGGAAATGGAGAAAGGCACCATTAAAGTGGTCCCCTATCAGCGTGACTGTCTTGGCAGCAATTCCTACGATGTACACCTGGGCAAGACCCTGGCTACGTACAAAGAGCATATGATCGATGCGAAAAAGCACAATGAGATCGACTATTTTGAGATTCCCGATGAAGGAATCGTTTTATACCCCCATATCTTTTATCTTGGGGTAACCGAGGAATACACGGAAACCCATGCCCACGTGCCTTTCCTGGAAGGCAAATCCTCCACCGGAAGACTGGGCATCGATATCCATGCCACCGCCGGAAAAGGAGATGTGGGGTTCTGCGGTAACTGGACCCTCGAAATATCTGTTAAGCAACCGGTCAAAGTATATAAAGGAATGCCAATCGGCCAATTGATTTATTTCCCGGTAGACGGTGAAATTGAAATCAAATACAACCAGAAAAAGAATTCAAAATACAGCAATCAGCCGGACAAACCGGTGGAGAGCATGATGTGGAAGAATAAATTCTAGAAAGGTTTAGATTTTTTTCATTTAGTAGTGCCAGCTCTAAAAAGGACATTTCTGTTAATGCCCGGCAGATGATAGTTTAGAAGGTTTAGGTAAAGCTCAATTCGTAGTACCAGTTCTGATACAGTACTTTGGGTTATTGCCGGATGGTGGTTAGTTTAGAAGGTTTATATAGAGTTTCATAGTATGTAACGGCTGTTTTCTGCCCGCCTTAATTCAATCTCCAGATTGTATAATTCAGTATACCTGCAAATGATACCCAGGCAATATATGGCACAAGTAGCCAGGCGGCCGCTTTATTTACCTGACCAAAAGCGAATATCGTAGCCAGGATGGCCAACCAGAGCACAACAATTTCAGCGAATGCCCATCCGGGTTGTTCTAATTTGAAAAAAATGAAAGACCAGAAAAAATTGAGGAGAAGTTGTGCCGCGAACAATATAAAAGCAATCATTTTCAGTTCACGACTGGTGTCTTCTTTCCAAACCACCCACAATGCAATCCCCATCATAACATAAAGAGTGGTCCATACCGGACCAAATATCCAGTTAGGTGGATTCCATGAAGGTTTCTGAATGGTCTGGTACCAGCTTTCTACCCCGGTAATAGTAAAGTATCCGCTGATTGCACCAACCAGTACAGGAATAGCAATCGCTATAATGAGTTTTACAATGGAAGACATAGATTATTTACAATTGAACAGGATATTTGTTCAATCGGAAGAAAGTTGTCGAAAGAAAGCAGCCGTTAGTCATTAGTCGATAGTAAACAGCCCTAACTAAGAAAATGGTATATAATACTTATAATTTCCCGGCTATATTCATAGCCCCTCATTAATACCAGCGCTACTAAGTAAGCAAAATATATACCTTCTAAACTATCATCTGCCCGGCAATAACCTAAACTTCCTCCACTTTACTTTCACATCTAAGAAAGTAGTATCTAAACCCCAAACTTTCCCTACAACTTCCCTACCCCATACTTCTTATAATAAGCAATCAGCCACGCCACTACTTCATTATAGCTTCTTTTGCCGGCAGGCTGGTTATTGGCCCTTAGAAAATGACCATAGCCCCAGGTCACGATACCTTCTACCGGATTGCGATGCCGATAGAGGAAATCGCGGTACTCCTGCTGATCTTTTTTTACTTGTGGATGAACACGGTTCTGGTATTGCCGTGCTTGTGTCGAATCCCGACGGGATAATTCCCCAACTGCATAGAGATACATATCAAAATACATGGAATATTTGAAAGCCGGCGACTCATACTGCTGGCAAGCCAGAAAGGCGACAAAGTTGGCTTCATTTTCCCGGGCATAACCCACCTGGTGTGCTATTTCGTGGGTGGTAACAAAGGGTTCGAGAAAACGGGGTATGGTAGTATTGACCTGTCCTTCACCCGAAAAGGGGTTATAGTACCCTTGAAAACCCAGGTAATTGCCCAGGTAACTGAATAAAGAGGGTTTTATCGATTTGGGTGTATAGGCAATAAAAGGATAGGTGACTGAAGCCTCTTTATACGCTGAAGCGGCACTGGTGAATAAGGTTCGTTTTTGGTTAAATGTGTCCCGTTGTGAGCCGGACACCAAGGCCGCATAGCTATTCAGTTTTGAATGAAGCGCGCTGGTCAGGGTATCCAGGTCATCCCTGGAATAGGTTTTCATTTGCAAACCAAGCTGGTCGGCCACCCCTACCCGGTTATAATTGAGTCCCCAGAGCAGGTTAAAGAAAACATAGATAAAAAGCACAAAAAAGATCCCCTGCTGCAGGGCTTCTTTGAAAAAGGGCCTGGAGAGTTTTTTCCGGAAAAGAAGCCGGAAGAATTTCCAGGTCTGGAAGAGAACCACCAGTACGAGGAAGGCATAAAAAAGATCCCCGATACTGAAGGGAATCCAGCCGAACAGGGTTCGCTGAGCCCTTGATATCCAGGGATAAACGCCCAGACTGTAGTTTTTTTCCACCCATTCCGGGTACCAGGAAGCCCATTTTATACCAATGGTCAGCAATATCAGGAGTACCCAGCTCCAGCTTTTCATAAGGCGGCTAAATATTCTGGTCAGCAACTTTTGCAAAAGATCAAATTTTAAGTACTTTCAAAATCAGGGGATTACCCATGGTAAAGGACAAAAATAATCGAAAAATGGCCATTTACTTTCCAATAAATCCCTTACCTTTGCACACTCTTTTAAAAAGTTGACCCATGAGCCGCCGGCGGGAGTTTGAGATAGCTTTTGTGGGATTAAAGCCCGGGGTACATGAGTACAACTATGAGATTAATGACCGGTTCTTTGAAGCATTTCAGCAACAGGACTTTCGAAACTGTAAGGCCAATGTAAAGCTGCATTTTGACAAGAAAAGCAGTTTTATGCTCCTCAAGTTTGAAATAGGCGGCAGCCTCGAAGTAACCTGTGACCGTTGTAATAATGAACTTCCCCTGGAATTATGGGATGAGTTCAATATCACGGTTAAAATGGTGGAAGAGCCCGGCCTGATGAACGACCAGGAAGAAGATCCTGATGTTTATTATATCAGCCGCGGGGAAAGTCACCTGGATGTGGCCGAATGGATCTATGAATTCATCAACCTCAGTCTTCCGATGCAGAAGACCTGCGATTTTGAAAAAATGGATGGTCCACATTGCAACAAGGCTGCATTGGAAATGCTGAAAAAGCTGGAAGCGGAAGAGGCGGAAGCCCGGGAACAAAAAGAAAATCCGATCTGGAAAGGATTGGAGAAATTTAAAGATTTAGATTAAACGTTATAATAATTGAGTTATGCCAAATCCGAAACGCAGACATAGTCAGCAAAGAAGTGCCAAGCGTAGAACGCACTACAAAGCAACCCCTTCTACCCTGACCACTGATACGACTACTGGTGAAATCCACCCCCGTCACCGTGCACACGTTAGTGAAGGGAAGTTGTATTACAAGGGTAAAGTAGTTGCTGAAAAAGCGCCGCTCAGGGCTCAGTAATTTTTCCGGGTAACCGTTTAATTCCAAATCCGTTTCCTTGACAGGGATGGCATTTGGAATTTGTCATTTTTGTAATTTTCTGACTATGAAGATCGGTATCGACATGATGGGTGGAGATTATGCCCCGCTGGAAGCGGTGAAGGGCATTGCTTTGTACTTATCCGGTCATACAGTTCCGGTTGAACTTTTCCTGATTGGCGACCAGCCGCAGATCGAGGCTTTACTGGCCGAACATCAGGTTCCGGCAGACCACCTTCGGGTGATTCATGCCGAACAGGTCATCGATATGCATGAGCACCCTACCCGGGCGCTCAAGGAAAAACAGAAATCTTCTATTGCCATAGGTTTTCACCTGCTGGCTTCCGGCAAAATGGATGCTTTTATCAGTGCCGGTAATACAGGGGCTATGCTGGTAGGCGCCCTTTTCAGCATCAAAGCCATTGAAGGGGTTATACGTCCTACGATCTCCACTATCATACCCCGGATGAATGGCGGCACCGGCCTCTTACTCGATGTAGGACTGAATGCCGATTGCAAACCCGAGCAATTGAATCAGTTTGCTATAATGGGTTCGGTCTATGCACAACTGATCCTGGGAATCGAAAAGCCCAAGGTCGGCCTGATGAATGTAGGCGAAGAAGAAGGCAAGGGTAACCTGCTGGCCCAGGCCACCTATCCCCTGCTTAAAGAAAACAAACACATTGATTTCATTGGAAATATTGAAGGCCGTGATGTGCTGACTGACAAGGCGGATGTAATGGTCTGTGAAGGATTTACCGGCAATATCATTCTGAAACTTGCTGAATCCCTCTACGAAATAGCCCAGGCACAAAACCTGCACAATCCCTATTTCGACCGTTTCAATTTTGAAATCTATGGCGGCACTCCGGTCCTGGGAGTTGCCAAACCTGTAATCATTGGTCACGGAATCTCCGGCGCCACCGCCTTTATGAATATGATCCACCTTTCCCAGCAGATGATTGAGAAGGACGTGATGAAGAAAATGAAGGAAGAACTCAGTTAAGTCAGTCGCCAGTCGCCAGACGGCAGTCGCCAGCCAACAGCCCAATTCTTACGACCAACTGCTTAGTACCTACTGCTTACTGCCGACTGCCTACTGCCTACTGTGAAATACCCTTTTCCCGGTATAAAAAGTCTCCTTTCCCCGTACTATCTTTAACGCCATGTTTACCCCCAGACTCATTACCCTACCCATTTTTGGCCTTCTGCTGGCCGGACCTGTCCTGCAGGCTCAGACTGGTACACAAAGTACAGCTATACATGCGCCAAAGTATATACCGGAAACACGGACTATTGCCCATAATATCGGCAACCGTACGGTCGTGATTAAAGTCATTCAATACGGAGAACCGAACGGAATATACTGTATCAATATGCACGATAATGAAGGAACGGCCGTGTTGGGAGCTGTACCGGTGCTGGAAATGACCGGGGGCACCCTGATCCGGGTGGAAAACTTCAAACAACGCGTTATTAAGTTTCGTCTCAATGGCGTTTTATATGGCTTTGATCCAAACAGGATCTACTCCCGTATCGGAATAGGTCAAACCCTGCGGGATAACCGGAATTATAGTTTAAAAGCCGTTTTAGAAATAGAAAAATTTGCCGGTCGTCTGCTCGCCCTCATACCCGATACCGCCAAATGCCTGATCGCCTTGCATAATAACACCAACGACCTTTTTTCGATCAAAAGCTATGTCCCCGGTGGCATCCGGCAAAAAGATGCAAAAGCTGTTTTCTACAACGAAACGGAAGATGTGGATGATATCGCCCTGACCACCGATAGCCTGATCTATAAAGTAATGGCAGATGCCGGGTATAATTCAATCTGGCAGGATAATGTAAAAGCCAAGAAAGACGGCTCACTAAGTATTTACAGCGGAGAAAAAGGAATCCGCTACATTAATATCGAGACCGAACATGGTAAAGTAGAACAATACCGGATTATGTTCGAAAAGCTGATGGCCTGGCTCCTCAGCCCCCCCACTCAACCCGTTGAGAATCCGGAAGAAGAAAAAGAATCCACCGGAACTCAAAATCTGTTGATAATTAATTGAAAAACTTTTGGAAGCAAAGGATTTAGCCTTTATTTTTGCACTCCCAATTCGGTAAACGAAGAAAGGAAAAAGGTTGATCTCGTAGCTCAGTTGGTAGAGCACAACACTTTTAATGTTGGGGCCCTGGGTTCGAGTCCCAGCGGGATCACAACCAAAATAGCCAGGCTTTGCCTGGTTTTTTTGGTAAATGACAAGAACCAAGAAGCACTCCTTCGCCAAGGCTACGGAGCACACGCAAGATCCAAAGAAGCACCAAAAGGCAAATCTCAAAAGCCTCCTGAGAAGTTCTTGTTGAATAAAATCCCTTGCTTTCAATACAATAATATCTAAGTACCCCTACTCACCACTCACCACTCACTACTCACTACTCACTACTCACTACTCACTACTCACCACTCACCAACAAACTCACTTTTCAAAGCTTGAAATAAAACCACTTACGGTTTTGCCGGTTTTTTGATTAAACTGCTGAACACTACTTCCTCCAGGAAATCAACAATCCCCGTATCATTATCAGTAGTTCCGAAATCCGTTAAAGAAGGAAGATTGTACTTAAAATATTTCTGCAGGTGTGCAATTTCAATCAATGAACTGCTAAGGGATCGCGGAAATTTAAGCTCTGTATTGTATTCAAGTAAAATTCCACCTATTCGACTGCATAAGTCCTTATATGGCTTGAAAAACTGATGCTGATTATCCTCCGTTACCTGTTTGGTTAAATAAGCTTTTGTACCCTGTTCAACCACAATCTCATGTAGTACACTTTCATTTATATAGCTGGTCGATTGATCATCTTTTACCGGTAAGGCTAGCAGGCGGATAATTCTTCTGATTTTTAATTCCGGCTGACTGATGTTGTTGATACAATAACTTATCTGGTAATCCAGCCAGTTCCAGTACCATGATACTAAATACAACAAAAGCCGATGCTTATTTTCGAAGTAACGGTAAACACCTGCCTCGGTTGTACCCGCAGTTTCGGCCAGTTTCTTAAAAGTAAATTGCTCAAACCCGATTTCATGAATAAGCAGAACCCCGGATTGCAAAATCTGTTGACCTAATACGGTAAGCTGAGGATCCTTCAAAAACAACCTACCATTCATTTTTATCTGCAGATGCAATTCCATATACAGTACAATTTTCTGTTTTCCGTTTAATAAAAACTACAACCTACCCCGGAAAGGGGAATGCAATACAATGGCAAATATAATACTATCAAGCATGATAGTATTACTACTCCAAATCATAAACCAGATTGATTTTCATCATTTTAATCGGGCTTATTTTATTAGCATCTTTAAAAAACTGATTAAAACAGATACCATGTTACGTAATATTCTGGTTCCCATTGACTTCTCTGCAAATGCACTGAGGTCAGCCCTCTATGCGGTTTCAATTGCTGAAAAAAGTAAAGCAACAATCCACCTGCTCCATGTCATTGAACCGGTAACGGAAAGTATCAGGCAGCCCTTCCCGCTTCAGGAAAAACTGGAGGTGGAAATTACCAAAAACCGAATAAGGGAATTGAATGAATTTCAACAGCACCTCGCTGCACTCCATCCGGGTATCAGTATGAAATCCGAAACAGAAAACGGAATGACAATCCCATCCATTCTTCATGTTGCCAGAAAAAAGAAAGTCGATCTGATCGTAATGGGTGCAAAAGGCGTCTCCGCTATAAAAAAAGTGTTCATGGGTAGTATTACTGCAGGTATCATCAGCCGCACTCATATACCGGTACTGGCTGTTCCTGATGAATATATTGCCGAAATACCCGATGGCATATTACTGGCGACCTGCCATTTCGAAAAAAGTAAATCGCTCCTTAAAACTATTGCTGACCTGGCCAGCCTTTTCAAAACAAAAGTGCATGTTGCCGTATTTTTAGACACCGATACCTATACCCCCTCCAATTACCTTTTCAACCAAAAAAAACTGAACCGTTATATTCATTATCTAAAGAAAATATACCCGGACATACTGTTTACCGGCGAAATACTCGAAGGAACAGATTTTGATAAAACACTCACCACGTACTATAAAACAAATGCGTTGGATATAATAGCCATGATAACTTATCCCAAAAGCTTTTGGGAAAAGTTATTTCAGAAAAGCAGAACAAAAAAAACAGTATTTAAATCAGCCATACCGGTGTTGGCCATTCCATCTACCTGACATTTATGGTCATTCATGCTTTGAAAACAACAGATTCACCATGTATTTGTTTATATAAACTCAAAGTACGAATAAGTGAATCGAAAATAAAGAGAACAAAAATACATATGAAAACAAAATGTAAAAATGAAGTGAAAACCAATTCTGTGTTCGTTCAGTTATAGTTTAACAGAATTTGAAAACCAAAATGGACCCTATCTATTCATACATTGCAGGTTTTGCTTTATGCGCAACCATAATAATTTATAGCGGATCAAAACTATCCTTTTATGGCGAACAGATTGCCAACCTGACAGGAATGGGTAAAGCCTGGGTGGGACTAATTTTAATGGCATCCGTTACTTCACTGCCTGAATTGATAACAGGAATCAGTTCAGTCGCTATCATTAAAGCCCCGGATCTGGCCGCCGGTGATATTTTTGGAAGCTGTGTCTTTAATCTGCTGATTCTTTCTGTACTGGATGCCCGTATTAAACAGCCCTTATTTTCAATTGTAAAATCCAGCCATATAGTTGCCGCGATTTTCGGAATCATACTGATGACGCTTGCCGGACTGGCAATTTATCTATCGAATGAAATTCCATCAATATTCTGGATAAGTAGTTTAACATTTGTAATCTTTGGAGTATATCTCCTGGCTGTATGGGGAATATTCAATTATGATCAGGTTACTCATGCAGAAAGCTCAGCTACCCAGACCTCCTTTTCTTCGACTCCCGGCACAAATCTAAGAAATGTAACAGTAGGATATGGTTTACATGCGTCAATTGTCATTGTCGCAGCCGTTTTTCTTCCATTTTTTGGCGAACATATTGCTACAAAATCCGGCATGGGAAACTCTCTCTTCGGAACACTTTTTATTGCAGCAGCCACTTCTCTTCCCGAGCTGGTTGTATCCCTGGCCGCCTTAAAACTGGGATCCACCGATATGGCAGTCGGCAACCTGCTCGGCAGCAACATATTCAATATATTTATTCTCGGGATAGATGATATTTTCTACCGGAGCGGTTCCCTTTTTAAACATATCTCATCCTCTCATCTGATCTCCGTTTTTATTACAATCCTGATGACAGCGGTAGTCATTCTTGGTCTCTTATTCAAACCCAAGAAAAAAAAGGTCTGGCATTTCAGTCTCGACACATTTATAATCCTTCTTTTATACTTTTTCCTGATTTCATACATAATCGCGAACAAATAAATGCAATATATGAACTGGCACAGATTAAGTACTGTTGAAACCTTTGAACTGCTTGGAACAAACCAGCAGGGACTGACCTCAGATAAAGCCGAAGAAAAATTACTACAGGTTGGCCCAAACGAATTACAGGAAGTAAAAAAGAAAAGTATAGCCGGCATGCTGCTTGCCCAGTTTAAAGATGTAATGATCTTAATTTTACTGACGGCGGCAATCATCTCAGGTATAATCGGTGATCTTACAGATACCATTGTCATACTGGTTATTGTATTGTTGAATGCGATCATAGGTTTCTTCCAGGAATACCGTGCAGAAAAAGCCATGCTGGCATTAAAACAGATGGCCGTTACTCAATCAAAAGTCATACGTGATGGCAATATCGCCTGGTTGCCAGCTACCGAACTCGTACCCGGAGACATGATCTTACTGGAAGCAGGCAGTTCCGTTCCTGCAGATGTCAGGATAACAGAATCCGTCAATTTAAAAATTGAAGAAGCCGCATTAACCGGCGAATCTCAGGCGATAGAAAAAATCTCACACCCCCTGGAAACAGATGATTTAACATTGGGAGATAAAAAAAACATGGCATTCAAAGGCACTTTTGTAACCTATGGACGGGGAGCGGCCGTAGTAATCGCAACAGGCATGCATACAGAACTGGGCCGTATTGCTAAAATGCTGCAAGAAGAGGAAACACTTACCCCCCTTCAGCAACGAATGGCCTCTTTCGGAAAAAAACTATCTGTCCTGGTTTTATTTCTGTGTATTGTATTTTTTGTAGCGGGTTGGCTGAGAGGGGAAGATGTAGTTAAAATGGTTATGACCAGCATTTCTCTGGCTGTCGCTGCCATTCCGGAAGCCTTGCCTGCTGTTATTACCATTTCATTAGCCCTTGCAGCTAAAAGAATGATTCGCTTCAATAGCCTGATCAGGAAACTGCCTGCCGTAGAAACATTAGGCTCAGTCACCTATATATGTACAGATAAAACAGGTACACTTACCAGGAATAAAATGCATGTGGAAGATGTATACCTGAACAATAAATTGTATGATCGAAATGCATTGCCTCCGATTGAAGAAGAGGATACCTTCTACTTATTGCTGCATGCTTTCGCCTTAAATAATGATGCCGTTTCAGGGGAAGATAAAATATTAAAGGGAGACAGCACAGAAATTGCCTTGATGGAAGTGGCAAGGGATTATCATATCCGTCCGGACTGTTGGCCCAGGTTGGCGGAAATTGCTTTTGATGCTGACAGGAAAATGATGACGACTTTTCACCGGTATAAGAATATAATTATTTCATTTACAAAAGGGGCCCCAGATATTTTACTGCAGCGATGCCTGAATATTGACCTGCAAGCCATGCAAAACCAGGTAGATGAAATGGCATCAAAAGGTCACCGTGTAATAGGGTTTGCCTGCCGCTACTGGGAAACCATACCTGAAACCCCTGATACGGAATTGCATGAAAATGATCTTCAGTTTTTAGGATTAACAGGCATTATTGATCCCCCAAGGGATGAAGTATACGATGCCGTGAAACAATGTAAAACGGCCGGTATCGTTCCTGTAATGATTACCGGTGATCATCCGTTAACAGCCAGTACCATAGCCGCACGTATTGGCATTTTAAACAACGAAAAGGACCTGGTCATAACCGGACAAAAATTAGCAGGCCTGGACCATGACAGCTTTCTGGAAAAAGTTGAACGGATCAAGGTTTATGCCCGTGTATCACCCGAACAAAAACTACAGATTGTTAAAATGCTGCAACAGAAAGGTCATTATGTGGCCATGACCGGTGATGGGGTTAATGATGCCCCCTCCCTTAAAAGAGCAAACATTGGCATTGCAATGGGAATTACAGGAACGGATGTGTCTAAAGAGTCCGCGCATATGATTTTACTGGATGACAATTTCTCCACCATAGTAAAAGCAGTACGGGAAGGCAGAAGGATATATGACAATATCCTCAAGTTTATTAAATACCTGATGACAACCAACTCCGGTGAACTCTGGACACTCTTACTAGGTCCTTTAATCGGGTTACCAGTTGCATTACTGCCCATCCATATACTTTGGATCAATCTGGTATCCGATGGATTACCGGCCATATCCCTGTCTTTTGAAAAAGCAGAAAAAAATATTATGAACCGCCCTCCACGGCCACCACAGCAAAGCGTTTTTAGTAATGGCAGGGGTTTGCACATGATATGGGTCGGTATGCTTATGGCCGGAATTGCCCTGTCGGCTCAAAGCTGGGCCATCAGCAATGATCTTCACTGGCAAACAATTGTATTTAATGTCTTATGCCTGAGCCAAATGGGACATGTACTGGCCATTCGCTCCGAGAAAAGGTCCTTGTTAAGTATCGGGCTGTTATCAAACAAACCTCTTATCGGGGCAGTGATGATCGCCATGCTGCTTCAGATTGTGGTTACATATACCCCATTTTTACAACCCATTTTCCAGACTGAAGCATTAACACTGAATGAATTTATACTCGTGGGTGCTGCGTCTTCACTGGTTTTCTTTGCAGTGGAAATTGAAAAAGCCATTTTCCGGAATAAAAGAAATTAAAAGTCCAAACACTTAAATACGTTTTCCCTCCCAGTAAACTTTTTCTACTTTTTAACAGAATCAGATTCCCGTATACAGCTGGCATTCCGTCCGCTTCACCCCCGCTTTTGCCCTCATCAGCCCCATTAACATTTTCTTACACCTAACGCAATGCAGATTGCAGTCACAAACAAAATAACCCATCTAAAAAATTGTATATGTACATGAAGACTACGCTGCGTTATCTGAAGATGAAACTTGTTGCCCCGGTTATGATGGGCAGTCTGCTCCTCCTTGGATTTTCATCCTGTGAAAAGGACACTTCCAGCGACGATGACCTGGTAGGCAACTGGGTCCGTCGTTCCGAGTTCGAAGGAGTGGGACGTACGGAAGCTGTGAATTTTACCATTGGTTCAAAAGTATATGTGGGTGGCGGTTATGATGGTACGGACCGGCTGAATGATTTCTGGTCTTTCGATCAGGCAACCGGTACCTGGCTGCGGATGGCCGATTTCCCGGGCGTAGCCCGTAACTCCGCTGTTGCCTTTGCCGCAGATGGCAAAGGGTATGTAGGTACCGGATATGATGAAAATGATAATAAACTGAAAGACTTCTGGGAATACAACCCGTCCACCAATACCTGGACACGGATTGCCGACTTTGGCGGCACAGCCCGCTATAATGCCGTTGCCTTCTCGATCAATAATAAAGGCTATGTGGGTACCGGCTATGACGGCAATTACCTGAAAGATATGTGGAAGTATGATCCGGTTTCGAATACCTGGACCCAGGCTGCGAGTCTTACCGGCTCCAAAAGAAGTGAAGCGGTGGCCTTTGTCCACAATAACAAAGCCTATATCGTTACCGGACTCAACAATGGCACTTACCTGAATGATTTCTGGTCATACGATGCCGGCTCCAACAGCTGGACGGAACTCAGAAAAATCAACGATGTAACGGATGACAGTTTCGATGACGATTATGAGGACAATATCAAACGCAGCAATGCTACCCTCTTCGTGATGGGTGACAAAGCCTATCTCAGCAGCGGCAGTCGCAGCGGCATCATAGCCACTACATGGGAATACGATATCTCCAATGATACCTGGCTTGAAAAAACCGGATTTGAAGGTTCAGGCCGGGAAGGGTTGCTGTCTTTTACCGTAGATAACCGTGGCTTTATCGTCACCGGGAACAACAGCAGCTACCGCTTTGATGACTTGTGGGAATTTTATCCCACTGCAGAGCAGGATGATGACGACAATTAAACAATTAAACAGGCAAAGGAGGGCCTGATCCGGTACCGGTAAAAAAGATATGTACACGATCTTTATTGGTCAGGGTTAACCAGCCGGTACTTCCAGACTGAACCGGAAGCAGGAATAGCCATTATGATTTCAACCATTTTCATAGCCTGCATCAACAAGGCACTATATCCCCGCAGTATCCGGTTCAGTCCTCTTTAAAATAATTACCAATGCAAGCAGTACGTAACTTTATACTTCCGCTTTTCTTCGCTTTATGGCTGGGCGGATGCACCAAGACGGATATCAGTTTTAAAGAGGAGGAAGATGGTACTGATCCGTCAATCACTTATTATGACAATTACCCTGTTATTCTTTCAACTTACAAGACTGATTCATTTATCACCTCCGGGCACAGCAGCTGGAGTATCGGCTATCACCGGGACAGCTGGTTTGGAAACACGGAAGCAGCTGGCTTTACAGAAGTCCTGCTGCCGGATGAAAACCCGTTGAAAAGCCAGTCCGTTCTTTTTGATTCATTGGTACTGGTGATTAAACCTAATGGCAGTTACTATGGAGATACTACCCTGCCCTTGCACCTGGTGGTAAACGAACTCACGGAAAACATCAGCAATGAAGATGATGACACCCGGTACTATTACCCCCGGACATTCAGTTATAATCCGGTACCTGCTGGTACCCGTACCCTAGCTGTACGGCCCAAACGGGATTCCCTGATCAGCATCCGGCTGAGTGATGCATTGGGTATGGATCTTTTTCAGAAAATGAAAACCAATGCCATCCAGATCCAGAGTCAGTCCGAGTTTATTAAATACATCAAAGGTTTCAGAATTGGTGTGGATACCAACCTCACTAACACGCTGGCGTATTTCAGCATTCCATCCGACAGCATGATCATCCGTATGGATTACCGCATCAATGGCACCCCCTTCCAGGAAAAGAAACTGAATTTTCGGGTAAATACAAACCGCCAGTATAACTACCTGCATACCGACCGTCAATTCAGTCCCATGTCCGTTTTCACCGAGTTTAAAAAACAACTCAAAGCTTCGGCATTAACCCAGCATAAGGCCTTTCTGCACAGTAATCTCGGATCCATGATCAAAATAAATATCCCGGATATGCTCACCCTGAAAGAACTACACCCGTATGTTCAGGTTATGAAGGCAGAACTGATCCTTCGTCCGGCACCTGGTACCTACAATTATCCTTATGTATTACCCCCTGCCCTCCATCTCTACAGTACGGATGAAAGTAATGCCCTTTTATCACAACTGACGGATGCCACCGGGCAAAATACGCTCACCGGAGATCTCCTGATCGATCATCTGTATGGCGAACAAACTTATTACAGCTTTGATATTACAGCGTTTGTGAAATCGGTGATCAGCGAAGGAGAGTTCTCCAAAACGGCCCTCATGCTCACTGCCTCTTCCGGTACCACGGAAACCAGCCTGGAACGGCTGGTGATCAACGATCAGACCCTGGCCAAAGGAATACAACTGAAACTTCATGTACTTGGTTTATAAATCAACTGAATGAAAAACAAACTATTTTATATGTTGCTGTTGATAATTTCTGTAGCAGGCAACACACAGAATATCACCTCCCCTTACTCTATTCTTGGTATCGGGGATGTGGAAACCAAGGATTTCGGCCGCTATTTTATCACCGGTAATACAGCCGGTGCCCGAAGGGATGCCGGCAGCTACAACAATGGTAACCCGGCCGCATTAACAGCGTTACCTTATAAAACCATGCATTTTGACCTGGCATTCCGGGGCCGAAGCAGTTATTATAAATTACCAGCCAGTGGAGAACGGACAGATATCAGTAAGGACTTTACTATTAAAAGGGGGACACTGGCCTTTAAAGTCACCCAAAAAACCGGATTTGCTTTTGGGATACAGCCCTATAGTACAGTCAACTACCAGTTCAATGAAATCCAAAAAATTACAGATGGCAATGAGTATTACCTGAAATACACAGACGGGACCGGCGGAATCAACCAGTTCTTTGTTTCGGCTGCGCATAGTTTTGGCAAGCGCTTTTCTGCGGGCCTCACCAGCTCCTGGCTTTTCGGTTCCCTGCAGCGGAACACCTCTTATTATAGCAGCAGCCTCGCTCTGGATATATTGAAAGAAGACCGTGATTTTTATACCGGAGGTAATTTCAAAGGTGGACTGCAATATTATACGGATCCTGGCAGCAACCGGAAATGGAAACACAGTATCGGACTGACCGGTACAATCAGTACAGGACTGAACGGACAACTCACCAGCACCTATAGTGAAAACAGTACCGTGTTGGTAAAAAATCTTACTGATAACCGGCGTTTTGACTTACCGGTACAGACCGGGCTGAGTTATACGGCCACCCATAAAGACAAACTTAGTTTCTCCACGGAAGCAAACTATTATTACTGGAAATACCAGGACCTTAATTATAAAAATTCCTACACGGCTCCGGGATTCAGGTTATCTGCCGGTATGGAATATTCATTTAAAAAAACGACATACCAGGGACTTTTGGAAAAAACCTTCCTTGGTTGGGGAGTACATGCTGAGGAATCCTATATACGGATCAATGGAAAGCCGTTGCGTGATTATTCCGTATCCTTTGGAGGGGGCTTTAGTCCGGCACGAACGATCTCCTTGTATGGCGGTGTTGAATTGGGCATTAAAGGCGACCGCGCCGGACAATTCACAGAAAACTATACGCAGTTTATATTCGGGATTACCGTTAAAGATATCTGGCTGGGCACTAAAAAATTCGGCCGGTACAACTAAGCAGTCGTTTCGTCCATTTCAGGTTATAATCAGCCCTTTTTAAAAGACTTCCTGATACCCGCAGTTAACCCAAGAGTCCAATCCAATAAACAACAGAATGAAAAAAATAATGTGCTGTACGGGGTTTATGTTTTTATGCTTTGCCATTGTGCACGGCCAGCAAACGGACATCACCGGCAATTGGTATTCGAAAGACGGCACCCGTCAATACCTGATCCGGGAGAATGATAAAGGATGTGAAGCGGTGCTGGTTCGGTCCGCAAGGGAAAATGAAGCAGCCGGTAAACTCATTCTCAGCCGGCTGCAGAAAAAAAAGAACCGGTACCGGGGAATCATTTACTCTGTAACGGAGGATATATATACCACCGTAACCATCCGGGCCAGTCGGAAAAAAAAGGATGTGCTGGTACTGAAACTGAATAGGATGTTGTTATTGGATGTTACGATCAAATGGTATCGCACACCTCTATAAGTGTTATTTTAACATTTATTTCGGTTAAGCAAATGTGAACCCAGGGCGCATCCGTTTTATTCAACTTTACATTTGCCCTTTGTATCCTGCCCCTGAATACAGTCAATTGTTTACAGCAAGTTTTAACCTTCATGAAAGAAGATATCCCCTATTTACGTTTATCCAAACTGGCCCTGATGACAGCCCCGCTCTTTGGCATATTGGGAGCGGTGCCGGCATTTGCCATGGACCGGCCGGATTATGGACGGATCGTCAGCAGTTTTTCGATGGTAGTAGGGTTATCCATTTTATACTGGGCCTTAAATATACTGCTGCTGCGATTCTTTGCCGGTTTTACATTCAGGGGCAAAACCAATTTGCGTTACCTGATCAGTATGGTGATCAGTACCCTGGTGGGCGTACTCGTATTTCACTGGTTCTTCATCAATATGAAACCACCGGACCCGGCCAATTTCCCGCCGGGTATAGAGCTCCGCCTGCCCCGGCGCCAAACAGGCCCCCGCTTATCCATGCCCGCCATCCAGGCTTTGTCGATCAATATTATAATCCTCGTACTGGTAGAGCTGATCATCCTTAAAGTGAGGAAGCAACAGGTTGAACATGAGAACGACCGGCTAAGGCTTGCCAATCTGGAGGCCCGGCATAACCAGCTCAAACAACAATTGCATCCGCATTTCCTGTTCAATTCACTCAATACACTAAAGACACTGATAAAAAAGAAACCGGATCAGGCGGAAGACTACCTGATGAAATTATCCGATCTCCTGCGTTTCTCGATCTATGCGAATAAAGAAGAGGTAGTACCCGTTGAAAAGGAACTGGAACTATGCATTAATTATCTGCACATGCAACAGGTCCGTTTTGGAGATGCGCTTCAATACAGTATCCACCTTCCGGATCTTATGAAATCCAATGGTAATCTGCCGGTCTACTCCATACAGTTGCTGGTTGAAAATGCGATTAAACACAATACCCTGACTTCGCCCCACCCCCTTCATATCCGGATCAGCGGCACTACAGGAACCGGGAAGATTACCGTCAGCAATAATATGCAGCCAAAACTGATCATTGAAGACGGGAATGGAGTCGGTCTTTCCAACCTGGCCGAGCGATACCGCCTGCTCGGGAATGCCGGACTTGAAATCAGCCGTGGACAGGGAGAATTTTCAGTAACCATAAAAGTACTTTGACATGAAAATTGTGATCATTGAGGATGAAGCGCTGATGGCCCAGGACCTTGCTGAAATCCTGGTGCAGCAACCCGGGCAACCGGAAGTCAGAAAAATACTTTCATCGGTCGCCGAATCAGTCAGCTATCTGCGGGAGTCGGATCCCCCTGACCTGATCTTCAGTGATATTCAGCTGGGAGACGGGCTCAGTTTTGACATTTTCCGCCAGGTAAAAACCGATTGCCCGGTGATCTTCTGTACCGCTTTTGATGAATTCGCACTGGAAGCTTTCAGGAATAATGGCATTGATTATATTCTCAAACCATTTACCCGGATGACTATTAAAGAAGCACTTAACAAATACCAGGTTCTTCGCGAAAATTTCACCAGGAATTCGCTCAACTATACGGGCTTGTTTTCTTCTCCGGGCTGGACGGATACTCATCGTAAAAAAAGTTCCCTGCTCGTTACCTGGAAAGATAAAATCATACCCATCCGGATTCAGGATATTGCCCTCTTCACTATTGATTACAAAATGACTCAATTGGTCACCTTTGATAATCAGAAATACTATATCAATCAGACCCTCGAGGAACTGGAACAGACCTGCGGCCCCGCCTTCTTCCGTGCCAACCGTCAGTACCTGGTCAACAAGGATTCTATCCTCGAAGCCCTGCAGTATTTTGCCCGTAAGCTGGTCCTGAAACTGAAAATTGACGGAAAACATGATGTCGTGATCAGCAAGAACAGGGTGCCGGAGTTCCTGGAGTGGCTGAAGAACTAGTTGGAGGTTGGAGGTTGGAAGTTGGAAGTTGGAGGTTCGGAACAGTCCTAAAGATTTAATGATTCTGATGATGGCAAATGCGTTTTCAGGTTTTAATGCGTGGCTTGCTTTTATAAGGGGAAGAGTACAGGTAATCCAGAAAAGACTTTATTTTCCTGCCCAGTAGCTCAGAAAATTCAAGCCGGTTTGTAAACGCATCTTTGGTTATATAGAGCCTGTCATTAGCCCGGTATAATTGTGATCGTACTTCCCCATTAGAGCCTTTCGCAATGACAAGAAACTGCGTAAACTCTTTGTTCGAGAACCGTTCAAACCCCTCGGCTATATTATCCATGACTGAGCCTGCGGCCGCATTAATTTGTTTTCTTAGTTCAAAATCAGCAGAAAACTGGCCAGTACGTGTTAGTTCGAATATTGCGTTGGCCTGCTCTCTGGCCATTTTCCATATTTCAAGTTCTTCAAATCGTGAAACGGTTGCCATTATACTGAATTTTCATAAATAAGAGGAATAAGTCAATTGAACCTATCGGTCTAAATATCTACAAAAAAACTTTCACAAATTCATACCGTCGCCAACCGTTATGAAATTTTCGAACTTCCAACCTCGAACCTCCAACTTCCAACCTCGAACCTCCAACCTCCAACCTCGAACCTCCAACCTCCAACCTCCAACTTTTTTAGTAGGTTTGTGGTATAAACCACTCACCATGTCCACTTACTATAAAGATAAGGTTGTCGTCGTGACCGGAGGTACAGACGGGATCGGGAAAGCATTGGTAGAAAAATTGCTTGATCTGGGAGCCAAAGTGGCTACCTGTGGCCGGAGCCATGATAAATTGTACCAGTTACAAGCCAGTCACCCCTCCTCTGCCCTGCATACCATGGTGGCCGATGTGAGCA
>Ga0209717_1001095_pt1 | contig 30578 bp, 18 predicted proteins | sample AD_UKC048_MetaG_FD_184418 | JGI IMG/M metagenome (GOLD analysis project Ga0209717, IMG submission 184418) | Active sludge microbial communities of municipal wastewater-treating anaerobic digesters from USA - AD_UKC048_MetaG (SPAdes) (version 2) | ecosystem: Engineered > Bioreactor > Anaerobic >...
CCGCGCCACGCTGGCCGTCGGCACCCAGATGTCTTCCTGAAGTTCACCTCGCTCGCCCAGCGCCATATCACTTTGACCCGCGCATGCCCCAGCGGTTCATTCGGATCGACCGTTTTTCAACGGGCTGTTAGCATGAGCCCAGATGGCCGCCGGGCGGTGTCAAGCAGTACTGATAAGACCCTGCGTGTCTGGGACGTGGAAACCGGGGATTGTCTTCGAGTGCTCGAAGGCCATCGCGATGAAGTCAATAGCGTTTGCGTCAGTCCGGACGGACGTCAGGCCGTTTCCGGAGGTGGCGGTAACTACAAACAGAATGACGACACCGTTCGTGTCTGGGATTTGGAACGAGGCGTGTGCTTGCATGTGCTTCAAGGGCACGGCGACATTGTGAAGAACGTCTGCATGAGTCCTGATGGACGTCGGGCTGTGTCGGCAAGTTTCGACAAGACCCTTCGTGTCTGGGACTTGGAAACCGGGACTTGCTTGCGGGTGGTGCAAGGGCACAGCGATAGGGTGATGAGCGTCAGCGTCAGCCCGTCCGGACGCCGGGCAGTATCGGGGAGTATTGACACAACTTTGCGTGTTTGGGATTTGGAAGACGGGGTTTGCGAGCGATCGCCAGACGACGGGAGTGACCTTTCGTGGAATCTTAGTTTTGGCCGGTCCGGACGCTGGGCGGTAACAGGATCGCCTCCTCGTTTCTTGGACACAGAAACTGGGGAGTGGCTTCGGATACTCGATGGCCACAACGATTGGGTCAATAGGGTTAACGTGAGCCCGGATGGACGGCGGGCTGTGTCGGCAAGTTTTGACAAGACCCTTCGTATCTGGGACTTGGAAACTGGGGAGTGTCTTCAAGTGCTGGAAGGGCACGACGGTCGAGTAGTCGACGTTTGCGTAAGCCCGGACGATCGCCGGGTGGTGTCGGCAAGCTATGATAAGACCGTTCGTATCTGGGATTTGGAAAGGGGCGTGTGCTTGCATGTGCTTCAAGGGCACGGCGACATTGTGCAGAGCGTCTGCACGAGTCCTGATGGGCGTCGGGCTGTGTCGGCAAGTTTCGACAAGACCCTTCGTGTCTGGGACTTGGAAACCGGGATTTGCTTGCGGGTGGTCCAAGGGCACAGCGACACGGTGATGAGCGTCAGCGTGAGCCCGGACGGACGCCGGGCGGTGTCGGCAAGCCTTGACAAGACCCTTCGTGTCTGGGACTTGGAAACTGGGGAGTGCCTTCGGGTGTTCAATGGCCACAGGGAAGGGGTCTTTTGCGCTGGGGTGAGCCCGGACGGACGTCAGGTGGTGTCGGCAGGCTTTGACAAGACCCTTCGTGTCTGGGACGTGGAGAGCGGTGTTTGTCTTGCTGCTCACCTCCCGAATTCGCAGGTCTTGGCGTTTGCTATTTCCCCGCAAGCAGAACGGATCGTCTTCGGCGCGGCAGACGGCCACATATATTTTCTCACGCCGATCAACTTCCCGCCGCCGGGTCCGGCTATTCTCACGGCGTTTGATTTTGGATTGCGGAATGCGGATTTCGGCATGAGCCCGGAGGGCCCCGCTGCCCGGTGTCCGTATTGCGCGACGTATTTCGAGCCTTCGGCGGAGGTTGTCTCCGCGATCCGCGAGCATTCCGGATTTCCGAATCCGACTTCCGAAATGTTCGACGACCCGCGCTTGCTTGCGGCGTGCCCCCACTGCGGCAAACCGCTGAAGTTCAATCCGTTCTTCGTGCACTGTTACGACTAATCCGAAACCCACATCGAGAGAAATCCATGACTTCAACAGAGCCATCTCCTGTCACGACGCGCAAGATACTGATCACCGGCGACGCCGGTCCCGATTACGATCTATATATCCCATCCGATGCGGACAATCCGTCGCCGGGAGTGCCGCCGACCCGGATTGAGTGTTCGCTGGGGGGCGCCGGGTTGGCGCATCGTATTCTCGGCGCTTGGGCTGGAGAGCGGAGCGTCGAGCTGATCGGGTTTGCCCCGCCGTCCGCCGGTTCCCCGCCCACCTTTGCGGTGTGGCGTCCGCAGGGTTGGGGCAAACTGAAGCCGGACCGGCCCAAGGAGAGGGTCTGGCGGGTGGAGCGATCGATCAGTCCTGACCGCATCTTGACCGAGATGACCTTGCCCTCGCCGGCCCTGCCCGCCGGGGTCGATGCGCCATTCCGCGCAGGGGTGGTGGTGATCGTCGACAATTCGAACCGCTTCCGCCATTCGAAAGGCGCGGCGCTCCCGCACGAAACGATGTGGGCGGGTTCGGACGCGTTTGCGATCTGGAAAATGGCGCCACCGTTCTGTCGGGGCCAACTCTGGTGGCGGGCCGTCGAGGCCGGGGTGACGGAACGGGCGGCGGTGATCGTCACGCTCAAGCATCTGCGGACCGCGCCGATCCGTGTGAGCCGCCGTATCTCCTGGGAGCGGACGGCCCTGGAGGTCGCCAGGGAACTGGAGTGCAACCCGGCGCTCGCCGATCTCCGATCGTTCGCGCACGTGATCGTGACAATACACGGGGAGGGCGCGCTTTGGCGCCGGAAGTCTGGCGACCGTGGTGATTTCACGCTGTTCTTCGATCCCGCCCACATGGAAGGCGAATGGTGGCCGGGGACGGCCGCGAAGGGCGAGGCATATGGCTATGCCAGCGCCTTTGCCGCGGCGCTGGCGGCGGAATGCGCCATGCGGTCAGGATCCCCGGAAGGGGCGTTGGGGGCGGCCATCCCACGGGGCTTGCTCGCGATGCGGGTCCTGCAGGCGAATGGCCACGGCACGGCGGATGACAAGGCTACGCCGGCTTTCCCGGCCGCGCTTCTGGCGGATGTGATCCGCGACGGGGAGAAGGCGCTGAGGGGTTTCAAAGGAGGTGTGTTCGGCGGATTCGCGGCGCAGACCGTGCCGTCCGAAGCGATCGCGGACAGCGGTCCCAGGTGGCGGCTTGCGCTCGCGGGCGACAGGCGCCCCGCCGAGGAGCCTTTGTATGGGCTCGCGCGCCGCGTGGCGATCTTTGGCGAACGCGAACTGCGCCGCGTCCCTCACGCGCGATTCGGCAAGATCCTAACCGCCGACCGGGACGAGATCGAGGCGCTGCGCAATCTCAAGACGCTGATCGAGAATTACAGAGATCCCAACGAGGCCAGGCCGCTTTCGCTCGCGGTGTTTGGTCCGCCGGGCGCGGGAAAATCCTTCGGCGTGAAACAGATTGTGCAGGAGGTCCTGGGCAAGGACGGGGCGGTGCTGGAGTTCAATCTGTCGCAGTTTGCCGACGCCGATCTGGCCGGGGCGTTTCATCAGGTACGGGACAAGCGGCTGGAGGGCAAGATGCCGGTCGTGTTCTGGGATGAGTTTGACTCCTCGGAATACAAGTGGCTCAGGCTGCTGCTTGCCCCGATGAACGACGGGGTGTTTCAGGAGGGGCAGATCACCCATCCCCTGGGGCGGTGCATCTTCGTATTTGCCGGGGGGACGAGCTACGACATGGAGCACTTCGGTCCGGTCGAACCAGGCGAGGGGTTCCGCCGGGAGGCCGTCGATGCTTGGAACAGGTTCAAACTGGTAAAGGGACCGGACTTCAAGAGCCGGATCCATGGGTCGCTCGACGTCCTCGGTCCCAACCGGCGGATGGTTCCGGTCACGGGGGGCGCCGAGACCTTGAGATGGGGCGAGGACGACGGCGACGTTTGCTTCCCGCTGCGCCGGGCCATCCTCTTGCGGTCCATTCTGGGGCTTAAGCCCGATCAGCGGCTCGACATCGACGCCGGACTGCTCGGGGCCCTGATCGAGACTGGGAAGTATTCGAACGGCTCCCGCTCCTTCGAGAAGATCCTCCGATCGATGGGCGATAAGAAGGACAAGGGCGCCCGGTACCGTCCTTCCGATCTCCCGTCCGACGATGTCCTGGCCATGAACGTCGCCGATCTCAAGGAATTCAAGGCGCTGATTGTGCGGGATGATGGATTCAAGGCGAAAGCACCGCTGCTGGCGAAGGCATTCCACGATGTCTGGCGGAGGGGCAAACGAGAGCAGAAGGGGAGAGAGGCCTTCAATTATGATTGTGAGTTCGAGGCGCTGCCCGCCAACAAGAAGAACGACAATCTAAACGCCGCGATGCGAATGCCCAGAAACCTCATCTTGGCCGGGTTCTTTATCGTCCCCGCCAGGGATGCCGGATCAGCGGTGGTTTCCGAGATCCCGGAGGAACTCGTCGAGGTGATGGCGCAGGAGGAGCACTTCCAGTGGGTCGAAGATGCGCTGGCGGACGGTTTCCGCCAGAAGCGGGAGGGCGAGGAACGCAACGATGCCGAACTCATCCACGACTGCATTCTTCCGTGGGATGTTTTGCCCGAGGGCCAGCGGGACTACGATCGCTGGTTTGTTAGGAGCTACCCGAGGTTCGCGGGAAAGGCGGGGTTCGCGATTGTGGCGAAGAGGCCCAAATAAGCAGGGGCGGCCGGGTGATTGGGATCGCCCGGACCCGACAAGTCGGCCGGCTCTTCGTTTGGCTGGACGGACTTGGAAACCTGATGTCCAATGGCGCATGTGGACTCCTGCGCGAAGGGCCTTGAGCAATTCGAGAGTGATCTTAGGTCGGGTCTGAGCAACGAAGGTCGAGATGGCGACTACGACCTAGATGACGCGCCCGACTGGGCTGCGTTGGATCGGGAGGAGCCGCTCCGGCGGGCGCTCGATGTGTTGATGGCGAGGTTGTTGCCCGTGTGGAGAGAGGCGGATTCTGCATCTCTGGCGTTTCAGGGGCGTCACCGCAGGCTCGCGAAGATTGCTATAGCTGCTGGAACCTGCTCGGTGGTGCTGGCGATCTTCCAAATCGCGGTCGCCTATCAGGCACCGTCCCTGATGTGGCTTCCGCTGGGACTTGAGGCGCTGGCGGTTCTCGCGGGTTTCATCGCCGTTGGGATCGGGCTCAAGACGCAGGGAGACAAGAAGTGGCTTTGCGAACGGTACCGCGCCGAGCGTTTGCGCATGCTAAAATTCAAGTCGCTGGCCTGGGAGGAGTTCGCGACGGGGGACCATCGGGCGTGGGAGACGCGGTTGGAGGCTCGGGTAAAGGCGCTTTCTCCGCCGGCGACCGCCGCTACAGTCAAGGCGTGGCTTCAGGACGATGAGCGTCCCGGGGATGCTGTCGTTCCGGTGCCTGAGGGCTTGGGTGCGAGGACATGGGACGTGTTGCGCAGATACTACTGTTGGAAGAGGCTGGCATTCCAGAGAGAGTACTTCCGTGATCGCGCAGAGCGTCACTTGGGCGCCTCGAAACCATGGCGGAATCTGAGCATGCCGGTGTACTTTACTGCCACCGGGTTTGTCTTGGCCCACTTCCTGGCCGGGGGACTCTTGCATTTCCAGGTTGGGGGGACCAATGCGGCGCCTGTATGGAATAGCATCGAGATATGGGCGCTGGCGCTGGCGGCAACGATCCCGGTGGTTGGATTGGGTGCGCGCGTCTGGCTCGGGGCATTTGAGCCCCATCGCAGCGCGAATTTGTTTGCGGCGAAACATCGGACGGTCGTGGCGATGATCGAGAGGTTCGAGTCGCTCGGAGCAGATGCCCACAAGGTTCGGGAGGAAATCACGCGCTCTGAGGCATTCTTTGAGAATGAGCACAGGGAGTGGCTCCGCTTGATGCTCGAGACCGAGTGGATGCTCTGAGCGCTCGGCTCGGAAGGTTTTCGGCCCGTGTTCGCTTCCGCGTAGCTTCTGGTGGTCTGCCGCGGGAGGCTTGGCGAGTCATTTGCGATTGAGCAATTCCAATATCTGATTTGCCAGGGCGGGGTCCTTAGCGGCGACGAAGGGGGTGCGCTTGGGGTGTTGGGGGTCGCGGCGGAAGGTGGCGAAGATGTCGTCGATGTCCAACTGGGCGGTGAGGGGGCGGCCGTCGAGGTCGAGGATGGTGAGGCCGGTCTTGAGGCCGATGTAGAGGCCGGGGAGGATGTCGTAGGTGGCGAAGCCGCGGTCGAATTCGATGGCGACGTCGGCGTGCCCGGCGGCGACCTGGAGGAGGGTGTTGGAGCCCCAGGCGAGATTGACGCGGCCATCGGCGGCGCGGATGGCGTCCAAGAGGCGGGTCTGTTCGGAGAGGGCCCGGTAGCGGTCCACCTTGGTGGTGAGCACGTTGACCCGGGCGCCCTCGATGGTGGTCTTGGGCTGGGCGCCGCCATCGAGCCGAAACCACGAATGCGTGATGAAATCGAGGCACTCCGGATAGCCCGTCTTCGATGCCCAGTAGAGCCGGTCGAGGAAGATGTCGCCGGCGACCGCGGCGAGGACCTCGTTCGCGCGCCGGTCATAGACGGCCACGAGCGTCCAGCCGCCCTGGAGGGACTCGGCGAATTCCGTGCCGTCGATTGGGTCGATGAAGACGACCAGGTCGGCGTCGGTCTCGGCTGCGCCCTCAGGGAACGTGCGGATCCCCATCTCCTCAGAGAAAATCGTGTACGCGCGGATGCCGCGGATCTTCGCGAACTTGCATTGCAATTCGCGCACGATCAGGTCCTCCGCCTCCCGGTCGATCGCCGTGGTCGGGTTCTCGTCGGACTTCTGCACGTTCGTATTTCCGACGCGGCAGCGCAGCGCGGGCAAATTCTCCTCCCGCATCCGGCCCCGCACATGGTCCATCGCCTGCATCACCACCTGCCGGCAGTAGCGGAGGACCAGGTGGTCGAGGGTGAGGGAGGGCAAGTCAGGGTTCATGGGTACGATGGGTTTCTCCCGCAGAGGCGCAGAGGCGCGGAGTTGGGCCATTCAGCGGCTTGGGGTGCGGTTGTCTGCACCGCTGTCGAGGTGTCAAAGATGCGGTGGGTTTCATGCGAGTTCCGCGAGTTGCTTCTTCACGGCGACAACCCAGGGATGCTGTTCGCCGTGGCCTTTTAGCAGCAGGCGCAGGGCGTTGGCGAGGTGCTCTTTGGCTGTGGCTGCGTCCTCGGAACGACCCATGTTGAGCAGCAATAAGGGCAGATTGTTCACGCTGGCCTACGTATCGGGATAGCCCGGTTTGCGCCTTCTGCCAACTTACATGGAAATGGCAAACCCGTAACGGGCGGCCATTTCTGAAAGGTCGCACTGAATCTGTTCCACGCTCTGGCCCATGGCGTGCAGCAGACCTGCGTAGCTCTCCATCGCTTTCTGCAAAGACGGATGAGGAGATCCTGTGGCGAGACGGCAGTTCAGCAGGATGACCAGGTGCCGCCGCATCAACGGTTCGGCCTCTGCCAGGCGATTGCGCGCTCTCAGCAATTGGGAAAGATTATTGAGATCCGCAGCTACAGTCGGGTGGTCCCTGCCCAGGGTGGCCTCATCAATGGCCAGGGCGCGGCGCATCAGCGACTCGGCTTCGGCTGGACGGTTTGTGGCTTTCATCAACTGGCCGAGATTGCCAAGGACGCGGGCCACATTGGGATGGTCTGGTCCATGGCTTGTTTCAAAAATGTCCAGGGCGCGGCGCATCAACTGCTCGGCTTCGGAGAGCCGATCTGCCGCGGCCAACAAACTGCCCAGGTTCATCAAGGCGATGCCGACCTGCGGATGTCCGCTTCCGAGATTGCGTTCGAAAATGGACAATGCCCGGCGCACGAGAGGTTCGGCATGCCGAGGACGGTTCGTGGTTTCCAGCACTCCCGCGAGATTGATCAGGCCGACAGCGACATTGAGATGTTCATGGCCGAGGTTTCGTTCCCAGATCTCCAGTGCGCGTCGCATGAGGGGTTCGGCTTCGTGCGGTCGATCCGTTTCCTGAAACACCTGGGCCAGATTGTTGAGGGAGATGGCGACCTTCGGATGGCTGTCCCCGAAGGCCGCCTCGTCAATTGCCAGTGCCTGCCGCATCAGCGGCTCGGCCTCCGCCAGACGATGGGTCGCCCGGAACACTTGCGCCAGGTTGTTGATGCTGTTGGCGTTCCTTGGGTGAGCTTTTCCGTGATTGGTTTCATCGATTTCCAATGCAAGGCGCGCGTATGGCTCGGCTTGGTCGTAACGACCGATGCTGTGCAGCAAGGATGCAAGATTGGTCAAGGCTGTTGCGACATGGGGATGATTCTCACCCAGGCCAGCCCTGTAAACTTCCAGGACCCGCTCTAACAATGGGAGCGACTTCGTCCACTCCGCCAAGTCTCGCCTGCACAATCCTGCGACATTGAGAAACCAACCCGCCTTTTCACAGTCACCAGGACGGGCATTCCTTCCGTTCAGAGCTTCGGCCCATTGCCAGGCAAGGGCTTCAAAGGGGTCGAGTTCCCAGCGTGCTTCCTGCCAATGGGTTTCTGCGATCAAAGCATCACCGCGTTGCCGGAGAAGGTCCTCCAGATGCCCGCTGGATATCTCCCTCCCTACCGCCAGCTCGTTTTCCAACACCCGCTGGAGAATGCGGTGCATGGTCGCAACGCGCGGCTCGGGAGTGGGTTGGAACAGTCTCATGCCGATCAATCCCCGGATCAGCTGCGTCCACGGATCGCTTTCCCCGGTGGCGGCATCGGCGGCCAGTTCCGGATGGCGTTGTCCGGCAATCGCGCGTACCCACGGCAGCGCCACGCCGTCAGGTGCAAGCAGGGAGGCAATTTGCAGAACTGTCCGCGCCGGAGCATCCAGCCGGGCCAGCGTAGGCCGCAGCGTGGCCGTGACTTCGCGCAGTTGGCTCATCACGCCTTCGCTGCCGCCGGTTTTCAGGTCTTCACGGAGCTTGTTGAGGTAATTGCGCACGTCCACCGCATACTGCGGGTCGGTCACGCGCGGATCGCATTGCCCCAGATAGACGGCCGCCGTCTCCACGGCGAGGGTGAGTCCGCTCAACTCGCGGACGATCTCGCGGGCACCAGCCTCGTGTTCGGGTGAGGCAAACGCCTGTCCCGGTTGGTAGCGGCGGACCAGGTCAACGGCCTGATTCTCCGGCAGCCGGTCCAAATCCAACGCATGAATCGCGGCACCGGCCTTGGTGAAGTCGTTCGGAGCCAGCCGGGTGGTGTAGAGCACGCGCGCCCACGGCTGGTCGGCCAGCAGCTGCATCTGCTCCTGCGCCAGCAACGCGGGATGGTCCACGTTGTCGAGCAGGAACAACGCCGTGCCGCGCGCACGCAGCACGTCGAACACCCGTCGCACGGCCCTGGCATCGTCCAGCTTTTCCTCGTCGGTCAGCTCGATTTCGAGTTCGGTCACGAGCGTGCGGAAGACGGTGAGCAGCCGGTCGCGGCCTTCGCATCGCAGCAGCCAGCAACCGCCGGAAAAGGCATCGGCTTCCTTGTAAGCGAAGGCTTGCGCGAGCGCGGTCTTGCCCATGCCGCCGACGCCGTGGATGCCCGCCGGGGATGATTCCGGCGCATCGAGCAACGCGGCGCGCAGGCTGGCCAGTTCCGGTTCGCGTCCGACGAAGTTCGCGTTTGGCCACGGCAGGTTGCCCTGGCGGGCGCGATCCAGCGTGAGCAAGCGCAGTCGTTGCGCGACGTGCTCGGTGAGTTGCTGCAATTCGGAACGCGCCGCCGCATCGAGGAAGTTGCCGTGGTCGTCATGCCGCCATTCGTGGCATTGGATGTGGAAGCGCTGGAGTAAGTCGCCCTGCCAACGGCGGAGCAATGCGGCGTCCTCCGGCGCGTCGAGGTCTTCGAGTTTCACGAACCACAGCGACGCAGCGCCCTGGCCGACGAGGCCGTGTTCGAGTTCGTGCCGACACCATTCCTCCCATTCCCAGCGGCAGGCATCGCTGCGCAGGTAGCTGCGCGAGAGACAGGCGATGAAGAAGCGCGAGTCGCGCAAAGCCCGATGGCAGCGCACCTGCCAATGGTCGAAGTCCTTGATGTCCTCCTTGTCGAAGAAGATCTCCAGATCGCGGCCGAAGCGGCGGCGAAAACCGGCTTCCAGTTCACGATGTAGCCGGGCGACTAAAGCAGTCACGGATTCACGGGAAGTATTGTCGCCTTGATGCGCGTAGGAGATGAAGAGGTCGTAAGGCATACGATGTCTCATTCTGTGGTCTTCATCTTAGCATTCCGTCCCAGGAACCACTGGAGCAGGGCCCAGGTCTTCATGTCGTGGATGGGGGTGCGGGCCAGATCCTTGACGGGGATGAAGCGGCGGGCGATGGCTTCGCCTTCGGCGCGTTCCCCATACAACCGCTTCGCGGGGTCGATGCGGTCGGAGGTCACCTCGACGTAGGCGAGGTACTGCCGTTCGGTGAGGACGCCGGGCGAAAGGGCGAGGGGAATCCCGTCGTTGAGGATTTGGATTTCCGATTCGTCGGCCGTGACGCCGAGTTCCTCCTTGAGTTCCTTCACGACGAGTCCCCTGACGCCGAGGTTCGTGTCGAAGCGGCCGGCCGCGACTTCGAGGATCGTGCCTGTCGGGTTGTCGGGTCGCATCATGGGTGCGCGGTCCTGCGTGGCGAAGAGGAGTTCGTCGGTGTCCTGGTTGTGCACGAGGAAAGCGACAGAGTCCGTGGCCACCACCACCTCGCGCGGACCGGCGGGAGTTTCGACCTAATCGACCTTGACGAAGCCGTCATGCACGCGCGCGCTCTTCACGATCGCTCTCCTATGATCGCCGGTTTTTCGCAAGGCAACATCATGCGCCACTTTGTCGTCACGGAGAAGGGGCCATCTGGGATTTGTCCCTGCTGTTTTTTTGGTTGCCAGGAGGCTATCAGATCGCCTTGCGGAGGGAAGGAGGGAGAGGAGGGGGATTGGGGTCGGTGTGGTGGGTTGAGTCTGGCAAGAGGGTCTGAAATTGTGGAACAATGGCACACATCAAATGGCGGAAATGGGTGGTGGTGTGCGAATGGCAATGGGTTGCTGGGTTGGGATCTGAGGGCGATTGAGGTGGCATCGTAGGATTCCTGACCCATCGATCCGGCGGCCTGCAAAAGATGGGGTGGATGCGGGGAGGGCGGGGGTGCAGGGTGGGGAGCGGCGTATGGATGCGGAGGAGGCACGGGTCGTGGAGGCGATCGACCGGCTGGGGCCGTCGGAGGCGTATCGGCAACGGATTGGCGAGAATGACGCGTGGATCGCCGGCCCCGATCTGGGGAATGGGCGGGCGATCGCGCGGGCGCGGACGGCGATCCACACGGCGCTGGTTGCGCGGTGGGCGGGGGAGCAGCATCGGGGCTTTGGATACGACCGGCCGTTCGCGGTTGTGGCGCTCGGGGGAACGGGCCGTGGGGAGATGACGCCGTGCTCGGACAACGATTTCGCATTTCTCTTTGATGGGGCACTGGAGGGGAATGCGTTCTTGTTGGAATTGCAGCGGCAGATCCTCCACACGGCCGAGTTCAGGGAGCGCCACGGGTTCACGCTCATGGCGCTGCCCTTCAGTCTGGATGACGCGCCGGACATCACCGGGAAGCAACTGAACTCCTTCTTGGACATGAGGCCGGTGTACGACCCTGGCGGGCTGGCGGCGGCATTCCGGGATCGGATCCGGGCGACGTTTGACCCGTTCGAGCATTTCCTCCACGTGCGGGGTTTCTGGAAGGGGCGGTGGGAGCGGGCGGCGGGCGAATGCGAACGCGTGGATCAATTCGACATCAAGGACGACGGCCTGCGGCTGTTCTTGGCCGGTATCTGGACTCTGGCGGGGCGGGGCTTTCTGCACAGCCATGAGGTCTATGAGGGATTGGAGGATCGCCGCGATCTGGAGGCCTACGAGTTCCTGCTTCGGATCCGCGCCTTCATCCACCTGCGGCGCCAGCGGGAGGCCCGGGGGGACGGGGCCGGGAAGCGATCGCCCGACATTCTGAAATTCGATGATTTCATCTCGTTTGGCGAGATGCTGGGGCCGGATGCGAAATTGGAGGAGCGATTCGCTTTCGGCAACGAGGTGCGGGGGCGACTCCTGTCGGCGCGGCGCCGGGTGGGGCGATTCGCGAAGGGCATCATCGAGGGGGAATTGGGGCGTGGCCGCAGGGTGGGATCCAGCAGCCCGATCGTCTATGGGGCCGGTGGCCTGCGGCATTCGGGGGCCGCGGACTCGATCGCGGCCAGGGACAAGAGCCGGGCGTCGCTCTCCCTGCTGCTGGCCTCCCAGCGCTATGGCGTTCCCATCGACCCCGCCGAACTGGAGGGGACCTTCCGAAACGCCGGGGATTGGCTCGTGCGGGCGCCGGAGCTGTCGGGGCTTTTCTATGAGCCGAAGGGGAGCCTGGCCGATTCTTTCGAGTTCCTGAGCCAGATCGATGGTGCCACCGAACGGCTATTCCCGGGATACGCAAAGTATGAATCGTCTCTGGATGCGCGGGTGATGGCGGAGCGCAAAAGCCTGCGGGGGGCCCTCGAGCGCCAGAAGATGCGCGCGCTGGAGAGGTACGTCCGCGATGGCCGGGCGCGCCTCGATGCCGCGCTGTCGGCGAGCGGCGCGGGCGGCGGCGATGGCGAGGTGTCGGTCGAGATCGAGGCGGCGATGCTGGATGCCGACCATCTCGCCGCCGTCAAACTCGCGCTCAAGACCAAGCGCCTCCCGGCGACGCCGGACGATCTCGCGAAGCGCCAAGACCAAAGCCTGCCGCTGCACGAACGCCATTCCAGCGGGTTCTCGGGTATCCTCCTGGAGGCCTACTTCCAGCCGTATGGTGACGAGTGCGACTTCACGCGGGAGACGCTGCGGGTTGCCGAGTTCCTCGTGGCCCATCGGAAGGCGTTCAAGGAGGGGGCGCGCGCCGCCATGAACGACGCCCGGCAGGTCGAGGAATTCGCCGGTATGTGCGGTAGCGAGCAAATGTTGCGCGCGCTTTTCGTGTTCACGTGCGCGGACCGGGTGGACTGGGAGTCGGAAAGGAGCGACCCCGCGCGCTGGTTCAACACCCGGGAGCTATACGCGAAGGCGATGCGGGTCTTTCGCCCGGGGCCGGACCCGGGGCAGTCCCTGCGGGTGGCCGGGTTCGCCCCGGAACAGCTGAGCATCCTGCGGGACTTTGGGGAGGACTTCTTCGCCGGTGGGTATCGTCGCTACGCGATCCGCTTCGGGGAGCATTTGGCCCGGATGGTCGAAGAGCCGAAGGCGCCGGGCGCGAAGGCCGCCCTCCTGCGCGAGGGGCAGTCGGTGATCCTGGGCGCGGCCGCGCGGGACTATCGGGGGTTGGCGGCAACGATCAGCGGCGCGCTCTGGAGCAAGGGGATCGACATCCAGCAGGCCCACCTCTTTTCGGCCGCGCACTATGGTCTGGCGATGGATTTCTTCCACATTGCGCCGGGTGACAGGCCCGCGCCGGCCGACCTTCCCGCGGTCGTGCAGGAGGCCATCGGCGAGCGGCGCTTCATCGATGGCGGGGCGGGCCCGGGATTGCCGCGCGTCGATGGGGCTGTTTCGCTCGTGGAATGGAGACCGGGACAGTGGTGCCTCCGCGCCGAAACCGCCGACGGCGGGAGCGGCATCATTTTCGCCCTGACCTATCGGACCTTCCGATATCTCCGGGGCAACATCTTTGGTCTCACCGCCCACCGCATCCGGGGCCGGGCCTACGTGGCTGTCTACCTGAGCCTGCCCGAGGATCTGTCGCCCGACGAGGCGAGGGGAATCGTGGGGAAGGAGTTTTGAGAGCAGGGGTGTGTGACGGGATGCCCGTTTCCCTTAGTTCCTGTGGATTTCGCCGTCTTCGGCGATGCAGAATCGCCCCTCGCAGAACGGGCACCTAACCGATAGGAGGATCTGTTTCTTGATCACCCCGTTTTGGATTTGTGTCATGTAGGCGATCCCCTTGGAACGGTGCCATTGCCGGGGGCGATGTCGTGCCAGGGCGATGGCCGCGATGGCCGCACCCACGGCCGTGCCTACGAGGAAGATCATTGTGCCGGATATGAGGGTCATGGCGTGTTGTCCGCACCGCGGTTCAGTCGGGTGGCCTCCGTCTTGTGGATCATGAGCGAATCCATTCGGTGTTGCAGGATCTTGCGCCAAGAGGTGACTTGGAGTCGAACGTCTTCCGCGGCGGCGATGGGCAGGCTCGTGCGGTGGCGGTTCCTCGGTTTCCGGGCTCATGAGGGGCGCGGATGTAGGGTGAGGACGGGATCGCCGACCAAGGTTTCGGCGTGTCGGCGACGGAGGCCGGCGGCGCGGGAGAAGGCATCGGTTTCGAGGCGGGCGTCCTCGGCGTTGGCGATGCGATCGAGGGAGGCCTGCGCCTCGCGAAGCGTGGCGCGCTCGTCGTTGGTGATATCGGTGGTGGCGCCGTGGCACGCATCGGTGGGTGGCCAATCGAGATCGGCGTCCCAGGGGAGGAGGCCGGCGCGCGCGGAGGCGGTTGATCCGCGAATCCGCGGCCAATGCGGCGCGGTGGAAATGGAAGAGATGTCTTGGTGGCTCGGGCAACCGGGCGATGGCCTTGGGCTCGCCGGCGAGGATGAAGGCCCGGGCGATCTCGAAGATCTCCTCGAAGCCGGGGTCCCTGGGCATGCGCGCGCGGGCCGCGGCGTGCGCGGCATCGCGGAGCTGTTCGCGGAGCGCGGGGTCATCGGCGAGGGTGAGGGACAGACGAAGGTCGAGGAGTTGCGCGCACCGGGCACGGAGTTCGTCGGCGACCATGCCCTTGGGCATGCGGGCCATCCGTTCGGCGTGTTCGCGCAGCGCCTCGTGCCGCCGCAGGGAGAAGAGGGGCCGCACGATCCACTTCTCGTGGGCGAAGGCCGAGTAACCGGGCGAGCACTCATGATGTTCGGAGAGCCGCTTGGCGAGCAGGGCGTGCTCCAGGGCCTGGTCATGCCGGCCCCGCGTCCAGTCGAGGAAGGCGCGGAGGAGATGCGTGCGCTGGCGCATGCCGGGGCGACCGACGCCGTCGCAGTACGCCTCCGCCTCGGAGAGGCGGTCGAGGCAGTCGGCGAGCGAGGCGTGGTGCAGGGCGATCATGATGACGTCGGCCCTTGCCGCGATGATCGTGTCCGGCGCGATGTCGGGACGGTCGCAACTGGCGATGGGAAGGAGGAGGCGAAGGGCCTCCTCGTGCCGGGCATTCCACATGAGCGTGTGGCCCTGGCGGCGGCGTATGGGCAGTATGAAAGCCATGGTTCCCGCGACGCCGGCGGCCTGCTCGTACAGCCGGGCGGCCAGGCCGGTCTGACCGTTGCGATAGGCGTGGTCGGCGAGCGCGACGAGGAGAGTCGGAGGCTGGTTCATGGCGCTGAGGTGGGTGGCGAGAGCATGCCGAGCATGAGGCGCGCGAGTTCCTCGTCGGAGGCTCGGGCGACGCGCTCGCGGAACTCGGCCGGGGAGCGCCCGAAGGAGATGGCCGCCGCGGCGGCCCAGTCCTCGCCCGAGAGGGATTCGGTCCTTCCTCGGAGGACTCGGCGGAGCGCCGCATTCTGGCGCGCGGCGCGCGAAGCGCTGGCCTCGGCAAGCAGCATCTGTTCCAGGGCTTCTGTCAGGTGGTTGTGGATGGCCTGCGCATTCGAGGCGGAGAGCCTCCCCTTCGAATGAAGCAGCGCGGAAAAGTAGAGACCCAGGAGGGCGGTGCCGGTGGCGGTTGCCGTCGGACCGCGTGATGCTGCGGATGAGGGATGGGTGTCTTCCGCGTGTGACGAGGGCATCGCCGGTCGCGCGCCCTCGATGAGCGCGGTCTCCCGCTGGGCCAGTTGGACCACGAGGGGATTGGCGGCGTTGAGCAGGAGTACGCGCGGCTGCTCGTCGAGTTCGGCGTCCATGGCTGCCGACAGGCCATCCAGTCCCTTTTGCACGAAGGGGTGATGGAGGAGGAAACGGAGACGATCGCAATTCTCCTGGCGGGGATCCTCGATGAGCGCCGAACAGACGCGCGCGGGTTCGAACCGCCGGATGCCGACCGAGACGTGCTTCAAGTTCGCGCCATCGAGCGCCGCGCGGACGGCGTCGAGGAGTGGGCCGAAGGCCTCGGCCTGTTCATCGGGCAGGCGCGCGTAGAGCTCCTCGCTCTCGAGCGTATCGAGCTTGCGGAGGGTCCACTCCGCGGGGTGGCGGGCGACCAGGCGGTGCAGCAGTTCCTCCTCGAAGCATTTCCCGGCGCTGATGGCGATCAGGTTGCGCATGCGGCAGATCTCGTAGAAGCGCGCGGCGTCGGCCTCGTCGGTGAAATAATAGACCGCGGTGGGCGCGCCCGCGGGGGTGGCGGCGCGCTTGCGGTATGCGTCGAGGGTGAGCGAACCCTCGCTCGTCTCGAAGGGCAGGCGCAGGATGAGCCGGTCGAAGACCCGGTCATCCTGAAGGGCTATGCCCTTGAGGTGGAAGTGGTGCCACTCGGCCAGCCGTGCGAAATAGGCCGGGCTTTCCTCCGACAGGCGCAGGATGGTCTCGATGATCCGCTCGCCCAAGGCGCGGCGGAGGGCCTGGTACGCGGCGTTGCGGTGGACGTTGTCGCGGGCCGCGGTGGGCTGGAGGTCGCGGCTGTCGATGATCCCGCGCACGAAGCGCGCCCACTCGGGCAAGAGCTCGGTGTCGCGGGGGCGGATCGACATCCGGTTTTGGAAGAGGTCCACGCAACCGCTGGTGCCAATGCCCGGCACGCGCTGGTCGGTGACGTAGAGGAGGCCCTGCGTTCGGAGCGCGGGAAGCTGCACGGGGATGACCAGCAGCGGGAAGTCGCGGTACCGATTGGATAGGTATTGCGTGAGGTACTCCTCGCGCTGGCTGTGGGGCAGGGCCGCCGCCACCTCCCAGGGCGGGCGCACCGCGTTCACCGGCCCCCGGCCGTTGAGGAAGATCGGCACCGGCAGCAGGTCGGCGTGCTTGCGGATCGCCCCCTCGATGCGCTCCTCGTCGAGGAACTCCGTGAAGTCGCGGTGGACCGCGGCGATCACCTGCGTGCCCACGTGGGGCATCTCGGAGGTCGGCTCCAAGGTGTACTCGTCGTCGCCGGTGTTGACCCAGTGCCACGCCTCGCCGGTGGCGCCATGGCGCGTGTACACGTCCACCCGCTCGGCCACCACGAACGCCGAGAGCAGCCCGATGCCGAACTGCCCGATCGTGGCGACGTCGATGTTTGCTGACTGTCGCAGCTCGGCGGTCATCGTCCCGGTCCCGGACGAGCCGATGGTGGAGAGGAACTCCTCGATCACAAAACGGTCCATGCCGGGGCCGTTGTCGGTGAAGGTCACCGTCCGCGCCTCGCGGTCCACGGTCACCTGGATCTCGCCCGCGTGCTCCGGATCGCGCGCGCACCGCAACTGGATCCCGTCGTGCGCGTTCTGGATCAATTCGCGGACGAAGGCGTCCGCCTCGGGGTACAGGTTCTTGGCCAGCAGCGTGACCAATCCCCGGAAGTTGGACTTCATCTTCGGCATGGCATTCTTCCTTTCCCGCGCCGCGGGATGTGCTGCACCGCGCGGCCGGAGGGAACCTATGCTGGGATGATCGCGCCGTGTACTTCAGGGATTGCAGGCGGGCTGATCGGGGGGACAGGGGAGAGAAACACTCGCGCAGGGACGCAGGGTCGCAGGGAAAAGAAGGATACGGCTCGGAATTCGTTCTCTTGGGTGCGCGGGTGTCCTTGGGCGATAGCGCGCCTCAATTCAACCCTCGGGGAGTGGCGTCCCGCCACGCCGGGAAGGCATCGAGGGCAGGCAGGTTCTTGACGTCGCTCAGCGCGGCGACGAGGGCGGCGAGCAGGGCGTGGGCGTCCGGGGTCAGATTCGCGCGCAGGTGTTCCAGCACTGGGCCCATGGACCATTCCATGTGAGCGCCCTCGGCTTGGAGCGCGGTCTTGAGGCGACCGAGAAGAATTGCGGAAGTGGGATTTCGGATTTCGGAATGCGGATTGGTCAAAAGATCGCAGGCCAGTTGGAGCCAGAGGATTCGCGGGACGACGTAGGGCGGGGCCTCGGCGCGGTGCTCCCACGCCTCGCGCGCGTGTTCCCGCGCGTCGTCGAAGCGATCGGTGAGGAGGCCGATGCGCGCCAAATGGCAGTGGGTGCCGGGGATTTCGAAGCCTCTCGCGAGAACGCGTTCCAGCAGGGCGATGGCTTGGGCGCTGTCTCCCAGCTTGTAGCTATCCAACGCCGCGGTGCGGAGCTGAAGGGGTGTTGCATCGGGTTTTCTCGCCACAGCGGCAAGCGCCCGAAGGCGCAGCGGGCGGGCGTCAGCGGCGCGGCCGGTCTTCTCGAGAACGTCGGCCAGTGCCTGGACGCTGGCGAGGGTGTCGGGATGCTCCGGCCCCAGGACCCGCTCGCTCGCCTCCAGCGCGCGCTGGTAGAGGGGCAGCGCCCCGGCGTAGTCCCCCTTGCTCGACAGCAAAGCGGCGAGGTTGTTGACGCTGGCGAGGGTGTCGGGATGCTCCGGCCCCAGGACCCGCTCGCGCGCCTCCAGCGCGCGCTGGTAGAGGGGCAGCGCCCCGGCGTAGTCCCCCTTGCTCGACAGCACAAAGGCGAGGTTGTTGACGCTGGCGAGGGTGTCGGGATGCTCCGGCCCCAGGACCCGCTCGCTCGCCTCCAGCGCGCGCTGGTAGAGGGGCAGCGCCCCGGCGTAGTCCCCCTTGCTCTCCAGCAGAGCGGCGAGGTTGTTGACGCTGTCGAGGGTGGAGGGATGCTCCGGCCCCAGGACCCGCTCGCCGACCTGCAGGGCCTGGCGAACGAGCGGCTCCGCCTCTGTCAAGCGGGCCATGGCATCTAAGCGCACCATGACCCTGTTGGCGATGGGCGGAGCCGTCGTTCGCCCTTGATCGAGCCAGTGGGTTGCGAGCGCGGCGAGGGGTTCGACCTCCCAGCGGTTGTCCCAGTCCAGCCAGCCCTTTTCGAGAAATCCGAGCCGGCCATGAACGAGTTGCTCGATGGCGCCGATGCGGGCATCCCATTTTGAGGCGAGCGCTGGATCGGTCGCGGCATTCTCGTCGGGGGGCTCCGCAACGACCTTCTGCACGAGGCGGTGCATGCGCATGACGCGGGGCCGCCGGTCGGGGTCGACGTCCACGACGCTGGGGAGCAGACGGAGGCCGGCGAGCCGGCGAACGACGCCATCGTGCCAGGGATCGGGGCGCCCCGGGCCGAGGGCGGCGCCGAGTTCGGGGAATGTCTTGGCGACGAGCGCGCGCAGCCAGGGGATCACCACCTGATCCGGCGGCAGGAGAGCGGCGAACTCGACCGCGAGGCGCTCGGGCGGGGTGAGGCGGTCGAGGGTCGGGCGGATCAGGCGGCCGAGGAGTTTCTCGTGGTTGTGCCGGCGCAGTTCGACTGAGGCGTCGGCACCGAGGACGTCGAGGACGGGCAGGACATTGGCGCGGATGTCTTCGAGCATCGCCTTGCAGGAGAGGTTGGGCTCGTTGGCGAGATGGACGGCGATCGTTTCGATCGCCAGCGCGAAGCCGCCGAGGTCGGCGGCGATCTGGCGGGCGGCGGCCCGCTCGGATGCGTCGGTGAAGGGGCGGTGCTTCTCGATAAGGCGCACCGCGTCGTCGGGGGGCAGCTCGTCAATGGCGAGCCAGGCGGTGGTTTCGTGGGCCGCGGCGCGAACCCCGGAGCGTTGCGCGGCGGGCGGCGGCTCCAGCCGTGTGGTGCCGAGCAGGTGCACGATGTCCTGGCCGAGATTGAGGAGGTCGGTCTGCTGTTTGGATAGCAGCTCGCGGCGATCCACGTTATCGAGCACGAGGAGGACGCGGCCCTTCTCGCGGCCCCAGCGGGCCAGTCCGGCGCGGATCTTCGGGAAGGACAGATCGAGGCTCTTCTTCTCGTCGTCGGTGAATTCGACGCCGATGTCGGGGGCGAGGTCGCACAGCACGGCGCGCAGGTCGTCGCGCCCCTCGCAGCGGAGCAGGTAGCGCCCGCCAGGGTACTCGTGGGCGAAGGCGTGGGCGTAGGTGAAGGACAGCTCGGTCTTGCCCATGCCCCCGAGGCCGTGTACGGCCGCCACCACGCCCATGCGGCGGAGCGAGAGCATTTCGAACAGGGCGTCCAGTTCGCGGAGCCGCCCGACGAAGCAGGGATTGTAGTCGGGAACGGTGTTCGGCGAGGCCGCGGCCCGGTCCACCCGCTCGGTCCGCTCGCGGATCAGGCGTTCCAATTCAGCGAGGCGGGCCCGCAGGGCTTCGTGGCGCAGCGCTTCGACGCCCTGCGGCACGAAGGGGTGAAGGTCAAAATGCTGGCGGCGCCGGTAGTTGCCCATCCACGCGGCGTTCTCCTGGTCGGCGGCATCCGGAAAACCCGGCACCTCGACGAAGTAAACCGGCGTGATGCCCTCGCTGAGCACGTGGCGCGCGATCTCGTGCTCGACCCACGCCTCCCATTCCCTGCGGCACCATTCGCTCTTGAAGTAGTTCGGCGAAAGGAACGCCAGCAGGAGCTTCGACTCGCGCAGGCCCCGGCCGATGCGCCATTCCCAGTTGTCCGACGGCCGGATGTCTTCCTTGTCGAAAAAGACCCTCAGTTCGTGGCCGCCGGTGGCACGCCGGTGCTCGGCCTGCAGCGCCTCGATGAACGCGGTGACCCAGCCGGCTTCACCGGGGCGCGCGGGCTGGTTGTCTTTCCGGGCATAGGAAATGAAAAGGTCCCATGGCCCCTCACCAAGCGGCGAGTCGGCGGGTGCTGCGGGTTGGGACGATGCCAGCTTCGGCTGCGGGGAGGCGGCGGGCACCTGCGGGGTCTGCGGCGCCGGCGCCATGCCGAAGAGTGTGGCGAGGGTCCGGGAATTGGCATCGCCGGGCCGCCACGCGACGGCCTCGGGGTGGAGCTGGCCTTCGGCGAGGGCTTGATGGATTTCGTAGAGACAGACGCCTTCGGTGGTCCGGTCATCCTGCGAGACGTTCCATTCCTCGATGAGCCACGATGCGGGGACCGATTGGGGCGCGCCGTCGTACCAGACGAGGGTTTCGGGTGGGATGGCCCCGGCGGCAATGCGCGCGCGGAGGTCGTCGAGGGGGATGGGGCCGTGGGTGCCGCCGGGGGTTTGGAAGAACCAGCGTGGTTCGGCGCTCATTGGGGGAGAGGATTAGCGGGGTGTTGCGGGGAGGGAAGGCGGAATGCGGTGGGCTAACACGCGCGTTCGTTTGGTGGGGTAAGGATGAGGCGAGGCGCCCGGGGCCCTATTTTGATAGGGCGATGATGGAAATGGGTGATGTGGCGGCCTCTCCGTTCAGAAACTCCGCAGCCAAGCGCGCACCCCGTCGTGTGTCATCACATCGAAGGCGGTGAGCAGCCCCTTTTCGACGAGGAAGATGATCCGGTGGAGAATTATATGACCCGCATCACCGCACAGACATCGCTGCCTCCGATGGACTGTGTGGGCGCGCGCTCAGGCTGATAGGGCTGATCTCGCGTGCCAACTCCCGCTCGTAGGCCCCGTATCCGCATATGTAGCAATAGGGCGAAGCCTCGATGAATCGGACCAGTAACCCAGCCACAAAGGTCTCGCTATCGTCGCGCAGCTCCCTTCGTGCTGATCGGGTGAGTTCATCCATCTCCCAAGACATGCCTGATCCGGGTAGGGGCCCATATTTTCGAATGGCCATGGCGACCGTCTCGGTGGCTTGCAGATTCGAGACGATCCCCACGCGTCGGATCCACATGGGATAGCGAACGGGAAGTGATCTGGTGGAGATGATTATTATGAACCACGCTATTGCGGCAGCGATGGTTCCGACCAAGATCCTCAGTCCCCAACGCAGGACCGTGTGCAAGATGCGTTGGCCTCGGTCGGTCTTGAGCAGCTCTGGAACGTCGAGCAGTCCAACGGCTTGCCCCGGGGTCTCGGGTAGTGCCTCGGGCGACCTGAGGGCGCCGCCAGCGACAGAGGGCTGCGGGCCGTCGCCGCCGAGGCCTGAAGCAGGCCTTAAATCCTCTTCGGGTTGTCCCATTTGCGCGGCGTGGCGTTGCCGAAGGGGTTCTGACGTTGCCGGAGAAGTCGGATCAGCGTAACCCAACGATTGCAGGAGCTCGTGCGGTATCGAGGCGATTGGCAACCTCAGGACACCCGTGGATGTCATGACCACGATGGCATCCGGCTCGGTCCGGAGGACCTTGACATCGGCGCGCGTTGTCCCGTCCGAATCCGTGAACGTGATCGTCCTATCCTTGATCGCGCCATGGGGGCGCGGTGCGGTCTGGGCGACTGGTGATGGGATCGTCGATCTGCCCAAGCCCCACGCGGTCAACACGTCGCCAGGCACAGTGTCGATGGGAATTCTCAGGACGCCGGTGGAGGTCATGACGACGACCACGCCCGCTTCCGCGCGGAGTAGTTTCGCGTCCACATGTTCGCGCCCCCGCGAGTCGGTGAACGTCAGGGCAGCGGCCTGGGGTCCGGCCTGGCAGTGGACACCGGAGAGGCTGACGAGGCACAAGATGATCCCGATGGTTATGATCGGGGCGCGGCCGCTCGCCCCGGCACCGAATCGGCGTAGCCCGAGGCCGCCACGCGGTGGGTGATTGGACTGGGGTTGGCTTTTGGCGCTCGTCATGCGCCGTCTCCTGTGAAGCCAGTGCGTGGGACCGTCTTGGGTTCGACGGGGCTCAAGCTCAGGAATTTTTACGAGAAGCTGGTTCGCCCGTCAAGGGGAGGCTCCGGGCCGCTTCTGGCATGGAACGCGCCGTAACAGGGCCGTCGCGCGGCTCGCTCACGCTCGCCGCTGCCCAGCTGTCGCGGAAGAGCACGGATTAGGGACGCGCGCTCGTGGTGGGGGCGCCTTACGGTCGCGTCTCCGGTCACTTCAGTGGTCTTGGCCTCGCCTCTCGCCACTCGCGGAATCCCTCGAGGTGCCGCAAGTTGGCCTGGGCGGCAAAGGCATCGGCGAGGGCGGCGAGCAGAGCGATCTCCTCCGGACGCAGCTTGGACTTCAAGTGATCGATGACCGGCCGCATGGACCACTCCATGTGGGCGCCGCGTGCCTTTAGCGCGGTCTTGAGCATGCCGAGCGTGCTGTCGATTGGCGCGCCGGTGTCGTCCTGCTGATGGCGGCCTCCCACCATCATCGCCGCCAGCCGCAACCACAAGATCCTGGGGATGACATGCGGGGGTGCCTCCGCGCGGTGGAGCCATGCCGTGGCGACATTCTGTTGCACCGCGGCGATATCGTCGTTTAGGAAAGCGATGCGGGCGAGGTGGCAGGCGGTTCCGGGGATCTCAAATCCGGCATCGAGGACTCGGCGCAGAAGTTCCTGTGCCATCGGGTAGTCACCCAGGATGTAGCTGTCGAGGGCACACATCCGAAGGTCCTGCGGGGTCGCCTCGGGCTTATTCGCCAGGACTTTCAGACGGCGCACGCGAAGAGGGCGGGCCTCGGCGGGGTGCCCCCTCCTCTCCAAGACGTCCGCTAGACTTTGCATGCTCGCGAGGGTGTCCGGGTGTTCTGCCCCAAGGGCGCGGACGTTGGCTTCCAGCGCCCGGCGAAACAGGGTCTCAGCGCCCTCGAGATCGCCTTTGCGCTGCAGCAGTCCGGCGAGGCAACAGATGTTGACGAGTGTATTGGGATGCTCCGGGCCCAGCACCCGCTCGTTGATCTCGAGCGCCTGGCGGTATAGCGGCTCGGCGCCGGCGAAGTCGCCTTTGCGCTCCAGGGCGTACGCGAGGCCGTTTACGCTCATGAGGGTATCGGGATGTTCTGGCCCCAAGACGCGTGCGCGGGCATCGAGGGCGCGGCAGTGAAGGGCTTCGGCGCCGGCGTAGTCGCCCCTCTTCTCCAGCACGAGGGCGAGGTTGCTTGCGCTGGTCAGGGTCTCCGGGTGATCTGGGCCTGATGCGCGTTCCCTGGTCTCCAGCGTTCGGCGGTGCAGGGACTCTGCGTCCGCATAGCGGCCCATGCGCTCAAGAAGGAAAGCCAGGTTGTTGGCCGTGACCAGCGTGCTGGGATGGTCCGGGCCCAGGGCGCGCCGACTGGCCTCGAGGGCCTTGCGAAGGAGCGGCTCAGCGGTGCGGTGGTCGCCCTTGAGCTGCAGGAGGGAGGCGAGATTATTGGCGATCACGAGCGTATCGCGATGTGCCGGACCCAGCGAGCGCTGACAGATCTTGTGTGCCTGGCGCAACAGGGGCTCGGCTGACGAATAAAGTCCGTTGTCGGATAGGAACTGGCCGACCAGCGCCGGGATGACGTGATCCCGCGAATTCTCGGGGATCTTCAGCCAGCGGGAACATGCCGACGCGTAGTCTTCGCCCATGTTCCTGCCGGCCTGCCTCAGAGGATGCCAATAGCGGGTGAGCTCCCACTGCGTCTCGGGTTTGTAGAGCGTCAGGAAGAGCGGTATCCGGGTGAGGCAGTCTCCGAGACGGTCCCAGGCGCGTGCGGCATGGAGCTGAAATGGCCACTCCGCCGCCTTGCGGGAACTTATCCCTCGCTGGCTCGGGTGGTCATCGAAATAATTCGCTATCGCGAGGTGTGCGGACTCCCCGTCTTCCGCGGAGGGGAGCAACTCATCTTCGATCGCCTGCCTCAGAAAGTCGTGGCCGGGGACCCAGAGTCCCGTGTGCTGGGTCAGATGGGCGACGGTGGCCAAGAAGAGCGGGCGCCAGGATTGGCGGTCCATGGGACCCCGTTCGTCGGCGAGCAGTTCCAGCCATTCGCTTTCAGAGAGTCCTTGGCGGGCCGCCCAGAGGAACCGCAATGATCGGGTGACGATGTCGCGTCCCCCATGGAAGTCGGTGGACCAGCGCCGGATCACGTGCCGGAAGAGCGCGGCAGGGTTGTCGGCCTTGAGGTATTCGTGGACCTTTTCCGGGAGACGATCGAAATCACCGAACTGGCGCAATTCGTCGAGGACGGTCCGGAGAAAGAGAGGGTTCGCGCAGCCGGGGGCATCGGCAATCTGGTCCCGGAGAGCCGGACTGAGCTTCTTGCGATAGATGTTCAGGAAAGAGTCGATCATGCGCCGGCGTTCGTCCGCCTCGGCCAGGGGGAGCGAGTGCAATGGCCACTCACGTTCGCGCAAGGCATCGAGAGCGGGTCCCGGCAGGCACGAAGCGACGACCCGGACATGGGGTGGCAGCGGGTGAGGGAACCAGGATAGGTTTCGCTCGGAAGGGTCGCCAGCGATCTGGTTGAGCGCATCGAGGACAAGAACGATTCGGGGGACCCGTCCGGACGCCTGCCCCAGCCAGAGGGGCAGGACTTCGGCCATCTTGTCGGGCTTTGCTGGGATCTCGTCTCGGATGCCCGCAAGGCGCCTGATCTCGCCCAGCAGGCGATACAAGAAGTGCGGGATCGATGCGCTCTCGGCGGTCGCCCCAAAGTAGTGCTCCAAAAGGAAGTGATCGGGGTAGGCTTCGCGATATCGGGATGCCCACGCGGCCAGAAGTGCGGTCTTGCCACAGCCGGACTCGCCAATGACGACGAGCCCGCGCTTCCCGTTATCCGAGGCCGCGAAAGCGTCCAGCGCGCACAGGTGGATTGGGCGTTCGACAAATGCCAGGAGTTTCCTTCGCGCGTACGCGCGGTGGGCGTTGGCCTCTTGTTCGAGTGCGCCGGGGACTTTCTCCCCCGGGTACAGCTCGTTGATCAGGTCCAAGAATTGCCTGTGGACGATGCGGGCGAGTTCGGGCGGATCGCGGTACGGATCGACCAGCGGCACTCCGCTGGCGCGGATGGTCTTCTTGAGCGCCGCGAGTTTTGCGATGCGCTCGCGCGTGCGTCGGGCGGCGCCTTCGGGTCCAAACGCGCGGACATCCTCCGGGATGTCGCGCTCGACCATCTCTTGCCGATCCTCGGTTGAGAGGGTGGCGATGTAGGCCGGGTCTCGGAAGTAGAAGAACGCGTGACCGGACATGCCCGGGTTGCGGAGGACCCCGTACAGAATCTCAAGCTCCGTGACCGATGTCCGTTCCTGAACGTGTTCCTGTATCCATCGCTCCTTGGCGAGAACCTCGGCGGGCACTGTGGCGGGAATCCAGCCATAGCGTTCGCCGAGGATGCCAATGAAATAGGGGCGGCAAGCATTGATCTCCTCCAAGCAGAGCGGAAGGACTTTCCCCTCGGCCTGCTCCTCGCGGGTGATGCCCCATCGCAGGTCGACCTCGGTGAACGAGACGAAGCGTTCCTCGCAAATCCTGCGCAGTTCGGGGAACACGTGCTTGACGAGCAATTCGCGCTCCTCGCGCATATCGCGGAATGTCGAGGAGATGAAGATGCGGATTTCTCGTCGCGCGAGGTGGTTTGACTCGGGGGACAGAGGTTCGCCGGATGGCGCCAAGGGCGAGGGGTCGGATGACGGGAATGACGGGGTGCCGGGTTGCTCCGGCGACTCATCGCTCATTTGGGACGGTTTCTAGCATGGCCACCGCGGTGGGAGGAATGCAATTCGCGCTCGCCCGCGATCCGCACGAGGGGCGCGAGAGGGCGTGATGCGGAATGGTGCGGTAGGGAGAGGGCTGTCGGACGATTCGGTTGCCCACTGGCGCCGTGGCCGGTCGGGCAGCCTTCCAGAATTGCAGGTGACATCGTCTGGGTTGGTGCGAGAAGTGAGCATGGATTACGAGCCGAAGCCGATCGGGACGGGCGGCATCGAACTGCCGAAGGAGCTGCTGGCGCTGACGGAGAAGCTGGCGGAGCACGCGCACGACGTTTGGGCGCGGCAGCGGATGTCGCAGGGGTGGACGTATGGCCCGAAGCGGGACGACGGGGCCAAGCAGCATCCCTGCCTGGTGCCGTATGCGGATCTTCCCGATTCGGAAAAGGAGTACGACCGTCAGGCGGCGCTCGGGACGCTCAAGGCGATCCTCGCACTGGGGTACCGGATCGAGGGTAGTAGAGGGTAGGGAAGACGGTCTCTTTCTCTTGGCCGCAGCTGGGATCGCGTTCGGTCGACAGATTTCTTGCGGTGTGTTGCTGCCGATGGCAAAGTTTGATCATGGTCAGGGACAAGACAAAGCGTGCTGGCATCCAGACCTTCTCAGGGAGAAGGCTGAAGCTGCGGCGGGCCAAGAGCGGCGCCGAGATCCGAAGGGCGCTGAACCTTGGGGATGTGCGGCACTATCGTATCCATGCTTTGCTTGAGCGGTCCTTTGCAAAGAAGACGATCCGTCGGAAGTTGGCATCGACTGCGGCGGATTAGTGGGTGTCGGGGGAAGCATGGCGGGACGAGAGGCCGGCGGGGATTCTGTTTTTCTCAATGTTCCGTACGACAGAGGCTATGAAAGGCTCTTCGTCGCGCTCATTGCGGCCGTCGTGGCTGCGGGGTTGAAGCCGCGGTGCGCCCTTGAGATTCCCGAGCAAGGGGAGGGTCGTCTTGCGCGGATTTTGGGCCTACTCGAGGAGTGTCGTCTTTCCATTCACGACTTGAGCCGTGTGGGAACGCCGGCGCGCTTCAACATGCCGTTTGAATTGGGTCTCGCAGTTGCCATTTGCCGACTCAAGCACAGGGACCACGGATACATCGTTATGGAGGCGCTTGAAGGCAGGATGGCCAAGACCCTGAGCGATTTGCCGGAGGGGCCCACGATCATTCACCGGGGTAGCCCACGCCGACTCATCGCGGAACTGTTCGATAATCTGCGTGGGAGTCGTCCGGGTGACGCCGAGAAGGTCTATCGCCGGCTTATCCAGCAATTGCCAGAGGTTCGCAAGGCGCATCGGTCTGAGGGAATCGTTCGACGAGCTATTTTCAACGAGCTTGTGGCTGGGGCGACGTTCGCCGCCTCAAAGCTGGATGTCTTGCAATGAAGAAGCGAGAGAGATGAGTTGTCCGGCTGGCGCGCGAAGCGTGAAACGACTGACTCCTGCATTTCTTCTTTTCGAGAGGCGTCCGCCCCGATAACGGATGTGGCGTGAAATTCGTCCGGTTGTTTGGCGAGAAGGGGCTGTCGCTGGAGCGGCTACGGTCGCTGGTGGAAGTGGACGAGGCGGGCAGCATCGCGGCGGCGGCGCCGGATGACGAGTCGCGCCAGAGCCAGATCAGCCGCCAGCTGAAGCAGCTGGAGCAGTTTTTCCACGTCGAGCTCAAACGGAAAGCGGGTAAGACCGTGCGGCTCACGGCGGAGGGGCGGGAGTTGGCACGGCTGGCGCGGGGGCACCTGCGCTCGCTGGAGGAATTCGGGCGCCACTGCGTGGGGCAGCCCGGCGAGGTGACGCTGGGCGCCGGCGATAGCCTGCTCCATTGGGTGGTGCTGCCGCGGCTGAAGAAGTTGCGCGAGGCCCTCGGGGGATGCGTCGTTCATCTGCATGATCGGCGGAACTTGGACACATGCCAGGCGCTTCAGGACCACGTCATCGATCTCGGCCTGCTGCGTTCAGATCTGGTGCGGCCACCGCTGACGGGGACAAAGGTCGGATCATTTGGGTATAGCCTTTTCGTGCCGGATCGGCTGTGGCCCCGGCGGCAGAAGGCGACCGAAGAGCAGCTGCTCCAGGAGCTGCCGCTGGCGACGCAGGGGAGGAACACGCTTTTCCAGCGTCGGCTGGAGGAGTTAGTCGCCAGCCGCGGGTGGCGGATGAACGTGCGGCTCTTCACGGAATCGTTCCCGCAGGCGGCGCAGGCCCTGGGGACCGGTGAGGTGGCCGCGATCCTGCCAGATCTCGCCCGGCTCTCCTTCGCGGTCGAGAGCACCTGGGTCATGCCGCTGAAGTCGTTGTCGGAGTTGCGGCGCGATATCGTCCTCGCCTGGCATCCGCACCATCTGGAGACCCGGCCGCACGTGGGTAAGGTGGTCGAGAAGGTCGCGAAGGTGGTCGAGTTTCGGTGCTGAGGGGAATGTACGAAGGGAGATCTCGCTGGTCGATGACGTTGCGACAGATCGACAGCAGCCTACCACGTTCGACCTTGTGAAATCCAAGAACCCCAAGGCCCGACGTATTTTCCGTGATCCCAGATTTCGAGGTCGCTGGGTTTTTCGTGGGACATTCCTGCGTCCTTGACCTCAGGATAGATGTCAAAATACTCCTGCCCTTGGAAACTCGACGCATCGGTGATGGGAAGAACAGCGGCTTTGCCGTCCTTCCAGCCATCAGAGAAACCTAGTTCCCATGGGACCCATTGGGACTTTGGGGTGTTGTCTGTGGTGCAAACGAACAGTGAACGGGATTGCGCCATTCGATATCGCAAGGTCCGAGCGGTCCCCTGACTGACGCGCGAACGGTCGAGTTGTGGATCGCAAATGCGGTCAAGGTAAACACTGTATCCACGGTCCGTCAGTGTGAGGAAGATCCCGTAGATTAGGCGGGCATCGAGGGAACTGTGCGATAGGAAGATGTCGTACGCTGCTGTCGGAGTTTTCGAAAAATCGGGTGCTGCAACTGCCCGTGCCGCCTTGGCCATCCCTGTCGAGGCAAGGCTCTCTGACATTGCGGTAGTCGTGGTGTTCAACCGTCGGGCGGCCGCTTCGAAAACTCGCGAAGGTGAGAAGTATGGCATGCGCAAATTTGGCGATGGATGGAGCTCAAGTCGAGATGTTCGAGTGTTAAGATTTTGTTTCGCATTGGTGCGTTGCAGACATGACGACGAGCCCTAGTGATTTCCGCTTAGCAGCCAGGTGCTGATTAGCCCCTGACCCTTCGGTCAGGCGGCCTGTGATCTCCGAAGTGCATGCGTGGGCTTCGCTTGGGCATGGTGGTTCCAGCGACCAAGGACATTGGCCTGGTCGAGGGAGTGCTGGGAATGATCGAAGAGGCTCAGTCTGTTGGGGTGGCGCAATCCTTCTCAGGGGGCGGGGCGACGAGCGTGGCGGGGATCGGCGGCGCCATTCGGGCCCAGACCGATGTCCGTTTGGAATGGCCGTCGAGAATCCCCCTGATTCGCGGGTTCGATCGATGGTGGGGGGTGGCGGCGAGGGCGCGGAGGATCAGGGAGATCCGCGGGGCGCAGTCGGGGCTCTGGAGCTTCGCGGGGGAGGGACCGGGGGAGAACATCTTCATCGATATCCGGCACATCGCGTGGGTGTATCATCCGCGCGTGGGGACATTGCGAGCGATCTTTGCCGAGCGGGCATGGCTCAAGAGTTACGGCGAGCGCAGGGACGTCGGGATGTGGAGCGCCGCCCTTGGGTCGGCCTCGATGCCGCAATCCCTGCCCCGCACGGTCATTCTTTTCCTTCAAGATCTCGAGGAGCAGGCGCGCGGGATGGTGATGACGTTGCGTGGGCGGCGGCCATTTGTCCCCTTGAGATCTTGGAATCCTCATCGGAGGGACGGGGCCCATTTCCCAAGGGTGTGTGAGGCGGCGCAGCGGGTGGTGCGGAGGCACGAGGTCGAGGGCGTTTCGGACGCGCGAGCGGTTCGCGCGTACTGCGACATGGTGCTGAACCATGAGATCGACCACAAGGTGCGAGAGATCGCGACCGATGCGGGTCGTGCGGGCGAACATCTGGCGGATCTGCATGCCATGGCCTGCGGCCGGGGGGCGTTCTTCGCCCTGGAGCATTTCCTCATCAATCTGGAGATCGACGGCCCAGCGTATAGGGCCCTGGGGCGCGAACTGGGATCGCCGTTCTCGGCGTCGAGTGCGGCAGAGTGGGCGGATTGGGTGCTTTCGTCGGGGTTGCTGGATCTCTCGCGCGAAGATCTTGCCGCAGTGGCGAGCAGAGCCCACGCGTCTCTGGTTCAGTACCACCACGTCGATAAGGGATGGGCATTGCCCCCGGAGATCAAACGGGTGGGGGCAAAGTGGCCGCGGGAGGAATACGCACCTTAACAGCCCGTTGAAAAACGGTCGATCCGAATGAACCGCTGGGGCATGCGCGGGTCAAAGTGATATGGCGCTGGGCGAGCGAGGTGAACTTCAGGAAGACATCTGG
>Ga0209717_1001097_pt1 | contig 30548 bp, 24 predicted proteins | sample AD_UKC048_MetaG_FD_184418 | JGI IMG/M metagenome (GOLD analysis project Ga0209717, IMG submission 184418) | Active sludge microbial communities of municipal wastewater-treating anaerobic digesters from USA - AD_UKC048_MetaG (SPAdes) (version 2) | ecosystem: Engineered > Bioreactor > Anaerobic >...
ACATTCAGGTATGGAAGAAACCTCATCAAGAAGATTAAAGATCACTTCAAGAAGCAGCAGCACCAGGTTGTTACTGTTGATGAGTTTTGCCAGTACATGGGCTTGCAACCGGAAACAGTTGCAAAGCAACTTAGGTAAGTAGAAATCTTATCTTTGCTTTTGTCTATGATAAGGCACAGCACACCCTTGCATGAACAAAGATTTTTCTTTTCTTTGTGTAGCGTTTTCCCTTGCTTAATCAGTTGTTGTTGGCTATTTGTTGCCCAATCTTCGGAAAGCCCTGATATATAAGGGTTCACTATTTTTTGTATCGGGAAGTAACTCGTAATGCCGCAACTATTAAAAGGCCGCAAAAATACCATATACTTTGATTCGGAGATATTGAAGGGGGAGAGGAAAAGAAAACAAATAGTCTGGCCTCATCCTTCCTTTCCCTGCAATTTATACCTTTACCGCACACCGGTATAGCAACAAGAGACCATGAGGAATAATACAAAAATTAAGAAGCTGTTGGAAGATAACGATCTGAATTTTACAATGGAGCATGAAGAAATTCAGTTAATGGTTATCGACAAGACTACAAAGAGTAGCTATTTGGCGAATGGTACAAATATTACAGAAGTGCTCAACGACGCCATCAAATGGTCAAATGCATTTAAGAAGCAATCAAAACCGGCAGTTTGAAGATCGGCTATGATTCGCCGGAACCAGCCGGGTTTTCTTTATCTGGAAGTAAGGATTGATTGAAATTCCACCCTTTCCAGTATCTTAGGGATATGAAAAGCAGCCTTTTAATATTACTGGGTTTTATTCTTTTATCCGCGGGTACAGAACCGCAGCGGTATAAAAAACTGTTTAATGGCAAGGACCTGGCAGGATGGACCAAACACGGTACCGAAAATTGGTATGTGGAGAATGGTGAACTGATCTGCGAGAGTGGCCCTGATAAAAAGTACGGATACCTTTCTACGGATAAAGCCTACGATAATTTTATACTGGATCTTCAGTTTAAATTGGAAGCAAACGGAAACAGCGGTGTGTTTTTCCGGTCTGGTATCGAGGGAACAAAAATCAGCGGCTGGCAGGTGGAAGTGGCACCGCCCGATCATCATACGGGGGGTATTTATGAGTCGTATGGAAGAGGATGGCTGATTCAACCCAAACCGGAAGATGAGAAAATACTGAAAGCGGATGACTGGAATCAGCTAAAGATCCAGGCGAAAGACGATGAAATAACCACCTGGCTCAATGGGAAACAGATTGTCTTCTTCAAAGATGAAAAAATAGGACAGGGGAAAGGCTTTATTGCCCTTCAGATTCATGACGGGGGCGGTATTAAAGTCCGATGGAAAAATATCCGGATTAAAGAATTAAAATGAAACCGGTAGTATTCCCGGACACATAGTTTTACCATACTAAAATCAGCACTAATGAGTAATAATGAATCAAACCGGAGAAAATTCATCCGGTCACTGGCCCTGAGTACGGCGGCCGTTGCGGCAGGTACCCGGGCACTCGGCAATGAAAACAAATCAGCTCACTTTACTATTCAGCAAAAAAGCCGTTTTACTGCAAACGACAATATCAATATTGCCCTGATCGGATCCGGCGGTATGGGAGTTCAGGATACCATCACGGCCCTGCAGGTTCCCGGAGTAAAACTGATAGCCGTCTGTGATCTGTATGATGGCCGTTTACAGGAGGCGAAGACCCGCTGGGGCAAGGATATTATTACCACCCGCAGTTATAAGGAAATTTTAAGTCGTAAGGATATTGACGCCGTGATTATTGCCACACCCGATCACTGGCACCAGCAGATTTCCATTGACGCCCTGAAAGCCGGGAAACATGTGTATTGTGAAAAACCCATGGTGCATTCCATACTTGAAGGACCGGCCGTTATAAAAGCGCAGAAAGAATCCGGAAAAGTATTCCAGGTGGGCAGCCAGGGTGTCTCCTCACTTGGCAATGAAAAGGCAAAAGAACTGCTGAAAAGCGGGGCGATCGGGGAATTGAATTATGCAGAAGGATTCTGGGCCAGACATTCTCCCACGGGGGCCTGGCAATACCCGATTCCGGCCGATGCATCTCCGGCAAATGTGGATTGGGAAACCTATGTAAGTAATACCGTTAAACGACCCTTTGATGCCACCCGCTTTTTCAGGTGGAGAAATTACAAGGATTACGGGACAGGCATGTCCGGGGATCTGTTTGTACATCTTTTTTCCAGTTTACATTTTATAACCAACTCTGTTGGCCCAAGTAAAGTTTACGCGGCCGGGGGACTCCGGTACTGGAAAGATGGCCGTGAAGTACCGGATGTATTACTGGGTACTTTTGATTACCATCAGCACCAGGCGCATCCGGCCTTCAACCTGTCCCTGCGTTGCAATTTTGTGGATGGTACCAGTGGTACCACCTACCTGAAACTCGTGGGCAGCGAAGGATCCATGGATATAACCTGGGATAGCGTGACCTTAAAAAGAAATAAAAGCTTTGCTTCAGATGATCCCTTCTTCCTCGAACAGATGAAGAAAGCCGGCACTCCGGTAACCGGAAGAAAACGGATTCTGCCACCGGAAGAATATACATTTGAAGCCGAGAAAGGATACCAGGGTGGTCCGTATGATCATTTTGTAAACTTCTTTACCGCCATACGGAATGGAGGGAACGTTACGGAAGACGCAGTATTCGGCTACCGGGCAGCCGCACCCGCACTGCTGTGCAATGACAGCTATAACCAGGACACAGCGATATTATGGGATCCTGAAAAAATGCAATTAGTAAAAAAATAATAAACAGTATATGCAAATAAAATCATTGAAAATCATGGCCGGGTTAATCCTGATGACAGGAATCGTTTCCTGTAATAATCAGGCAGCCGGTGACAAATCAACTACCGATACAACCGGGAATGCTGGTGGAGATAAAACAGAAGCAGCACCATCTGCCTGGGTGGCCATTTTTGACGGAGTAAGTCAGAAGGGCTGGCATGGCTACAATAAACAGCCTGGTGAACTGAAAAACTGGATGATTGAAGACAGTTCCCTTGTTTGCCTGGGAGCCGCAGCCGATGCACATGGCGGGGATATTATAACCGATAAGACCTATACGGATTTTGAACTCACCTGGGACTGGAAAGTAACGAAGGGGGCTAATAGCGGGGTCATGTATCATGTGGTGGAAGACACGGCCTATCAGGCTCCCTATGAGACCGGGCCGGAGTACCAGGTAATAGATGATATCGGATTTCCGGATAAACTGGAAGAATGGCAGAAAGCCGGGGCCGACTACGCGATGCATAACAGCAATGACCGGAAAAAACTCAAGCCCGCCGGAGAATGGAATTCAAGTAAAATTATTTTCAACAAGGGCCATGTGGAACATTGGTTAAATGGCGAAAAAATCGTTGACTTCCAGGCATGGGATGCGGAATGGACTAAGAAAAAGGAGGAAGGCAAATGGAAAGATTATCCGGGCTACGGAACGGCGAAGACCGGCCATATTGCATTGCAGGATCATGGCAATAAGGTGTACTACAGGAATATTATGATCAGGGAATTATAAGAAGAACAATAGATACGGCCTGCTCGCGGAAACATTTAGGGATCTGCGGGCAGGCTTTTTTTGTAGCTATTTACACAGGCTAAAGAGGGAGATCCGTGTTGTTTTCATTATCACGGTGAAATCACGAATGAAGACCAGCTGGATTATTTTTTTTCGAAGTTTTGTATAGGGAAGTAGGGTGCGTAACATATTCATATTCAATTGTTTACTCTTATTAAAGTTACTGATTTTAAATAACTTAGATTAACTAAGCATTTGAAAATCAATGTGATTTCGCACGAAAGTGTCAGTTTTTAGGAAGTTTTTGTGCCCATTTGGTGCCCAAATAAGCGGGCAACAAATGGCGAAATCATGCTTCATACAGCTACATGTAGCTACAATGAGTAGTAATATCAGACTTCAAGAAAACTGTCAATTTTGTGGCCCGACTTTTATGGCAAAAACCACGGTGAATTAATGTTGTTCTGATGTTCTTTCCAAAGAATCCGTTGCCGGAGGATGAGGATCGATTGCAGCCACCAATCTCAGTACAAAAATTGACTTACTTAACCCATGATTAGGTAAGAACTTTTAAAAGACCAGAAAAAAAACGGGTGCATAAAATTGCTTATATTTACTATGCTTAACGCGGAAGCATGCCACTCGTCTTAGCAAAGCTGTATCAGCGCCGCCTTCAAATAAATTATCTATCGAAACCAATTTCTCGTTTCGAAAGATGGTAGACGGGTGACATTTTTCCGGCGAGAGTTTTGGATAACGATGGATACCAAAGTAAAAGGTCATACGGCCGCATTTCTTAAAAGACAAGCGAAGAATCTCAAAAAAACTAAAGGCATTTCATATCTGAGCGCCTTAGACCAGGTTGCCTTGAATGCCGGTTTTACCAACTGGAATAATTTTGTAAATCTTCTGAATGCTACTACCGCAGATAGCAGAAGTAATCAATCTGGTAGGAAAGAACCATCCAGATTAAGTCTTACACAAAACCAGCAGGCATCAGATATAAATCCTTACAAGAAATTGCTGATCGCTGCGCTGAATGAATTATTAAACCGTAATCTGATTTCATTAACTGCTCCTAATGATTCAGTAGATGAAAAGGGACATGTTTTTTTGGAACTATTCGGGTATACTTCCGTAGTGATGTGGGATGATATCGGGTTTGAAGAATTGCGGATTTCGGTTTGGTGGAAGTATGATCATTCAAAGCACCCCCAGGCGAATTTGACGGGGAATGCCAAAGAGAGTTTTAGTTGTGCATCGCCATTAGCTAATAGATTTCATTACAAAAACTTTGTCGGCATCACTGCAAGCGGATGGCTGGAAAGAAAAGTAGGTAAATACCTTCAGGGTAAAGGCAACAGAGGCATTTTTGATATTTACACAAGAAAGGGGGAAAAAACTGAGCTGGAGAAAATCTCAACGCCAACACCTAATGGCTTTGGAATAGAAGGGCCAGTGCACATGTAAAATAGATAAATTACTTTCTGGCTAATTTATGGTAAGGTTAAAGCAAACCTCTGCTTTTTGAAGGGTAGAGGTTTGCTGATGCCTCACTACAACATACCTACAGATAATGAGATTGGAGAAAAAACAAAGGCACTGATCACCACTGATCTTTCAGTGGTTTATTCGCTAGTTTCATTAGCTGGCCAATGCGGAGCCACCTCCTATACACTTAAGAGAATTTTAGGAAGGTATTTGGGCAAAGCATAGCCAGTTTTTCATTTCAGGCAAGAACGGACCTGGCAAAGGAGTTGCTAACTACTACTAATAATACACTTCAGATGATTGCCGAGAGTGTAGGGTACACTTGGGGAACCAATTTTCAGAACGTATTTAAAAGAGTTGTTGGAGCGACGCAGGAAGAATGCCGAAAAAAAACCAGTAATCAGAGGGTTGACAAAAGAGAAAAAAAATAGTGGCCATTTCCGTATCTTTGCAGCGATGCAATTCGTTCCAATCATAGGAAGGTTTTTCCAGACGCGGTCGCAGCTCTGCCGATCGATACTTAGTTCGTGGGACTCCCTGTCCTGATCAGCCCTGTCATTTTACTTTGCTGATTTTATTTCAACAGCCTGATTTACTTCCTTACTTTATATAGATAAGAAGCATATGGAACATTTTGATAGAATAGATGAAATTGTTGCACGAATAACAAAAGAAATTGAGCGGCATATTACAGACCTACATACCAAAGTACGTCAGTACGGACCTTTTAATGTTATTGCTAATACCACTTTCCGCAACCAATTGGCCCTTCTTAGTCCGGATGCCAAACCTGTTGCAGGATCGCTTTCCGTGGCCTCCGAATACCTTTCCCTGATCTGCCTGAAATTTCCTTTCACATTAGGTATTAGGGAGTTCACCCGTCCGCACGATGTTGCCGAAGACCTGCATGTGATCAATGAGCTTTGCCTGCAGGTCATTCAGAAGTATACCATGATTCATCATCACCGGTTTCATGTATACAGACCGGATGGTACAATGTCTGATATTCAGCATATCGCGCAGGCATTATCAAGCGAAGAGCTGCTAGTACGCAACGAAACCTTTGAATCACATCACTGGGACCTTCTGGAAGAGTTGTATGATCGGTACGACGATTATTTCAAAAAGGAACTTGGCTTTACAATAAAAGAAGCCGTCCGTATCTGCATCACGATTGCCGATCTTGTGAATAAGCGCATGCAGGAGTCGATCATGCAACTAAAATCAAATTCCCAGCAAATGCTGAAGGAGATCCTGGCTTATAAAAAAAGCAAGAAAAAGCCACAGCAATTCTATCCGCAGGAAATGCTGGATGCTTACTGCACTTGGGATGACCGGGCACTCGAAATGCATTTTTATGAAAGCATGGCGACCTACCAGATGGTGATGATGGGTGACCGTTTAAGTTTTACACCCGAACTTATCGCGGAGGAAGAGAATCTGGAAGTAGAAACAGTACGCAGTTTTTTTTCGCGGCTCTCTCTTGGGTTCGGTGAGATCAACGCCGATTTTTCCGAGCCTGAGATCATGCATCCTTTGAAGGATCGCCCGCTGATCAGGCATGAAAATCAATATATGGCTCCTTCATTGTCACTGCTGGATTATTCGCTCGACCGTCTTTTCGCTGGTACACTGATAAAAGATGGCAAAAAGCAGGCACGTTATATGGAGACCAGGCACGATTACCTGATGGAAAAAGGAATGGAGCATATCAAAAGCGTCCTTAAAGGAGGGCAGTATTATACTCACCTTAAATATCCAGGTGGTGAAATGGACGGATTGGTCATTCTCGGTACCAATTCATTTTTCATCGAAGCCAAAGGTCACCGGATACATGACCGTGCAAAGAAAGGATATATTGACAGGTTGGAGAACCATATTGATGATCTTGTTAAAGACTCCCATTACCAGGCAACCCGTACTCAGCAGTATTTAGCTGGTAATCCTGCGGCCGTTTTTGAAGATAGGCAAGGAAGGAAAGTGACGATTGACGGAACAACGTTTCAAAATTCATTTTTTATTTCGCTAACCATTGAGAGCATCAGCGCCATTTCGTGCAATTTGAAGCTGGATAATACCCTCGGTCTTTTTACGAAGGAAACATTTCCCTGGATCGTAAGCCTGTATGATCTCCGGGTGATCTGTGAGCATATGGAAGGGCCAGCCTATTTTATACAATACCTCCACCGGCGTAAAGAGTTCTTCAAGCATAAAAAATTCAAGGTACTGGATGAGCTTGATCTGCTTGGTTATTACCTCAAGCGCAACCTTCGTTTCGATGATATTGTCCAAGGCCAGTATGACCAGCTTTCCGGTATCCTTCTGGAATCAATGATGGAGGAATACAATAAATACTACCTGTACCAGGAAGGAGTCACTAAAAAGCCGGTGCAAAAACTGAAGCACTATTCGATTCAGCCTGTAAAAACACTGGTCCGTGCACTGGAAGAATCGAACTTAGAATTTGGTCTCGATGCGGCTGTACAGTTACTGGAATTCGGATCGAAGACGAAGAAGCAAATATTGGATAATATAACCACGATCAAAAATCGCTTCAAACGGGACGGCTATAACCACGATTTCCGAATCGCAGGTGATGACAATGATTCCGACAAAAGCTGGATGCTGTCCTATTGGACAGGTCCGCATGAAGATGGATTTATCGAGTATTTCCGAAAGTATATCAGGGAAACGTTCCAGCGTGAGCCTGTAAACTCTTATATCGCGATCCTTGATACAGGAAAAAATGAGTACCAGTTTGCAGAAATCATGTTGTTTACATCGTAAGTAGTTTTTGGGGAAGAACTTTAATGTGAAATTTATTAAAATGACAACATCAGAAAAATTTGTAGCTGATCTATGTGCAATGTCTTTTTTACCATTTTGGAGTTTTCCAGGCCCAATCGGAAAGAAAGGGAAAGAACTGTGCGATCTTTTGGTTGTCTGTCATAATACGATCATAATTTTTTCAGTGAAAGATATTACACCCTCCCAGCATGATGACGAAGTAGTTGTTTATGATAGGTGGGTAAAGAAGGCAATTATAGAATCCATTTCTCAGATATACGGCGCAGAAAGATTTATTAATACTGTTGACAGTATTCAGCTTAAGAATTCGGATCACATTATCACACTGCCAGTAAAAGAGAAAAGGATCATACACAGGGTTGCTATCGCGTTTGGCAGCAAGGATTATTATCCGCTACCAATGGGAGATTTTGAAAATGGGTACGTCAATGTGTTCGATGAAAAAGCTACTACTACCATTTTAAAAGAACTGGATACTGTCACTGACTTCACCAATTATTTATTGGCGAAGCAAAGGTTTTCTGAAAAGCACACCATCATGCTGCCTTATGAAACAGATTTTCTTGCTTTTTACCTGCAGACCGGACTTTCACTGGATGTTGACGAAGATGTTGTTCTGGTTGGGGAAAATCTTTGGGAGGATTATAGCAAGAGTGAAAAGTATGCCCAATGGAAAACTGTTATCGAAGTGAGTTATGTGTGGGACATGATGATCCAACGCTTTTATATGGACTATGTGAAGCCCGGAGTATCCCATGAGAAAAGGCGGGATATGGAAAGAGCGATTCGTTTGATCAACCTGGAACCCCGGATCAACAGATTGGAACTTGGCCTGATCCTGGAGAATGCCTCTAAAACGAAGGTAAAAGCAAGGATGATCAAGCCTTTTGATGGGGCAGAGCACACCTACGTTTTTATGCCTTTAACCGCCGATAACTGGGAACATAAGGAGGCTGAGTTGGGGCTTCGTTGCATAGTTGCAAGAGCTCAGTTTCCGGAAGCAAAAAAGATCATTGGTATCGCTATAGGTAGGACCTCTGAAGACAATTTTACATTTGACCTGCATTATCTGAATATGCCGGAGATCGATGAAAAATTCATTGCCAATGCTGATTCCATTAAGGAAGAGCTGGGTTTTTTTAAAAAAATAACGCAGACGCATAGTAAGGATATGAGGTAATCTGGCTCAATCAAAAAACCAAATTCAATATGACGTATACAGAAGAAATAGAGAATGCAATTGCTATAAAAGCAGTTTTACCGGAAGATGTTTATAATTTCAGTGAAAGCGATTATAAAGATTTCTTCACGGGTTATTATTCGTTTTGCCGCGAAAACCTCGATATACAGTCCAAACAAGAACCTATAGTACCGAATGTTTTCTTGTTTACCAACAGTTTTGAAGTAAATGCAGGTGCGGGAATCAGGAACAAGAATTTTATCATAGAGATTAATGTCGGCCTGATTCGTTCCTGTTTTGAAAACTACCATGACAACAAGCCGTTAGCGGATTTCTTCACCCAGCTACTTCCTGACACGTTCAGTAAATTTGACAACACTGCTAATGTCCTAGCCTTCCAGATCTGTACGCAGTTTACCTATTACCATGAATTGGCTCACCTTTTTCAATTAAGCGGCAAAAAAGAGAATATTGCTATAAAGGAACGATACAATCTTGCTGGCAAAGCCTGTTATGATCGAGTGAAGCATATACTTGAAATAAACGCAGATACCTATGCAACAATCAATGTCGCTACTCATATAGAGCAGTATATTGAAAGAACATTTAAGGATAAGGTGACAATAGAGAACACTATGGATACTTTCGTGTTTTTTGGATGTTGTCTGCTAAACTATACGCTTAACTTTTCAACTAAACCAGAAGAAATATATTTCGAAGCGCACGATCATCCGCATTCTTTTCTCCGGCAACTAAATGTTGTATTGAATCTTACGCATCATGTTGGTCACAGCCCTTATTTCCAGAAAGCGGGAATTGTATTGAATGAAGGCATTTTATTCCGGTCAGTGATCGATATTTACAAGCAACTGGAAAAAAATGGTGTATTTAAGACCAACGTTGCAGGTATTCTGGACTCCAGCCAGCAGCTGGCCAAGCCACTGGCCAACTATCTGTTCAGTCTTTTACAATTTGATACAAAAGACTTTGTAAATGCAATGGATGTTTGGAACAAGGGCGCGACAAAAGACAAAAAATAAGCATGCCTCAACCTTTAGTTGTGACAGGAGAATTCGAATGAGAATTATCGATGTATAAGCAGCAGCTTGCGGCAAAAGCCGAAAGCGATAGTATTCATTCCTGAGTTTTTATCCGAATATGCAAATGGAGGACTTCCTGCGCCTTCGGTCAAATGGCACCTGTCTATTGATATGGAAATGGGTGGTCGACTTTATTCGACTAGTATTAATCGATTGACAAATAATCACCATTGCTGTAGGGGATAATCACTTTTGTACCTATTGAATTAACCCTTTCAAGCCAAATTGGCAGAAAATTAATGTAAGAATATCTATGGTATAATTTCTGGGAATCTGTCCATTACAACTAATTCAAAAAATTAAGAATCATGGATAATACAGCTGTTTTGAGAAAAGCATTGGCGAATTTAAACTCAAAATTTGTTCGTGAAGGACAAATTTGTATTCAATCAACTACATTTTCCAGTTATCTAATTACTGATTTCGAGAATGATCTCTTTTTTTCCCTGTCAGGAAACTATTATGGAATAGATTGTTTTAAGACTTGGGAAGGGATTTACTATGATCAGAAAATGGATTTATAATTCTATGTGGGGATGTCAGGTCCTGATAATTTCTCAAATATAATGTCTGGTTTCCCAATACAAGGCGATATGCTTAACCTATTAACAACGGAGCTAAAAATTCGAATAATGGAAGCTAGTTTGAGTTATAGTAGAATTTGTGTCAACTACGCTGAATTGCCCAATTTTTTGAAAGTTCCTAGCTAGCATTTCTTATCATATGTCTTTTATTGAATTTGCGGCGATAATGATAATTTTCGAAAAGGAGAGGGATGATATAGAGCATCAAGGAATGATTATTAATCGTCACATTAAATTTTTATCTTGATAAAATTTTGTTCTTCTTTTCCTTTGTTTGACCTTTTCCAGTTGCCGCATTGGTGCCTTATTGCGGAATGCATTGAACATCAGCTGAAAGGAATTCCTGTATCGGGAAGTAAGTAAGTATTCAGCAAGCCCTAACGGTAAACCCCTATTGTTCAATCAGTTTTATAGAATTAATTTCAAGTGGGATTCCCTGAGCACTACAGGATAGAAATTCTCCACCAATTCATGACTGTTGATAAACACCCTTATAGTATTCTGGCCATTGAAGATAATCCCGGGGATTATGTGCTTGTTACCGAATTTCTGGAAGAACGGATTTCTTCCTGTACCATTTATCACGCGCCTGATTTTAAAACAGCCACCGGATTGCTGACGTCGAAGGCACAGTCGCTGGATGTGATCCTCCTTGACCTGACCCTGCCGGATAAAAGCGGCACCGAATTAGTAATGGAAATTCTGGCCATGGCCGGGAACCTGCCGGTGATCGTACTGACCGGAAACGCCGATATCGATTTCAGTATCCGTTCAATCGGTTTCGGGGTGTCCGATTACCTGGTAAAGGATGATCTTACTTCAGATGTCCTGTACAAAAGCATTATCTACTCCATCGAACGAAAGAAAATATACAAACAACTGAAAGAGTCGGAAGAACGGTTCAGCACCTTGTTTCACCAAAGTCCGCAACCGATGTATGTGTATGATCCGGCTACTACAAAAATGGTGCAGGTCAACAAAGCAGCCACTTTGTTTTTTGGGTACAGCGAGGAGGAAATGAAAGGCATGAGTGTAATGGATCTCGTCTTTACAGACGATGTAACGATGGCCAGGCATATGGCCGAAGAAGTACTGGAAGATACATCCAACTCGCATGCGGAATTGCTCCGCTTTCAGAAAAAAACAGGTGAGATCGTATATATGGAATTATACGGCACCAGTATTAACCTGGAGGGAAAATACCTGCGCTCTGTTATTGCGATCGATATTACCGAGAAACTTCTTTTTGAAAAGAAAATGACACGGGCGATTATAAAAACACAGGAAGATGAACGGTATGAAATAGGTAGTGAACTCCACGATAACGTATGCCAGATACTGGCCTCTTCCCAGATGTATATGAGTATGCTGGAACCTGAATTGCAGCAGGAAACGGTCAGTCTGCTCGAGCAGGCCAAAGGGAATACGGGGCTGGCGATCCGGGAAATCAGAAACCTTTCTCATCGGCTGGCACCCGCTTTTTTTGATGAATCCAGCCTGGAAGAATCAATGGAACGGCTGATTAATGATTTCTCTATCGGGGACGAAATGCAGATTGATTGTGTAGTCAGCGAACAGGTACTTGCCCTGGATCTGGGCCATGATCTGCAGTTAAATCTTTACCGGATCTTACAGGAACAACTCCGGAATATTCAGAAATACGCCCAGGCTTCCAAAGTGGATATATGTGTGGATCTGGAGAACGGGAAACTGAATTTGCAGATCACAGACAATGGGATAGGGTTTGACTTATCCCGTGTTAAAAAAGGAATTGGAATCGCTAATATGAAAAGAAGGGCTGAATTATTTGGCGGTAAGACCGTTATTTTTTCTGAACCGGGAAAGGGGTGCCAGGTACTGGTTACCATTCCTCTGAATAAGCAATCTTCTTAAGCACTGTCGATTGCCCGTCCCGGTCTTACCGGGTATAGCTATTGCCAATCCGTGTCATGATCATTTTGGCTGCTGATGCCGGTTAGACTATAATCCGGGAATATTGATTAGGTTGCCAGGTGTGGATGACTGCAAGGCATGATAAGTCCGGAAACAGAATAGCAGCAAGCAATTATTACAAAAGGATCGTAAGAACAAAATGGCCACCAGGAATACAACACGAAATGCTGGGTTAACCAGGAAAAAGAAACCTGCCGGTCTGCCTTCCGTTCTGTTATCGATCGGATCCGAACATAAAAGTTTTCCTTTCCTGAAACAACTCCTGACTCCGCTCCTTGAAAACAGTGATGCTGCTTTGTTGATCACGAACCCGCTGCCGGAAGCGGTTACTCTTCGCTTAACTGAATGGCTTAAACTTTTTAAATTCAACGTACGGACTGCTAAAGACAAAACAAAGACCAGTGCCCGTACACTTTATTTAACGCCCCGTGGCGTTCGTTCTTTTATTTTGGATGATGTGATCCGGTTGGAAGAACTGAATACACCAAAGGAGGCGAAACAAAAGCAGGACCGGCTGGATGCTGTTCTGTATGACCTGAATGAGCGCATCAAAGAGCAAGCCTGTCTTTATGGGATTACCAAACTGGCTGCCACCGCACCGGGACTGGATGAATTATTACATGGCGCGGTCAAACTGATCCCGAAGGGTTGGCAATATCCGTCACATACCTGTTGTTCCATAATTTATAACAAAGCGGAATTCAGATCGGCCGGTTTCAGGAAAACCCGCTGGAATCAGTTGATTGAACGGGATGTACAAGCCGGGGGAAAGCTCGTTATTACGGTTTATTACAAAAAGAAGATGCCGGATGCGGATGAAGGCCCCTTTCTGAAGTACGAGCGATCCCTGCTGAATAGCATTGCTGATAGCCTGATCCTTTATATCAGTCAGCTGCTTGTTAAGAGTCGTTCCCGGCAAAGCGAATCCATGTTGAAGGAAGCGCAGGAACTGGCCTTGCTGGGTAACTGGAGTTATGACCTGCTTCAGAAAAAGAGCTATTGGTCCGATTCAGTATATGATATTTTCGGGGTATCCCGTCAACAGATCCGGCAGTCTTTTGGGGCTTTCTTCAATCAGGTTTCAAAAGAAGACCGGAAAAGAGTGGAGACAACTATGCGAAAAGCCCGCAGGGAAGGGGGCGACTTTAGCCTGGACTATTGTATTCTTACTCCGGCCGGAGAGAAAAAGTATATTGAAGAGTTTGGTTACAGTGAAAAGGATAAGAAAGGCCGGGTGATTCGTCTTTTCGGGACGGTACAGGATATTTCTCAACGAATGAAGGCAGAGCAGAAATTATCCGATTCAGAATACAAGTACCGCAGTCTCTTTGAAGCAAGTCCGGTACCCAGTTACATTTTTGATCTACATACACACCGGATACTGGATGTGAACAAACGGATGACAGAGCAATATGGGTATACCCGGGATGAATTACTTTCAATGACTATTCTGGATATTCGTCCAAAGGAACAAATACCCCGGTTACATGAGCAGCTTGAAAAAGCAAACCGGGTGAAAGGGGTTATTCATTTTGGAGTAATGACCCATCAGAATAAAGACGGGAGCCTGAAGCAGGTGGACATTTCCGGAGAACAGATCCGTATCGGGGACAGCGACTGTATGCTGGTTCTGGCACATGATATCTCAGAAAAAATGATGCAACAGGAGATGGATCACCTGGAACGGAATATTATAGAGAAATCGCTTAAAAGTAAAACGGCTATCGATATTATTTTAAAGGATTATCTGACCGGACTCGAAGAACTTATAACCGGATTAAGTGCCTCGATCCTACGTGTAAGTGAAGGAAAGGTGTATAACTGGGCATCCCCTTCGTTGCCTTTATTTTATGCAGAGGCATTGAATGGATTGGCGATTGGTCCGGAAGAAGGATCCTGTGGTACAGCAGCGTATACCGGAAAACAGATAATTGTATCTGATATCAGGAAAAGTAATTTATGGAAGAAATACAAAAAACTGGCCCTGTCAGCCGGATTAAGGGCGTCGTGGTCGACTCCTGTTTTTAATCCGGAAGGAAAGGTTATAGCCACTTTTGCAAATTATTATAAGGAGATAAGAATGCCTTCTCCGTTTGAGCTTGAAATTTTTAACCGGGCTGCAGTGCTTATATCTATTCTGATTGAATCATATGAACAGGATCAACGACTTCAGCGCAGTCATGAGCGTTTTGGCTTTGTTACAAAAGCTACTTCGGAAGCAATCTGGGACTGGAATTTAGTTACTGATAAAGTCTTTTGCGGAGATGGATTTAACACCATTCTCGGCGTAATACTGAAAGAGCAGGAATGGCGCCTGAGTGTTTGGCTCGAATACATACACCCGGATGACCGTATGTTGATTACGCAAAAAGTGGAATCCGTATTGCAAGGGAAGGAGAATCGCTGGGAGCTTGAATACCGTATTATCCGGAAAAAGGGGCAGCTGGTCTATGTGTCTGACCGTGCTTATATTATACGGAATAATCAGGGCCGGCCCATACGTATTATCGGAGCGATCCGGGATATTACAGTAAAAAGGGAGGAAGAACAACAGTTGCGCCTGCTCGAAAGTGTGGTGACGAATACCAGCGATGCAGTGGTGATTACCCGGGCAGATTTGAATACGGATCAGGGACCTGAAATCATTTATGTAAATGAAGCATTTTCCCGAATGACCGGTTATTCACCGGCAGAAGTGATAGGAAAAACGCCGGCTCTGTTACAAGGTCCTAAGTCGGATTGGGCGGAAATGAACCGGCTATCACTTGCATTAAAAAGAGGAGAACCCTGTTCGGTCAATATTATTAATTATACTAAATCAGGAAAGGAATACCGGGTGGAAATGATGGTAAAACCCGTGTTTGATGCAAATCACCGGATTACACATTTTTTTGCGATTCAACGGGACATTACCACACAATTCAAACTGCAACAACAACGACGCTTCATGGAAATGGTAAGTAGCACCTTCAAAAAGATTGAAGGCCTGGTTATCTCCCTTGATAGTGTATTGAAGAAACTGGTGGAGTTTGGCGATTTTACAGCGGCCGAAACATGGCTGTTGACAGCCGACAAACAACACCTTAGCCTGGTAGCCAGTTTTGCATCTACTAAAGCGTCAAAGGATTACTACGCAGAGAACAAAGCATTGAATACGCTCACTCCTGATGGTGGATTACTGAAAGAGGTCTGGGCTCGCCGTGAATTGGTGATCGTGGATGACTTTGACAAACATGCGAGTCTGCGTCGCCGGGCAGGGGTTCAGAAAGCAGGGTTTAAATCAGCGTTAGCCATTCCATTGATGAACCGTGGAGAACTGATCGGGGTGCTGGCTGTACTGACTGATAAGCCGTCGGCTCATTTGTCGGAGTTTGAACAATTGTTCAGGGGACTCGAAGCAGATCTGGGGTCTGAGATCAAACGTAAACAACTCGAAAATGAACTGAGTTTAATTTTTAATACGGCGCCTGATATTATTGCCGTTGTCGGATTTGATGGTTATTTCAAACGAATCAATCCTGCTGCTTATGATATACTGGGTTATTCGATAGAAGAATTATTGAGTCGTCCATATAATGAATTTATTCACCAGGATTATATATCTGCCACCAATTCAATCACGGCAACTTTCCCTTCAATCTCCGGTTCGAATTATTTTGAGAATTGCTATATCACCAAATCCGGGAAGTCGGTTTGGTTGGGCTGGACCTATCAGCAAATACCAGGGGAGGATCTGGTATATACCGTGGCAAAGGATATCACCAGGCAGAAAGAATTGCAGCGATTACTGCATGATGCCACCAGTCTGGCCCGTATTGGCGCCTGGGAAATGGAACTTCCTGCCATGCAGATCATCTGGTCAGATGTAACGCGTGAGATTCATGAAGTGGAACCCGGTTACCAGCCGGTGCTGCAGGAAATTTACCAGTTCTATCAGGATTCAGATAAGTCCCGGCTCGAAGAAAGCGTGTTAAAAGCGATCGGGGAGGGCATTCCCTATGACCTCGAACTCCTGCATGTTACAGCCAAAGGAAATCAACGTTGGGTACGTGTTATCGGTACACCTGAAATGGCCAATGGCAAATGTTTAAGGATCTATGGCAGCTTCCAGGATATTCATGCCCGGAAACTGGCCGAAATTGAATTACAGCAACGGACCCGTTATTTATCCGCCATTGCTACAGTGGCGCAGATCTTCCTGAGTAATGAAAACTGGTTTGATGGAATTAAGAATTCCTTTGATCTGGCGAGGTATACGATCATGGCCGATCAGATTTTTTATAAGGAAATTTATACGGATAAAGAAACGGGTCAGTCCATGTACCGCCAACGGATCGGTTGGCTGAAAGGGAAGGATATGCCAGCGATTGATCCGGTGGAAACAGAGGTCTTGCCCATTGATTCATTCCCGGAAGTAAAAGAGGTTTTATTGTCGGATCAGCCTTATATGGCAGTGCTTAGCGAATTGCCGGATAACCTCCTCAGACAGGTGTTAGTTCATTCAGGAATTAAATCTGTTTTATTTCTCCCGGTGTTTGCCGGATCTGTACTTGAAGGGGTGGTGGGCGTGGAGGAATGTTACCATGAAAGACGATGGGCTGAGGGTGAAATCTTCTTTATGCGGAGTCTGTGTTCCAGTTTGTCATCTGCTATTCAACGCTTCAATAGCAGTGCTGCACAAAAGAAGCTGAATGAGGATCTGGTGAGGCAGACGAGGGAACTAAAAATCTCCAATACCGAACTGGAACAGTTTGCTTACGTGGCTTCGCATGACCTGCAGGAACCTTTACGCATGATAACCAGTTTTTTGACCAAACTGGAAGATCGCTACGCCATCCGGCTGGATGACCGGGGTCGCCGGTATATAGATTTTGCCGTTGATGGCGCCAACCGTATGCGTCAGAATATCCTGGGCCTCCTGCAATACTCAAGAGTGGGAAAAGGCAATGCAGCTATCGAGGAAATTGACCTGAATATGGTGGTAGAGGAAATACGCCTGTTGCACCAGACAGATATCAACGAAACCGGGGCCGTCGTTGAAGTTGCGGAGCTGCCAGTGATTAATAATTATATGGCACCCGTGGTACAGCTTATGAATAACCTGGTAAGCAATGCGCTTAAATACAGAAAGCCGGATACGCCACCCGTAATACGAATTTCTGCCAGGCCAGTGGAGGAGTATTGGGAAATTGCCATTAGTGATAATGGAATTGGTATCGAAAAAGAATACCTGCAGAAGATCTTTGTCATATTTCAACGACTGCACCCGAAAGACCAGTACGAGGGTACTGGTATCGGCCTGGCAGTGGTTAAAAAAATTGTGGAAAATCTGGGCGGTAAGGTTTGGGTGGAATCCGATCCGGGCATCGGCAGTACATTTTATTTTACCATCCGGTCAATTAAGGATTGATGGAGCGATTCGCGCTACTGCTGAAATCAGTTAGGCCGACAACTACTAAAAAGTTATTCTATGGATAAAGATGAAGAAATAGCCTTATTAAAGGCACAGTTACAACAATCAAGGGATTCATTCGAATTGTTTGCTTACGCTGTTTCGCACGATATGCGTGAACCGGTCCGGATGGTAAAGTCGTTTATGGATCTGTTGCTGAAAAAGTACAGTGATTCGCTGAATGAAAAAGCTAAATCATATGTCAGTTATGCTTCTGATGGGGCGGAGCGGGCGGACCTGATGATCCAGGATCTGCTTTTTTATTACCGGGCCGTTAAGAACATTCAACCCACCACAGCAGATCTCAATATAGCCTATGCCGGTGCTTCAGGAAAATTAAAACGAAAACTGGAAACCCGTAATTGTATGATCAGTTGCCCCGTACTCCCGGTAGTTCAGGGCGATGTGGATGGAATACAGGAAGTATTTACTTATGTGATAGACCATTTGCTGTTTCATGTACCTTTAGATGAGCAGCCCCGGCTGCAGATCGGGGTAAAGCAGGCAGACAAAAAATGGGAAATTACCTGTACGGGTAACGTACCTGACCCTGTACCCGGTGAACTGCGCGACCTGTTTCGTTTGTTTCACAACAGGTCTCAGCAATTATCAGCAGACAGTACCCTGAATAAACTGGCTGTTGCGAAGCGTATCATTGAGTACCTGAACGGGGAAATGAAGGCCGATCAGGCAGCAGGGGGTGGTGTTGAATTTAAAATCACGCTACCAATGGTTACGGAATAAACAGGTGGATTAAGAATGAAACTCATTAGTGCATATAAACAAAAGATCCGCCAGAACTGTATTGATTCCGGGGCAGGTAAAACAGATCGGGTTGAATACTGGCAGGATACATTGTTTTCCGCGACCATGGAAATAATGATTCCGTTGAGCCTGATAGCAGTGATACCAGGAGTCATCTTTTCATTTACGAGCAAAGTGCCACTTTTGGCCATCCTGGATTTGGTAGCCTTTCTATGGCTTTGGCTGGTTGGTTTTGCCCGCCTGCCTTCTGTGAATACCAGGAAATTCCTTTTTGTTTTCTGCCTGTATTATGTGGCCTCATACATGTTGCTCTATCTCGGCATTAATGGCCCTGGACTGCTTTTCCTGTTTGCCGCTGCTATATTTGCACTTTTGATCTTACCGGTCAGCTATGCCTGGTGGTGGAGCTGTATCAACCTGTCAGCCTGCCTGATTTTTGCCTTGGTACTCCATTGGGATATGGCCCCGTTTGCGGTGGTGAATGAAATACCGGTGAGTGAGTGGATGGTGGTTTCTTCCAACCTGGTCTTCCTGAGTTTCACCTTTTCCTTCCTGCTGCCAAAACTGATGAATGGTTTGTCAGGCAGTATGGAGAAACAACGGCTGATGCAGATGGATTTGTTTGATAAAAACAGTAACCTGGAACAATATGCCTCGATCATTTCACATGACATGCAAACTCCTTTGCGGACTATCTCCGGTTTTTTAAACCTGCTAGAAAAGAAATACGGAAACAGCCTGGATGATAAAGGCAAAGAATATATTCATTTCGCGGTCGACGGGTCAGCCCATTTGCAACATATAATTACCGGGCTTCTTGATTTTTCAAGGGCCGGCAAATATGATGCAGGTAAGTTTGAAGAATTCAGCCTGAGAGAAGTAGCTGGTCAGGTGATTCAGTTGCTGAAAGGGCAGCTTGAGGAGAAGGCCGGCGAAGTCCGTTGCGAGTCAGAGTTAATGCTGTTTTCTAACCGATCGGCTTTTATGCAGGTACTCCATAACCTGGTAGGGAATGCAATAAAATATAGCCGTAAGGATGTGCCACCCCGGATCAGTATCAGTGTACAGGATGGAATTGCAGACTGGACTATAAAAGTGGAGGACAACGGAATAGGTATTGAAGAAGAATATTTTGAAAAAATATTTATTATTTTTCAGCGACTGCATTCCCGTATGGAGTATGAAGGAACGGGAATCGGACTCGCGATTGTAAAAAGAATTATAGAAAAACTCAACGGGCGTATCCGGGTGGAATCCACCCCGGGTGCCGGAAGTAGTTTTTATTTTACCATTCCAAAACAGAATGATTAATTATGAAAGAAGTACATATTTTACTGGTAGAGGATAATGAAGGGGATATTGTCCTGACACTGGAAGCCTTTGAAGAAAGTAAAATCCTCAATAAATTCAGCGTGGTGAGGAATGGCAAAGATGCCCTCGACTTTTTATTCAAACAAGCCCCCTACGAGGATGCCAAAGAACCGGATATTATACTGCTGGATATCAATCTGCCACTTAAAAGCGGTATTGAAGTACTGCAGGAAGTAAAGAATGACGACCGGGTGAGGCATATCCCGGTAATCATGCTGACCACTTCATCCTCTGAAAAGGATATTTCCCTTTCATATAAACACCATGCCAATTGCTATATCACCAAACCGGTAGAGGTATTCAAATTCCTCGAAGCCGTGAATGCCATTGAGCATTTTTGGTTACAGATAGTGTCACTGGACGGGAAAAATAAAAGGGAATAATGGTGCGCAGACGCCGATCAGATAATCCGGAAACCTTTTTTCGAAAGTTTCTCATACCTGGTCTTTTCAAAAACAAAAAGAAATGCCCCTTTCCTGGATGATTCCTTTTCCTTCTCTTCCAGTTTTTTCAGAATACCGAGTTCGAGGATCCGCCGGGTGAAATTGCGCTTATCCATTTCTTTTTCATAAATGGCTTCGTAAAGTCCCTGCAACTGCTGCAGGGTGAATTTGCGGGGCAGCAGGGTAAAGCCGGCCGGATGCGTGGATACTTTATCTTTTAATTTTTCCTTGGCCTGACTGATCATCTCCCCGTGATCGAATATGAGCGCGGGAAGATGATCCAGTTCAAACCATTTGGAATTATGTTCTTTCATCAGTGACTCACTATAGTCATTGATCTTTATCAGGGCAAAAAAGGCAATAGACACCACACGGCCACCGGGATCTCGGTTTACATTCCCGAAACAACCCAGTTCCTCCATATATACATCGGTCAGACCGGTCAGCAGGTTCAGCACCCGGGTAGCTGCTTCTTTCACACTCTCCGTTTTTTTCACAAAACCGCCCATGAGTGACCACTTGCCGAGTCCGGGTTCAAGATTCCGTTTGACCAACAGGGCCTTCAGCCGGCTGCCGTCAAAACCGAAAATGATACAGTCCACAGCGAGCAGTAAATGATCCTCTTTTTTATATAAATCAATGGCCATAATCCTGCTAATTTCCGGTTACCAGAATTTAATATATAAAGCAGCCAGGATCATAATCGTGGTCACAATCATGATCAGGATACCGGGCTTCACTTTAAACATCTCACTGTCAAGTTCAAAGGCTTTGGGATTTACTTTCGGTCCGCCCAGGCTGATACCGATCATGACCACCATCGTAAAGAAGAAGGCCCATCCCATATTGATCAGGAACGGAATTTCATAAATACCATCTTTGTTTTTGAAAGCGGTATATAATATTGTCTCATTACCCATTAATGGAACCGCAAAACTATTGAAGAAGATAGCCAGTAAGAATCCGGTGAGCAGACCGGCTACTGCAGCCGTACCCGTTGTGCGTTTCCAGAACATACCCAGGATAAACATGGCAAATACACCCGGACTGATAAAGCCGGTGTACTTCTGTATAAACGTAAATCCACCTTCGCCACTGATACCCAACATGTCTTTCCACTCAAAAATGACGGCGATTGCAATAGAGACCAGGGCAGCCATCCGGCCTACCCAAACCATGTTCTTCTCCTTGCTCTCATTACTTTCCACTTTCTCCTTTTTGAAATATTTCATATAAATATCCAGCGTGAAAATGGTTCCGATACTGTTCAGTTTACCCGCCAGTGAGGCTACAATGGCAGCGGTCAGGGCTGCAATGGCCAGTCCCTTTAAACCGGATGGCAGGAATCCGAGAATAGCTGAGTAAGCATCATCCATACCACGCAGACTTTCTAAATGACCATTCTGATGCAATACATAAGCGGCAATACCGGGCAGCATCACAATGATCGGCATTAAAAGTTTCAGGAAACCAGCAAACAGGATCCCCTTACGGGCGGTTTCCAGGTCAGCACCCAGTGCACGCTGCGTGATATACTGGTTACAACCCCAGTAGTTCAGGTTCACGATCCACTGACCGGCAAAATACATGGCGATACCGGGAAGGATCAGGTATTTATTGACGTCTTCCTGGGAAGAAGCAGCAGTAGGTTTCTGCAGGATCATATGGAAATGATCCGGCGCCTGCTGCATCAGGGTTTTGAAACCCGCAACAGCATCACTGCCCAGTCCGAATTTTTCACTGACAATGGTCAGAGCGAAATAGATGGTGGCAAAACCACCGATGATCAGTACGGCTACCTGGATCACATCCGTATACCCGATCACTTTCATACCACCAAGGGTGATGATCAGGGAGAATACGGCCAGCCCCACCATGACCACGTGCAGGTATTCAGGTCCGATCAGTCCGCTGATGGCAATCGCACCGAGATAAAGAATAGACGTCAGATTGACAAACACATAAAGCAATAACCAGAAGATCGCCATGATCAGTGATACACTTTCATTATACCGCCGTTTCAGGAACTGCGGCATGGTATAGATCTTGTTCTTCAGGTAAACCGGCATAAACCAGACCGCGATGATGATCAGGGCCAGCGCCGCGATCCACTCATAGGCCGCAACCGCGATCCCTACGAAATAACCGTTACCACTCATTCCGATAAACTGTTCGGCTGAGATATTAGAGGCAATCAGGGAAGCCCCGATAGCCCACCAGGTCAGCGATCCTTCGGCCAGGAAGTAATCGTGTGAGGCAGTTACAGTTGCTTTCTTTTTTTTGTTATACACCCAGTAACCATAACCGGCTACGAGGATGAAATAAATGACGAAAATGAGAATATCAAGGGTTGAAATACCACTCATGTCAATTGATTTTTGGTTGTTTATTTAAAAGAGGCGTCGTTCCAGCGCAATTCGTTCTTGAATTGATAAAGATTCGTGTTTTTACCGATAAGGACAAATTCAATTCCGGCCATTTCAGCAAAGTCCTGCATGCCTTCGGAACTGAGATTCTGACTGTAACAGGTATGGTGAGCACCTCCGGCCAGTATCCAGGTACTGCAACCAGTGACCATATCCGGCATCGGTTTCCATAATACCCGGGCTACTGGCAGTTTTGGTAATGCTTTTACCGGCTTCACGGCTTCCACTTCATTCACCAGCAGACGGAAACGATTACCCATATCCACGATGGAGGCATTCAGTGCGGGACCAGCCCCGGCATTGAATACCAGGCGAACCGGATCTTCCTTACCTCCAATACCAAGCGGGTGTATTTCACAACTGGGTTTATCACCGGCAATACTCGGACAGATCTCCAGCATATGTGAGCCGAGGACTAAATTATTCTTTGGTTCAAAATGATAAGTATAATCTTCCATGAACGAATTTCCACCGGGTAAACCACTGCCCATTACTTTCATGGCACGTACCAGTGCAGCTGTTTTCCAGTCACCTTCACCACCAAAGCCATAGCCTTCTGCCATCAGGCGTTGTGATGCAATACCGGGTAATTGTTTCATCCCATGCAGGTCTTCAAACGTATCGGTATAGCCCTTGAAGCCACCCTGCTCAAGGAAGGTCCGCATGCCGATTTCAATTTTAGCCGCATCCCTTAATGACTCATATTGTTTGCCGCCTTTCTTCAAAGAAGGCGCCAGTTTATATTCTTTATTGTATACTGCAATGAGCTCATCAATCGCCGCATTCTTTACTTTATTGATTACGGCCACCAGGTCACCTACGCCGTAGGTATTCACACTGTAACCGAATTTTATTTCGGCTTCCACTTTATCGCCTTCGGTTACTGCTACCTGTCGCATATTATCACCAAAGCGGCAGAAACGGGCGCCCTGCCAGTCCTGCCAGCCGGCAGCCGCACGGGCCCAACTATTAATTTTCTTTTGTACCTCCGGATCCTGCCAGTGACCAGCCACCACTTTACGGTTCATCCGCATCCGGCTCATGATAAAGCCAAACTCCCTGTCTCCATGCGCACTCTGGTTCAGGTTCATAAAGTCCATATCAATGCTACTCCAGGGAATATCGCGGTTGAATTGTGTATGCAGGTGCAACATCGGTTTGCGCAGGATCTTCAGTCCGTTGATCCACATCTTAGCCGGAGAAAAAGTATGCATCCAGGTGATGATCCCGATACAACTATTGTCATTGTTGGCTGCATTGATCAGGTTGAATATCTCTTCCGGTGTTTTTACAACGGGTTTGAAAATCACCTGTACAGGAATATGTTTAGCGGCATTAAGGGTGTCTGCGATCTTCGCAGAATGTTCATCCACCTGTTTCAGGGTTTCTTCTCCGTACAGATGCTGACTGCCGGTTACAAACCAGACAGACCATTTTTTTAAATCAGGTAATTGCATAAAGAGTGTTTTGACAACTATGGTTGAGTGGAAAATTTATAGACACAGGTATGGTGATAGGTCTCACCGGGTTTTAAAATCGTGTTTGGGAACGAAGGTTGATTCGGGCTGTCCGGGAAATGCTGGGTTTCCAGGCAGAGAGCACCATGCCAAACATATTTTACACCGCCTTTTGTATTGGAGAGTGTGCCATCCAGGAAATTACCGGAGTAGAACTGAAGTCCGGGTTCAGTGGTGAATACTTCCATTACACGGCCACTGCCGGGATGTACCAGTTTCGCAGCCAGTTCCAATCCGGTTCCACTGCGGGTCAATACCCAGTTGTGATCATAGCCACCGGTTATTTTATCAATATCACGTCCAATGGGTTTGGCGGTATTAAAGTCCATCGGGCCACCGGCTACCGCTTCAATTTTACCGGTAGGAATCAAGGTAGAATCAACCGGTGTATATTGAGCAGCGTTCATCATCAGTTCATGACCGAGTATGGTGCTGTCAGCTCCGGCGCTTAAATTAAAATAAGCATGACTGGTCAGGTTTACCGGGGTGGCTTTATCGGTGGTGGCGCTGTAGTCGATCTTCAGTTCATTGGCTGATGTAAGTGTATAAATCACTTCCATTTTTAAAGTACCGGGATACCCTTCTTCCCCGTCCGGACTGGTATAAGTCAGTTTCAGGCTGCTGTCGCCGGCCTGCTTCTCGATTGTCCAGTATACTTTATCGTACCCTTTACTACCACCATGCAAGGCATTAACACCATTGTTGGCAGCCAGGGTATATTTTTTACCATCAAGCGTGAAACCGGCTTTTGCAATACGGTTACCAAAGCGGCCAATCAATCCGCCGAAATAGGGATTGCCTTTTTGCTGAAACCCTTCCAGGTTAGCGAAACCAAAAACCACATCCCCCATCTTGCCTTTGTTATCCGGCGTGATGAGTTTACTGATCGCTCCGCCATAGTTAATGATGCCAACCTGCATACCGGATGCGTTGGTAAGTGTATATTCCGTTACCGGCTTACCCTCGAATGTGCCGAATGGCATTTCACCAATACCCGGCTTGGCGTTTAACTGAGCGGTACCGTCTTTTTGCTCTTTTTCAGTACTGTTATTACAGGCAGCCAGTTGCAGGGCAAGGGCCGCCATTACGTATAGTCCTGTTTTTTTCATATAGCGTGTTGAATTTTAAATTTATTATTGTCCGTAGTAACTGTCCGGTCCGTGTTTGCGTTCGTAATGTTTTTGTTTGAGCGCATCTTTTAATCTTGGCGCATTGGGATTGATTTGTTCAGTCAACAGGGACGTTTTAGCAATGAATTCCAGTACCGCACTGTTATGAACGGCTTTGGCGGCATTCTTTCCCCAGGTAAAGGGGGCATGGTTGCCCACGAGTACCATTTCAACTTCTTCGTAATTAAGCTTTTTATCCGCAAAGCAGTTCAGGATCTGAAAGCCGGTCTCATGTTCATAGTTTCCTTTGATCATTTCATCGCTCATCGGTGGGGCACAGGGAATATCCACGGTATTGTAATCCGCATGGGTGGTGCCGAAGATGGGAATATCGCGTTGCGCTTGTGCCCAGGCGGTGGCATAAGTACTGTGCGTATGTACCACACCGCCAATCTTACTCCAGTGTTTGTATAATACAGCATGTGTTTTAGTATCTGAGGAAGGGCGGAGGGAGCCTTCAACAGTAATACCGTCAAAGTCCACGATCACCATTTTATCCGGACTCAGTTCTTCGTATGCCACGCCGCTTGGTTTGATGGCGAATACGCCCAGTGAATGATCGGCAGCACTGACATTGCCAAACGTAAACAGGACCAGTCCCAGTTGCGGCAACTGCATATTGGCGGCATAGGCTTCTTCCTGAATAGCTGTGTATTTACTCATATCGAATAGTTGTCGGTAAACTTAACGGGCCACGAATACGCCCAGTTTTTTATATCGTTTAAATCTTTTTTTATAGAGCGCCACATTTTTACGAATGGGTTTATACTCCTTATCAAAACCCTGTCCCATGGCTTTCATGGCGTCTTCTACAGTTGCATATATGCCGGCAGCCGTTGCGGCAAACATAGCAGCACCGGCGGCACAGGTTTGCTCACTGCTGTGTATGCGGATCGGCATATTCATCACATCAGCCATGGTCTGCATTACAAACGGCGATTTACGGGCTACCCCGCCAAGAGCAATCAGTCCTTTTACCGGGATGCCTTCTTCAACAAAACGGTCAGTAATGGCCTTGGCGCCGAAGCAGGTGGCTTCCACCAGTGCTTTGAACATACGCGGGGCATCGGTACTCAGATCAAGCCCGGTGAATGCACCTTTTACCAACTGATCAGCATCAGGCGTGCGGCGTCCATTGAGCCAGTCGAGGGCCAGTTCATCTTTTTCGTTCAGCGGAATTTTTGCTGCTTCAGTGGAAAGCCGGTTGATCAGGTTATCTGTGATGTTGTTCCGGAGTGTTTCGTCTTCAATTTCCTGTAAAGGCCAGCTGAGTAAATTTTTAAACCAGGCATAGGCATCACCAAAAGCGGATTGTCCGGCTTCGAGACCGATCATTCCGGGAATAACAGAGCCGTCTACCTGACCGCAGATGCCCCGGACTAATTTATCGGTCATATCTGCTTTGGGTGCTACCAGTATATCACAGGTGGATGTACCCATGACTTTACTCAGGTAATAAGGTTCGATTTGTCCGCCGACTGCCCCCATATGACAATCAAAGGCACCAATGCCAACCACCACATCATTGGAGAGACCGAGTTTAACGGCCCAGTCAGGGGAGATGGTGCCGGCTTTTTCTGCCGAGGTATAAGTGCGGGTAAAAAGGCGTTCAGTAAATCCCTTTAATAAAGGATCCAGTTCACTGAAAAAAGTATCAGGCGGCAGACCTCCGAATTCGGCAGCATAAAGTGCTTTATGACCGGCACTGCAGACGCCTCTTTTTAATTGAGCTGCATCCGTACCTCCGGTGAGCACATAAGGAATCCAGTCGCAATGCTCCACAAAACTGTATATATTATTCCGGATCGCTTCATCTTCCCGCAGGATGTGCAGCAGTTTGGCCCAGAACCATTCACTGCTGTAAATGCCGCCCACGAATTGCAGATAGTTCACCGGATATTTTGCTGCATGTTTATTTATTTCCTCTGCTTCACCGGTGGACGTATGATCTTTCCACAGTACAAACAGGGCATTGGGATTGTTTTCCAGCCCCGGTAAGAAGCAAAGCGGGGTACCGGTTTTATCCACGGCAACGGGTGTACTCCCCGTGGTATCTACTGAAATTGCTTTAATGCGTTTAGCTACTTCCGGTCCTGCCTGTTCCACACAATGACGTACCGATGTTTCAATCCCTTCGAGGTAATCGAGCGGATGCTGCCGGTATTGCTGACTGGACGGGTTACAATATAAATGCTGTTTCCAGCGGGGGTAATAAAATACGGAGGAAGTGATTTCCTGACCGTTACGGCTGTTGATAATTACGGAGCGGACTGAGTCTGTTCCAAAGTCGGCGCCGATCACATAAGTTGCTGGTTCCATATGCGGTGTTGACAAGCTGAATTAAAACCGAATATAGGAAAATAATTAATAAGTGTAAAAAACACATTTATTAATTTTTAATCAGAATTTGTTGAAGACCGGGGTGGGTGTAATCATGTGTAAACAGCAGAATATTAGGGTATTGTCTGAATTCATGGGCTTCGTGCATGGTGGTCAGCACGACTGATTTCATACCGGCATTAAGGGCGGATTCCACCCCTTTGGGGGCATCTTCCCATACGATACAACGTGCAGGATCTGCCCCGAGGGCAGCAGCACATCGTAAAAAAGTTTCCGGATCCGGTTTACTGTTTGTCACTTCGTCTGCACTGATCACCGCATCAAAATAATGCCGGATCTGTAAACCATCCAGTACAAAATCCACATTGGACATGATAGCGGCAGAACCGATAGCCATCTTCCAGCCATTGGCTTTGGCTTTTTCAAGGAACAGGTCCAGGCCATCAATCAGTTTAAGAAAAGGTTTGAATTCCGCGCGGTACTGGATTTCTTTTTCGATACTGATCTTATTTTTTTCATCCGGGCTGAAACGGCCGGGGAAAATCCGTTCCATAACTTCTGCGTTCTTTCCGTAGCATTCCGCTTTTACGGCTTCCATACTGAGTGAGGCGCCCAGTTCATTGGAGATCCGGTGCCAGGCTTTAATATGATAATGCATATCATCCACCATGGTACCATTGAGATCAAAGAGGAATGCTTTTGTCATGTAGTTGTAGTGGGGTCAAAAATACCCGCAATGGATGAATAAACAAAAGTCATTTACAAAGTAGAGTCGCGCAATTGTAATTGAGAGGGGATGATCAGTTTTTCCCGGCTCAGGTCGAAACTGGTTTTTTCAATGCCTTTGAAAAGAAGGGCTGCAGCTGTTTTACCAATTTCAAATGCCGGCTGGGTTACCGTACTGAGTGAAGGGTTCAGGATCGGGGAAGCAGTCAGGTTCGTAAAGCCGATCAGCCGGATCTCTTCAGGAATGTTTATACCCAGTTCTTTACAGGCAAAATAAACGGGAGGCACCAGTTTTTCCACAGAGGCAATGATGCCATCCGGTCTGTTTGGCTGCCGGAGCAGGATAAGTATTTGTTCGGTGATTTTATCGTCGGGTCCGTCACAACTGATGATCCTGGCCTGACTGGTTTCAATACCGGCTTCGTTCACTGCGGCGAGATAACCGGCTTCCCTTTTTTGATTGATGGACAGATTCGGGGAAATAGAAAGATAAGCTGGTTTTTTACAACCCCGTTCAATCAACAGGCGGGTGGCCTGGTAACTGCTTTCATAATCATCCGTAAGCACACGGGCCGCTTTGATGTCTTCACACATCCGGTCAAAAAAGACCACGGGCAATCCGGCTTCAATGGCTTCGGTGATATGCGTACCGCTGCAGGTATCACGGGTAACAGAAATTAATAGTCCGTCAACCCGGCCGCTTTTAAATTCATTCAGAATCTCGGTCTCCCGTTCCAGGCTTTCATGCGTGAGATAAATCAGCACATGGTAGCCTTTCTCCCTGGCTACTTCTTCAATCCCATTGATGGCAATGGAAAAAAAACTATCCGCTACCTCAGGAATGACCACCGCTATCGTCCGGCTTTTTTGCCGGCGCAGACTGCTGGCATAAGGATTCGGTATATAATTGAGTTGCGCCGCCAGTTTCAATACCTTATCCTTTGTATCCTGGCTGATCTCGTGACTGTCCCGAAGTGCTTTCGATACAGTGGAAACCGCCAGTCCCAGTTCTTTCGCCAGTACTTTAATCGTGGGTTTACTCATATGTTAAAGGGTGTGAATCAGTCTGCTGTCCGCCCTAAATATAGGTTAATTGGCGAAAACGGTTTCGCAAAAAAATCAGACACAGATGCAATAGGTTTCAGATAAAAAGTGTCTTTTTAACATTTATAACAAGAAACCAACGATTTGTCTGTAGTATGAAATGCTTGCCGCATCTCTCTGCTAAATGCTGTTCTGTACCCCCAGAATCAGCCACCTCTTCAAGCGGGCACCTCAGCTTTCAGCAATCGCCGGTCTTCTGCAACTATCATTTATTCAGCACAACTATTTAAAAAAGCAGCTATGAGTAATGCCAGGTTTGAATCTGTTCCACTGACAAATCTCGATGACTGGGAGGATGATCTCTTGCGGCGCTATCCTGATCCGGAGGCCATTGCCACCGCGAAAGCCACCGGAGCCTATCGCAATTATGAAGAGCCGGCCCGTGATACGGTAAAAGAATTTTACCGGCTGAATCACCAGTACCAGACGTATGCATTTGTACAGGAAAAAAGGAGCCAGTTTCTGAAGTTTGACAAAAAGGAAATGACAGTATGGGACGCCTTCGATTTCCTGAATCAATTGGTGGATGATTCTGATCCGGATACTGACCTG
>Ga0209717_1001101_pt1 | contig 30492 bp, 23 predicted proteins | sample AD_UKC048_MetaG_FD_184418 | JGI IMG/M metagenome (GOLD analysis project Ga0209717, IMG submission 184418) | Active sludge microbial communities of municipal wastewater-treating anaerobic digesters from USA - AD_UKC048_MetaG (SPAdes) (version 2) | ecosystem: Engineered > Bioreactor > Anaerobic >...
GGCCACGGATCACACAGATCTCCACGGATCAGGTGTAACTTACTCAGGAGGGGCTGTTGACTACCGACTACCGACTACGAACTACTAACTAGTTTAGGGGGCTGTTGACTACCGGCTTCCGACTACGAACTACCGACTAATAGTAAACGTCCTTGTCTGATCAGCGGCTCCTTTGGAGGAACGAAGGACTACCAGATAGAAACCGGCACTCATTCGTGAAAGATCGAAGGAAGCTGAATGGCTATTGAAATATTGTAGGGATAATTGATTTCCGCGGATATCATAAATCAAGGCCTGGTTATATTTTTCCGGATCCGGATTTTGTACCGTGATACGGTCAGTGGCCGGATTGGGATAGATCGAAATATTTAAAGGGGCTGTTTCAGCTATTGCCCCTTTAGCCATCAATGATTCAGACAGGCTATTGGAATGATGATCATCTTCGCAATCATTATCCCGGTGACGACGCCCCATGCCCATGGCGAATGAACGGAAATAAGTGCTGCTTCCGGTTACCGTATCAAGATCATTGGTATTACCTACCACAATCAGCCGGTTCTGCTGATCGATGATGCCCTGAAACAATGTATGCGAAATGGCAAATGTGACACTGTCCGGCGCGATATAGGTATCTCCTCTTTGCCCGTTTCTTTTCACCTGTACAGCAAATCCTTTTGTATAATACGCACCACTTCTCCGGTCCCCTATAACATATAAGCGGTCATCATCCGATAGTACAATGTTCCGGAGCATACAACTGTCCTGCGAAAACGGAAAAGTCCGGCTCCAGGAAAGAGATCCGCTGCGGGGTTGTATCCGGGCCAGCCGGCATTGACTGCTGCTATTAAAATATTGCGTCATCAAGGCATACAATTGACCTTCTTCATCCAGTTTCACATCATCCAGGTTTGCGGCCACCTCGTTGAAAAATGTCTTCCGGTACACGACCTGCCCGCTATGCCTGGCTATTTTATGCAGGTATAAAGACTGACCGGCTGTTCTGTCCAATGTACCAGCGATCAGCAGGTTGTCATCCCGGTCAAGTAAAGTGGTCAGACTCTGACGACCTGGATCTGTCTGGTACACCCTTGTTTGTAGTAATTGGCCGGCCGCACTGATCTTTTGTACTTTTATATCCGGGAAGAAAGTATAAAAATCTTCGATCAGTCTTATTGTTCCATTCCGTTCAATATGCAAACGGGAATAGGACGTCTGTACCGAATCCATCCGGGTCCAGCGGGTCACCATGTTCTTATCTGTTTTCATTATAAAAGAAGCCGGACTGAACCCGGGCCCATCAGGATACTGTCCATCTCCGGCGAAGTAAAGGTTACCGGCTTCATCCAATTCAAAAACGTTCAGGTTTAAAATGGTATAGCTGCCTGCAAAACTAATCATGCGTTGTGCCTTTACCACGAGATTGCTATCCAGTTTATAAATAGTGTACTGTGGATCCTGGGCAAAAGGAAAACTGCGCACAAGCAGATAGAGGCTGTTCCGGTAACCGGTTTTCATTTCCACAATCCCATAGGGTGCCGTAATAAAAAAAGTACGTTGCTCGGTCCCATTCGTATGCGACTTGGAAATTTTCCAGGTATAGTTTTCATTGTCCAGCCGCCACATATAGGCCGCTACAACTGATTGCCGGGTCAACGATAAAATACCGGCGGCGTAAGTGCCATTCGGCTGGAGTTGTCCATCCTGCGACTGATACCAGGTTGTCTGTGCAGTACTGGTTAACTGAATAAATATTAACAGGCCAAGAAGGAAGGGCTGATGTGCTTTCATACATACGGATTTTCTAGTTCGGAAGGGACACCTAAATGTATACAAGAATCATGCACCAGAAGCCTGACCCGGAGTTGACCTATGAATAGTTTTTTAAAAAAAGGGATGATACGGCGTAGAAGAAGAAAACAGGCCGGGGTTATTCCGTGAAAAAACAACAGGGATAAATGAGAAAGGAATGTGCTTAGTTCATCAGCATTTCACGCGCATTCTCCATAGCGGCCGCCGTCGGTTTTTCACCACTGAGCATTTTGGCAATACTGGTGATCCGCTCTTCCCTGGTCAGCTGCCTGATATTGGTTTTTACGAGGTCTTTGACAATCTCTTTATAAACGAAGTAATGCGCATCCGCTTTACCGGCAATCTGCGGCTGATGCGTGATACAGATGACCTGGCGTTTGGCAGCGAGCTCTTTCATTATAATTCCTACTTGCCTGGCTGCTTCACCGGAAATACCCGTATCAATTTCATCAAAGATCATCGTGGGCAGATCCACCGATTGCGCCACCAGTGATTTAATGCAAAGCATCAGGCGACTGAGTTCACCACCACTTGCTACTTTTCGCAGTGGCAGGAATTGACCTTTAGCCTGATCTCCAGCCGGCACATTCGCATCAAATAAAAACTCCACCACATCGGCCCCGGACTCTGTCAGTTCAACCGGATTGATCATTGTTTTTATCCGGGCATTGGGCATGCCTACCTGTTGCAAGAGTTTATTGACCTTATCTTCAAAAGGCTTCACCTGTTTTTTCCGGTTGGCCGATATCTTTTGTGCCAGCAAGGCTGCTTTATCATACAACTGCTGCTTTTCTTTTTCCTTCTGCTCTATTGCCTGATCAATATTCAATACCGCCTGCAGTTTATCCTGCAGTTCGGCTTGTATGGACAAAAGTTCGGCTGTAGTATTCACTCCATGTTTCTTCTGGAGTTTATATCCAAGCGAAAGCCTTTCATTCAGGCGTTCTACCTTTTCCGGATCATAATTCACATGATCACTGATGCGGTCCACTTCCCCGGCAATATCCTGTAATTCGATCTGGGCAGATTGCAAACGTTGAAGCAGGGAAGGAAGATCAGGGTGATAGCTGGTATAAGGGTTCAGCTGGTTGATGATGATCTTCAGTTGCTGCACCATTGGACTTTCACTTTCACTCAACTCAAAGAATGTTTTACTCAAAGCCGCTTTGATGCCTTCCGCATTGTTCAGGAGTTTCAGTTCGGCATCCATATCCTCCAGTTCATTTTCTTTAAACCCGGCTTCTTCCAGTTCGGTAAACTGGAAGCGGTTATAATCGGCTTCTTTATCGAATTGCTGTTTTTGCCCTTTCAGTTCTTCGGCTTCTTTTTTCACCACCTGCCATTTCCGGAAAGCCTGCTGATATTCGTCCAGTAGTTCAGTTTGGCTGGCGAGTGCATCTATTACTTCCCGTTGAAAACCGGATTCGCCCAAGGTCAGGGTATCGAACTGCTGATGCAGGTCTACGAGTAAGGTGCTTAATTGCTGAAGCTGGGAAAGATTAACCGGGGTATCGTTGATAAATGCGCGGGATTTACCGCTGGTACTGATTTCGCGACGAAGGACCAGCTGGTCTTCATTGTCCAGTTCATTGGCTTTGAGAAAAGCGGCCACGGCTTTTTTCTGTCCGGCCTGGAAGAAACCTTCCACCACACATTTCTTTTCTTTCTTCACTAAAGCGGCGGTATCGGCGCGTTCGCCAAGGATCAGTCCGAGGGCGCCCATGATAATGGATTTACCGGCACCGGTTTCTCCGGTGATCACGTTGAGTTTGCCGGAAAAATCGATTTCCAGTTCGTCGATGATGGCGTAATTCGATATGGAGAGTCGTTGCAACATTGCCGCAGCAAATTAAGTTTTTTCGACACAAGTTGGGCCACCGTGAAAAAGGATTTGCCTGCGGCAAATATCGGGGCCACGAAAAGACACAAAAATGCACGAAAAATACAGGGCCACGGATAACACAGATATCCACGGATCTGATTTATCTCACTCAGGAGGGGCTGTTGACTATCGACTACCGACTATGAACTACCGACTAGTATTGCCTGCGGCAATAAAGGTTGGCCACGAAAAGACACAAAAACACACCAAAGAAATACAGAAAGGCAGGCCACGGATCACACAGATACCCACGGATGGCCCCCTAAATCCCCCGAAGGGGGACTTCGAAGACTCAACTACTTTATAAGATTCATTTCTTTTAGACTGGCGTAAGATTTCCCGCAAAGACTATAAGACTCTCTTTATTTAGGAAAATTCTTTTTGGCTTAGCGGGAGACAAATACGCAATTCCGTGAAAGAAAGAGTTTGCGAACTATCGGAGTCTAAAGTCCCCCTTTGGGGGATTTAGGGGGCCAAAAAAAGGTTCTGTAAAAACAGAACCTTCTCTTACTAACAATATTTTCTAAGAAAACTACTTGATCTCAACATTGTTGCTCAGCTCCTCATCCACCAGGATACGACCGCAGTTTTCGCAGATCATGATCTTTTTGTGCTGGCGGATTTCGCTTTGCTTTTGCGGGGGAATCGCGTTGAAGCAACCACCACAGGCATCTCTTTCTACGGGAACCACGGCGAGACCGTTGCGGTAGCTGTGACGGATTTTCTCGTAGCTGGCGAGCAGGCGGGGTTCCACATGCACTTTGGCTTCAGCCGCCATTTTACCAAAATGTTTTTCTTCTTTCTCGTTGGCTGCGATGATCTTTTCCAGTTCGCCTTTCTTGGTAGCCAGTACGCCTTCTTTGGCGGCGATATTCTTTTTGGCTTTTTCCAGCAGGACCGCTTTTTCAGAAATCTCTTCGTTGGCGTCCTTGATATGTTTTTCAGCCAGCTTCACTTCCAGCTGCTGCATTTCGATTTCTTTGTTGATCGCTTCAAACTCCCGGTTGTTCTTTACATTCTCACTCTGCTTTTCGTATTTTGACACCAGGGCCTCGGATTCCTTGATGGCTTCACGACGCTGCTCAATAAACTCAGACACCCCATTGATTTCTTCCTCGATACGGGTTTGACGGGCGTGCAGACCGGTGATCTCATCTTCCAGGTCAGCTACCTCCATCGGCAACTCCCCTTTCAGGATCTTGATCTCATCCATTTTACTCTCGATCTTCTGGAGTGTAATCAGGGCGGTCAGTTTTTCTTCTACGGAAAATTCTTTAACGTGTGCCATTTTCAGGTTTAGTGTTTGAAAGTTTGACGTTTGTGGGTGGTTCGACCCGGTTTTTGCTTCAACTAAAATAGCGTACAGGGTTGGTTTCCACCTCAGTTTTAAGGACGGCAAAGGTAGGGAATTTTTTGGCTAAAACCTCTTCCAGCAACCCGATCGTGAATTGCTCGCTCTCATAATGCCCCAGATCTGCCAGGAGCAGCCGGTCATTGGCATCAAAGAATTCGTGATATTTCATATCGGCTGTCAGGTAAGCATCTGCCCCTTTTGCTAATGCTTTGGATATCAGGAAACTACCCGCTCCTCCGCAAACCGCCACCCTTTTCACAACCTGTCCCGAAAAGGCGGTATGCCGGATTACCGGGGTACCAAAAACAGATTTGACTTTTTTCAGAAATTCCGGCTCCGACAGCGGCTCCGGTAATTCACCGATCACACCGGACCCGATCGCGGGATGCAGATTGGCCAGGGCCATCACATCAAAAGCCACTTCCTCGTAGGGATGGGCAGCCCGGAGAGCCCGGATCATATTGCCCTGCAGGTGGGCCGGAAACACAAGTTCGAGTTTGATTTCCGGCTCGCTATGCCGCTCATTTAGCTGACCAACAAAGGGATTGGCTCCTTCCCCAGCCCGGAAAGTGCCTGTGCCTTCTGAATTGAAACTACACTCGCTATAGTTACCGATCTGGCCGCCGCCGGCGTCGAACAGGGCGGTTCTGACTTTCTCCGCATGGTCAACCGGTACAAAAGTGAATAGCTTTTTCAGGGTCAGGTCTTTCTCAGCCAGTATACTTTGATTCAACAGCCCAAGCTGATCCGCTATCCGTCCATTAACACCGGAAAGCACATTATCCAGGTTGGTATGTATGGCATAAATGGCAATATCCTCCTTGATGGCCCGTATAATCGTCTGCTCTACGTAATTCTTCCCATTAATTTTTTTTAACCCCCCGAAAATGATGGGGTGATGGGCCACCACCAGGTTACACCCTCTGGCTTTGGCTTCCCGGATCACGGCTTCGGTGGCATCCAGACTGCAGATGATCCCGGTACAATCCCATTCAGGGCTGCCCGTGATCAGTCCGGCATTATCGTAAGACTCCTGGAGTGAGGAAGGCGCCCAGGCTTCCAAAAAGGAAATGACAGTGGCTATTTTCATAGCGGAAAGTTACAGCAAAGCGTTAAACCATAAACAGCCGAAAAAGCTTATGCGGGAAATTCAAAAACTTTAGTACCTTTTACATCGCTTCTGCCCACTGAACTGTTAACGCATTGCTTTTTTAATCTTAATTTACCTGCCATGCTCAGAAGAACGACCGGCCGCCTGTTACTCCTCCTGCTGGTGATTACCGGATCTGCCGGAACCATTGTCAACAATTCCATTTCAAAATCTGACCGTAAATATGCGATCACCCTGATGAAGGAGTCGCAGAAGGATCTGGTGAAAGCCACGAAAGGTCTTTCAGAAGCCCAACTGGATTTTAAGGCCGCACCTGACCGCTGGTCGGTGAAGGAGTGTGTATTTCATATTGCCGCATCAGAAAAAATGCTCTGGGGCATGTTTGAAAACGCTATGAAAGCGGCCCCTAACCCGGAAAAAAGAACCGAGATCAAGGTAAAGGATGAGGAGCTGGTGATGATGGTGAAAGACCGTTCTAAAAAGAATCAGGCGCCGGAACCCATTCAACCCAAAAACACCGGCTATAAGAATTTAGAAGAGGCCCTGGCTGACTTCAAAGACACGCGCACGGCTCATATCCGGTATATGCGCACCTCCACAGAAGACATGCGCAACCGGGTGGTACAGTTAGGAACCAACTGGATGGACTGTTACCAGCTTTATCTGCTGATCGGCGCACACAGCCAACGGCATACGATGCAGCTGAATGAGGTGAAGGCGGCAGCGGGATTCCCCAAGGAATAGACCATTATTAATTATTAAATTATTTATTATTAGAAAGCGGGGAGTTACCTTAAAGAAAGGCAACTCCCCGCTTTTACTATTGCTGCTTTCACGCAATAATAAATAATTAATAAACAATAATTTTCTGCAACAAGATTCCGCAAAAATTTACTTAGAAATGATCTGTTCAATTGATATCAGCTTCCCCGACGTCGTCATCCCTTCCACCACTACGCGGAAACGTTTGGTGCGGTCGCTGTTGTAGAAACTGATCGGGATCACGGGATCAATATTGTTGACAAAAATATTCGGCCGCCAGTCGATGGTGATGCGGGTATCGGGTTTGAAAATTATCGAAGGATCAGCTTTATAGTTTGGAGCAAAAAATTCTTTAATCACTGAAAACCCTTCGTAAGAAATAGTACTTCCCAAGGGATCAGACATATCCTTACTTTTTTTTGTATAAATAGCCATTACACCCCCAGGGCCTGCACCAGGAGCTGAAACAAAACTGCTGTAAATCTTAATTAATGCAATTTCAGCGGCAGGTATTGTCGCTATTACATCCGGATCGGTCTCAATTTCATTGAGGTATACCACCATTGGCGGATTTCCAAGGCTGCTGACACTAGGCATTTGACGATAAAATAACCGCAGCTTTGTTGGATCATTCCGCGGGTCAAAACCGGGTTGTGAAGGATCCGGGGGGCTTTTACTCAGGTCCGGATCTGCAATCATGAGTCCAGGAATACGCGACTTTAAATACTCGAAAATATTAGGCTGAACAACAGGTTCATTCGTATTAACCAAATCAATGACCCGCTCTACAAAAGCATTTGTACTAAAAGCACCAACCGTATATTCATCCTCCAATTTTTCAACCGGAGTTTTCATTTTTGCTGTAACAGTTACCCCTTGCATCATCTTACCCTCTGCCCGTGTGATCTCCTCCAGGTAATTGATAATACTGTCAGGTATCTTTTGATAATGCTGATGCTGGCGATCCACTAATAGTTGCCTGGTTCTTTTCTCTGGCAGAAGTTTGTCTGAAGAAATTCCTTCTGAAAGAATGATATCAATATACCTCGCTTTCTTTTTTTCGCGTTGTTCGGCAAAATAAAACCTTGCCTTGCCGAAAAAAAGAAGCGAATCAATAGTGAAATAGCCCTGTTTATCTGTTTCAGTCAGAAGAATATTATTCGTTATCCCTTTAGCAGAAAGCACTACCATCAATCGTGAATCTGAAAGAGGTGATTTTGTGCCCCTAAGCAGCGCCCGGCCACGTATTGTAATATATGCCGGATCCTTATACAGCTTCGACAAGTCTGAGTTTTTATCATGAATCGCCCATTTATAATTACGCCAGCCCTGAGTGAGCATTAGAAGATCAAGGCCCGTAGATACACTATCATTTCCCTCCTGAAAATACCAGTCAGGATTCACTATGTCCCCTTTTAGTTCTGAAGTCAGTAATAAATCACTGATTATCGATGCCGGCCGCACTGAGGTATAGCCATAATCTGCATTTGTAATCGATAATGACAGGCTACCCAGAACTGTATCTGTCAGGGCAATCTTAAGGTAATTCCTGGCTTTTGACCGAAAATCAACAGTATCAGCAATGATTTTTACTGCCTGCCGGTATTCTTTATTATTAATAAATATCAGCCGCTCTGCCAGCGGCAATCCATCATCATTCAATACCGTAACTGCAAGTATACCTGAAGTAAGTTGTTTCGTATTAAGTACACCCTGAAAAGTATTTTCCTTATCTGTGATTTTTCTTCTGAATACTTCTTTTTGAAACATATGACCAACAACAACGGAGGCATTTTTCATCCGGTTGCTACCCGCCTGATTCAATTCAAAATAAATACCCTCCGGGTGATATATCATTGAAAGCGCAACTCCCTCATCAACCACTTCAGGCAGGTAATACTTAATAATGCTTCCTTTAACTGATGTACTGACATAGTATCGCTGTCCGATGGAAGGCCTTAATTTGAATTCACCCATTCCAAACTTAAATGTATTAGCAACAGCTATTGAGTCCCCATTTTCAGCCCTTACGACTCCAGAAAAATCAACGGGGAAACCCCATTCATCAGTCGCCTTAAAAGCTACGGTCGACTCCAGTCCTTTTACAAGATTTCCTCCCTCCGGAAAAAAAGAAACAAGCATTGAATCTCTAAAAACATCTGTCTGCGATTTTTGACCGTTCTTTCGCCCATGAATAAATATTGAAGATTGAAAAAAACTGTTCGGCTGCTGATTTAACATTGCTTCTGTATATGCCCTGACAGTATACCACCCTGTCACTAAACTGTCAGCTAGAAAAAACTGACCATTGCTTACAGAAAGAACAACGGGCAATCGTTGATAGCTTAACAGAGAATCTCCCAAAAGCAGTTCGACATGTAAAACAGAACTGGTTAATCCACTGGTGTCGCCTGACAGAATGTAGGCTTTAAACCAGACTGTTTCCCCTGCACCAAAAACATACCTGTCAATATGCAAATGCACTTTTTCAGACATGAAGTTGTTTTTTGCAAGATTGTCCTGTGCATGTAAAAATGATCCGGTAAAACCGCATATTAAGAACCCCAAAACAATCATGCGGAATCTCATAACATTGCTTTAGAAATTTTTAAAAAAAATAATGGGTTTACTTAGATATTATCTCCTCCAACGATATCAGCTTCCCCGACGTCGTCATCCCTTCCACCACAACGCGGAACCGTTTGGTCCGGTCGCTGTTGTAGAAACTGATCGGAATCACCGGATCAATATTGTTGACGAAAATATTCGGGCGCCAGTCGATGGTGATGCGGGTATCGGGTTTCTTCAGCAGGGCCGGGTCGGTTTTGTAATTGGGGGCAAAGAAATCCTTGACCAGGGTAAACCCACTATAGCGGATGATATCGCCGCGGGAGGAATTGACAATATCAGATCCTTTGCGGGTATAGATGGCCATGGCACCTCCGGCACCTCCACCGACTGCCCCGACAAACTGGCTGTAAACTTTTACCATCGCAATTTCAGTAGCAGGCAAAGTAGCAATCACACTGGCATCGGTTTCAATTTCATTGAGGTAAAGGGTCATGGGGATAGGACCCAGTGAACTCAATGATGGACCCTGCCGGTAATACACTTTATACTCAGCCCCTTCATTGGTTACATCCAGACCTGGTACCCGTGACATCAGGTAATCGAAAATATTATTCTCCGAAATAAATTGGTCCGTGTTCACCAGGTCCAAGGTTTTCTGAGCCATGCCACTGAACATCCCACGGGTATACTTATCATCCAGTTCTTCGGTCGGACTTTTCTTCCGCACTTTAAGCGTAATTCCTTCCAGCATAATGCCATTGGCTTTCTGGATGGCATCAAAATCTTCCGCGAGCTGTTTCTGTTTTTCTTTCACATTCACCGTGGCAAAATCTGACGATCCGGGAATGGCTATCGGGTATGGGCGACCCAATGAATCACTGGTCATTTTCACATCAATGTACTGACTCTTACGGCCCTTGATATCCAGGATAAAGATCCGGGCACTGCCAAAGAATAGTAATGAATCGAGTTTAAAATTTCCCTGCTTATCCGTACTGATAAACTGCGCATTCCTTTTCATTCCCTCGGCAGTAATGAGGGCCAGCAGGTTTTTCTCCCCAAAAGACCGGTTGGTGCCATCCAGGGTTACTCTTCCGGTAATGGTGATATAAGACGGATCGGCAAAGGATAAAGGTTGTTTTACTTTCTGGGCCAGTTCCTGCCAACGGAATCGGCGCCAGCCATGGGTCATCATCAGCAGATCCGTAGCCATTTTTACAGAATCATTATCGGATGCAAAATACCAGGCCGGGTTATGAATATACCCTTTGAGATCGGAAGTGAGCAAGAGGCCGGAGTATATATTCTCTTCACGGTAAGGAGTAAGCGCATAATCCGCATCGGTCACCGATACAGACAGACTTCCCTGGATGGTATCCTGTATCCGTATTTTAAAATGATTCCTTCCCTTTTCGATTATGTTGAGGGTATCTGCTTTTACAGAAGCCTGCCGTGTATATTCTTTGTTATTCACAAAAACAAGCCGTTCTGCCAGGGGGATCCCCTCTTTTGAAAAAACCGTCACCTGCAGGATGCCTGAATTCAGTTTCTCTGTATTCAGCACCCCTTGCCATTCATCTTTTGCTGACAAGAGTTCCTGCCGGAACACCAAATGATGTTGCATCTGCCCGATCATATAAGCGGCCTTCATCGAAGCATCCGTTACCCGCTGCCGGATTTCAAAAAAACTTCCTTGCGGATGCGGGATCAGGCTGAGTGACAAACCCATATCCTGGCTCTCTGGTAAAAGAAATGTTTTTCCGGCGATCGGGAGCTCTGTTTTGGCCGCGTACTTTTCTCCCTTTACAGGGGTGAGTTCAAAGAAACCGAGTCCGTCATGATACGTACTGAAACGGGTGATTTCAGTACCCTTACTGTCAAGGATGAGGCCTTTCATTTCTACCGGTAATCCATTTTCATCAGTGGCCTTGAATGCGATGGTATTGACCCATCCATTAATCAGATTTCCCCCTTCCGGGAAAAAGTCAAGCTGAACAGACGGAGCGGGAATCGCTTCTTTTTTTATTGCTTTCTTCCCATAGATATGCACTCTTTTTTTGAAGACAAATTCAGACCCGTTATTCAACATAGCGGGCGTATAGGCCCTTAACTGGTATATCCCGGTGGTCAAAGTATCTGGCAGTTCCATCTGGCCATAGGAAGTAGCCAGTAATACCGGGAATACCTGGCGGGCAACCATGGCACCGGTTACATTTAACAGCTCTACATACACTATGGAACTGAGGGTATCCGGCTGAAAATCGGAATAAAAATAGGCTTTGAACCAGGCCGTTTCGCCGGCAACATAATTATCACGGTCGCAGTGCAGCCAGATTTTTTCAACCGGCGCTTTCTGGTACCATTGCTGGAGGAGTTCTTCGGGTTTTTGGCTGAATCCGTTAATAGAGAAACAGGTAAAAACAAGGAAGAGGAGCAGTTTTGTTTTCACAATAAAGTTATAAGTGCTTGTGAAATTACCGAATTAATCAGGAATGGTACATCCGCTTGCGTTAAGACCGCCTTAAAACCTGTTTAAACGGGTGAATTTACCTGTTGGATAAGCAGTTTTTTAGACCTAATTTGTGCAAGTAAACCGGAAATATGAAAAGACTGATCATGGCCTGCAGCCTGTTGCTGTTGTTGACAGGTTGTAAAAAAGCAATTGAAAATGCCCAGGACGACCTGGTCATACGGGCTATGACGGATGGGGAGTGGGTCATCAGCAGCTTCACGGTCAATGGAACCCCAACCACCCCGGATTATTCCCTTTACAAATTCAAGTATTACAGCAACCGGACGGTGGATGCCATTAAAAGTGGTACCGTAGAAAAAACCGGGACCTGGGACGGGAATACCAGCACCATGATCATTTCCGCCAATTTTACTGCCGCCACTTATCCGCTGAATCAGATCAACGGCAGCTGGCTGATAACCCGGAACAGCTGGACTTATGTGGAAGCCACACAGACTATAGGGTCGGATGTGAAAACGCTCCGGCTGGACAAACAGTAATCTTATATATCCAATCCCCCTTGTTAAACTAAAATTCCCTGATTATGTCTGATTGAGTTGGGAGAAAAGTCATTTTTCTTCCGCCAAAAAGAAATAATCACTTCAAAAACTATTCTGGGAATAGTTTTTGTAAGTAATTAATTCCCAAAATATTAAACCAGCTCCCTGTTGAAGCGACTTATAAGCCATATCCATTCCGGCCGATTCCTGCTGCTTTGCCTGTTCTTTTATAGTTCAGTGGCCAATGCGCAGCCGGTTGCTAATTTCACCGCTTCCCCCCTGGCCGGCTGTTCACCCCTGATTGTCAATTTTCAGGATCTATCCACCGGCACTCCTACCAACTGGCTCTGGAATTTTGGAAATGGGAATACATCGACGTTACAGAACCCTATTGCGTCCTATTTTACACCGGGGACTTACACTATTACCCTTACGGTAACGAATGCCGGCGGTTCAAATACCCTGGTCCGTACTAATTATATCACTGTTTACGAGCCCCCGACGGTTGATTTTTCCGCCAGTATCACTACGGGTTGTTTCCCCTTACGGGTACAACTGACCGATCTTTCCACCGCAGGAGTAGGGAATACCAATGTCAGCTGGGACTGGGATTTCGGGAACGGGCAGACTTCAAATCTTCAGAATCCGGTGGTCACTTATACCACAGCGGGCATTTTTAATGTGACGCTCCGGGTTACCAACGATAAAGGTTGTGTGCGCACTCTCAGCCGCCCGGCATTTATTAATGTTACCCCGGGTGTCCGCTCCTTATTCACGCATACCGTACCCACTGTATGCAGTGCCCCTGCCACCATTGACTTTACCAATAATTCCACGGGCCCTCCTGTCTTAAGCTACTTGTGGGATTTCGGAGATGGTAATACATCCACCGCACAAAATCCTTCCCATACATACGTTACGAATGGAACGTACACCGCCACCCTGATTACTTTCAGTTCGGCTGGCTGCCAGGATACCCTTCGCAGTAACCCGATCGTTGTTGGAGGAATCACCACCAGTTTTTCGGGTCCGGTTTCCGGCTGTGTAAATGAACAACTGAGTTTTACCGTTACCTCCAACCCGGTGCCGAATATTTCCAACTGGACATTCGGGGATGGGGCTACCGGTGTAGGGTTGAACGTAACGCATAGCTATGCCGCGGCCGGTGTGTATCCGATAAAACTTTACAACACGTATACAAATTGTGTGGATTCCTTTATTCAGAATATCACAATTAACCCGCTGCCTGTAGTCGATTTCACCGCGCCGGTAACCGTGAGCTGCCAGCCTCCACTGACGGTCAATTTCCAGGACCTGACTACCGGGGGAGCAACTGCCTGGCAATGGGATTTCGGGGATGGGAATACGTCCGCCGTGCAAAATCCTTCTCACACTTATACCAGTTACGGCAACTTCACCGTCACCCTGATTGCCACCAATGGATTCGGCTGTACAGATACTATAGTCAAGCCCGGTTTTATCCGGATCCGCCGGGCATTGATGTCGGTAACCGGTTTGCCTGAAAGGGGATGTATCCCTTATACCATCACGCCGGTGCCGGTGATAAATTCACTGGATGCAGTGACTTCCTGGGAATGGGATTTCGGGGACGGAGGTACTGCTTTTGTACAGAATCCCTCACACACTTATACGGTTCAAGGCACTTATACAGTAAAACTGATTATCACCACCAGCAGCGGCTGCCGGGACACTTTAACCCTCAATTCCGCGGTACAGGTTGGGTCCAAGCCAATGGCCAATTTCAGCGCCACCCCCAACCCGGTATGCGCCCGTCAGCCCGTTCAGTTTACCGACCTGTCTGTTCCGGCTGATGAATGGCTATGGGATTTTGGCGATGGATCAACCAGTATTCTGCAAAACCCGATACACAATTTTAATGATACCGGTTATTTCGACATTACCCTGATTGCCTATAATAACGGATGCCCGGATACGATAGTTTTCACGGATTATATCTATGTGCTTCCCCCGATCGCACGGGTTATAATCGGACCTGACTGCAATAACCGTTTACGTTTTTCCTTTATTGATTTTTCCGTCGGGGCTCTTACCTGGGAATGGGATTTCGGGGATGGCAGTCCGTTTGACAACACACAAAACCCGGTACATACTTATCCCGCATTAGGCAACTACTCCGTCCGGTTGGTTGTAACGAATGGTGGTTGTGCAGATACAACAGTCGTTCCTGTTTACGCCATCGATGAACGGGCAGATTTTACTGCCAGCCAGACGACGCTTTGCAAAATCGGTACAGTCACCTTCAATACCCTGAATGTTAATCCGGCCAATATCACTTCCTATGCATGGAATTTCGGGGATGGTAATTCAACGACCACCAGCACCCCCTTCGTTACCCATACCTATACCAACGTGGGCACTTATTCAGTCAGCCTAACCATCACCGACCTGAATGGCTGTACCAGTACGGTTATAAAAACGAATTATATCCGTATCAACGGACCCACGGCTAATTTCATCGCAGGCAATGCATCCGGTTGTACCGGGCTGGTTGCCACGTTTACGGATCAATCCACCACCGATGGACAGAATGCCATCACCAACTGGTTCTGGGATTTTGGTGATGGCAATACACAGAATTACACGGCCCCACCCTTCCAGCACACTTATAATTCAGTTGGATCATTCAATGTAAAACTGATAGTAACTGATGCGGCCGGTTGCCGGGACAGTCTTACGCTAATCAGTAACGTAACCACTTCTGATCCTACACCGGACTTTGTGGTCGACACCCTTTCCTGTCCGGGTGCTGTGCTTACGTTTACGAATAACTCCTTACCTGCCGGCGTCAGCAGTGCATGGGATTTTGGAGATGGTAATACTTCAATCGTAACCAGTCCTACTCACAGCTATGCGGCTACGGGTCTTTATACGGTGAAACTGGTCATCCGCGATGCCTTAGGTTGTTCGGATTCGCTCATACGGACTAACTATATCCGGGTAGCCCTGCCCGTAGCTGACTTCACTATGAGTGACTCTGTCACTTCCTGTACACCACTGGAAATACAGTTCACGAATACGTCCACTTTTTACAGTTCAGTCAGCTGGAATTTCGGCACCGGACAAGGCATATCCACCCTCAACAACCCGATTCACTTCTTTTCTTCTCCTGGCATATACCCGGTGAAACTGATAGTTACCAGTCCGGGGGGCTGCCTTGATTCCATTATAAAGACAGTCCGTGTATTTGATACAGCCGGTTCACGGATTAACTATACTCCTATCGGTGGCTGCAAACCGCTTTCTATTGCCATGTCTGCGATTACTGCAGGCCCGATGGTTTCTTATTTCTGGGACTTCGGAGATGGCAATACCTTAACCACCACCACCCCCAGTGCTAACCATATTTATACCTCATTCGGCAGCTTTGTGCCGAGGGTGATTTTGGAAGATCCTTCCGGCTGTATTATTCCTTTGCAGGGGGCAGACACGTTGCTGGTTTCCGGTGCTACTGCCAACTTCGGAGTGGATACCTCTTTCTTCTGTGATTATGGTACCGTCAATTTTATTGACTCCACCACGTTCAATGATCCGATTGTCCAGTATAGCTGGGATTTTGGAGATGGCGGGACATCAAACCTGCAACAACCTTCACACTTGTATAATACGCAGGGTATATATAATGTGCAATTAGCCGTGCAGACCCAGGGCGGTTGCCGGGATACCATTATGAAACCCGCTGTGGTGAAAGTGATCAACCGTCCGCTGATCGATATTAATGGGGACACGGTCATTTGCATCAACAATTCAATACTGCATACTGGTGTTTTCCTTCGGACAGATACTTCAGCCGTCAGCTGGGAATGGACTTTCCCGAACGGGGTGACTTATAATGTACAGAACCCGCCATTGCAACTTTACAATGTAGCCGGTACATTCAACATTACCGCCTATGCCACCAACAGCAGCGGATGTAAGGATACCACCCGCCAGACCATTCTGGTGAATCCCTTGCCCACGGTGACGATGCCCGGTCAACTCACCATTAATGCCGGCTTCCCGGTTACCATACCTGCTGTCTATTCACCCAATACCCTCAGCTGGATCTGGTCGCCGGCAATCGGCCTCAGTTGTGCCAATTGTCCAACACCATCAGCTGTACCAAAGATCAATACTTTCTACCAGGTCTATTTTACCGATGCCAATAATTGCAGCAATACCGGCAGTATACAGATCAATGTATTATGCGGGAAGGGCAACCTTTATATTCCCAATACGTTTTCACCCAACGGGGATGGCAGCAATGATTTCTTTTACCCACGTGGCACGGGCCTTGAGCGGGTGAAATTCCTCCGCATTTTCAACCGCTGGGGTGAAGTGGTTTTTGAGAAAAAGGATTTCCCGGTTAATAATGCGGCATCCGGTTGGGATGGGCGTTTCAAAGGACAAAAGCCAAAAGCAGATGTCTATATTTTCCAGGCAGAAGTCTTTTGTGAAAATGGAGAACTGATTCAATTAAATGGAAATATTGCGCTGATTCTATAATAAAATGTATCTACGAAGAATAAAACATATCCTGTTTTTTGTAATGGCCAGCGGCTGGTATACGGCTCCCTGTGCACAGGATATCCATTTTTCCCAATTCTTCGAAGCACCACTCTGGCGTAACCCTTCTTTGGCCGGCATTTTTACAGGCGATCTCCGGGTACAGGCTGTGTACAGGGATCAGTGGAACAGTGTGACCGATGCCTACCGTACCGGATCAGTGAACGCGGAATACAAAATGCCTGTGGGCAAACTGAATGATTTCGTCACCATCGGACTGCAGGCGTTGTATGACCGGGCGGGCACTATTGGCTGGACTTCCACCCATTTACTCCCTGCTTTGAATTATCATAAATCTCTCAGTGCCGATAAAAACCGCTACCTGTCGCTTGGTTTTATGGGAGGTCTGGTACAACGACGGTTCGATCCTTCCAAGATGACCACTAACAGTCAGTATGATAACGGGGGCCTGGGCGAAAACCTGCTCAATACCCAATACAGTTACGCGGACGGAAGTGTGGGCATGAGTTATAATTCAGATATTAAAGATCAGCCTGCTAATAATTTTTATATCGGGGCGGCCTATCATCACTTTAACCGGCCGAGAAATTCCTTTTACCGGAATAATTCTATTGAACTTCATCCCAAATGGGTATTTTCTGGTGGCTTAAGAATGGGTGTGGCTGATTATGCCTTTATCACCTTGCAGGCCGACCATTCCCGCCAGGGCGGTTTCAGTGAAACCATGGGTGGGGTGTTGTATGGATTGAAACTGGGGGAGGATCCGGATAACCCCGCCTATATTATTCATGCCGGTGGTTTCCTCCGTTGGAATGATGCCCTGGTACCGGTGATCAAACTGGATTATGCGCCTTTCTCCGTCGCCCTCAGCTATGACGTAAATATCTCCAAACTAAAACCCTCCAGTTATGGCCGGGGCGGATTTGAAATGTCCGTCTCCTATATCGGCTTTCTCAAACGCAACGAAGGCTACCTGCTTTGCCCGAAATTTTAAAAACAGGATTGTCCGGGCGAACCTTCCAGCCATAAATTTGTTTCTATCTCAACTTAAACAAATTCATGTATGGCTATTACTATCGGACAAGTTGCTCCTGACTTTACTTTATTTGACAGTGAAAAGAAACCGGTTACCCTTTCGGGTTTGAAAGGCAAAAATGTACTCCTTTTATTCTTCCCCCAGGCCTTTACCAGTGTGTGTACCAAAGAGCTCTGCGGCGTTCGGGATAATATAACCCGATACCAATCGGTGAATGCCAGTGTTTTTGGTCTTTCTGTTGATTCGGTATTTACCCTGGGTAAATACAAGGAAGAACAGCAGTTTAATTTCCCCCTGCTGAGTGACTTTAATAAAGAAGTATCCGCGGCGTATGACACTATTTATCAGGACTGGATCCTGAATATGCGCGGTGTATCTAAAAGATCTGCCTTTGTAATCGATAAAGAGGGGATTGTCCGTTATGCAGAAGTACTGGAAAGTGCAGGGGATGTTCCGGATTTTGACAAGATCAATTCCGTGCTGGACAACTTAGGCTAAAATTAAGTTAAAATTTGCCTGCTACGCCTTGTAATTCAATGATTTACAAGGCGTAGTTTTGACTAGTAGTTTTACTATTCCTTTTTCAAAAAAAGGGGTTACATTTAGGATAATAAAAGTAATTTTGTTTCGTTGAAAAGACTTTTACCCATATTATTCTTATTGATACTCACCACCCTTCAATCTGAGGGTCAGACATCCCGGACTAATCCGGGGGATGGAGATCGTATAGTTAAGTTATACCCGAATCCGGCTACCGCTTATATTACGTTTGATCTTCAGGCTAATTTCAAAAAAGGACTTTCTGTGCAGATTTATAACGGAGTATTAGGCAAGAAAATGTATGAATCACAGATCAGTCAGGACAAGTTCACTGTTAACCTGAATGATTATACCCGTGGAATTTATATTTACCATCTCGTGGATGCCACCGGCAAAATCATTGAGTCTGGCAAATTCCAGGTATCCCGTTAATTTTCCCCAATTTATTTTAATGGATTACAGTACCTGAACGATCAGGAACTTGAGGTAATTCGTGTTTTCCATCCCCCAGATAATCGGGTGATCGGACGCTTGTGACTGGAAAGTTACCTGCCTGATACGACGGCGGGCATCCTTTGCCGCCATTTCAATAGTCTGTAAAAAGAGTTCAGGATGCACCAGGTTTGTACAGGAAGAAGTAACGAGGAATCCACCGGGTCTCACCAGTTTCATCCCACGAAGGTTGATTTCTTTATAACCGGTAATGGCTTTCTGAATGGTTTCACGGCTCTTGGTAAAAGCCGGCGGATCCAGCATCACCACATCGTATTGACGTCCATCCTTTCCCCATTGTTTCAGCACATCAAAGGCATTGGCAGCTTCAAAGCGGCAACGGTCCTGTACCCCGTTCAGCTCGGCATTCCGGTTGGCCTGCGTCACCGCATTGGCTGAAATATCGAGTCCCAATACCGATTTTGCCCCATAATGAGCTGCATGGATTTCAAAAGTGCCGGTATAAGTAAAGGCTCCCAAAACCTCTGCATCTTTCACGATATGCCGGATAGCCCGGCGGTTATCCTGCTGGTCCAGAAAATAACCGGTCTTTTGTCCGTTTTCTATATCCACATGAAAACGAAGTCCGTTCTCATTGATAATAATATTGGTATCGAAAGGAGCGGACAGAAATCCTTTCAGCTGAGGCAATCCTTCCAGTTCCCGGACAGGCACATCATTGCGTTCATAAATTCCTTTGGGTTGAAAGACCGTATTCAGGGCTTTCACCAGGGCGGGCTTCCAGACATCAATCCCGAGTGCCAGGGTCTGGATCACAAAATAATCGTTGAACTTATCGATGATCAGCTGGGGCAATGAATCGGCTTCCCCGAAAACAAGGCGGCAGTTTTCTGTATACCCGATTTTTTTCCGGTATTCCCAGCATTGACGGATCCGTTCAATAAAGTATTCCTCATTAATCGTATCGGATTTACTCCGGGACAGTAATCTTACCAGGATTTGTGATTTGGGATTGATATATCCTTTTCCGACAAACTTCTTATCGTGCGTGAATAATTCCACGATATCCCCTCCTTCCACTTCACCATCAATCTTCTCCACTTCGTTCGCAAAAACCCAGGGATGACCGTTGACCACCCGGGGAGATATCTTTCGCTTGAGGTATACACTGCTCATAAGGCGGCGAAGATAATGGAAAGCCGGTTATGGCGGCAGTCAGTCTGAAGGCAACTCTGCCAGCACAAGATCCGAACTAGCTGATTTTCAGTAACTGGGACCTGGGTATACAGGTCATTTTGTCCCAAATATCGGGTTGGCAATATAATTGACAATCGTACCTTTGCACACAATTTGTAAAAAATGGCAGAAGAGATTAAAGAACCGCAAACTACTGAACCGGGACAACCGGCCGGCATGGACATCAATGCTGACGAAACCCAGTCAGGAACCACCCACCTGAATGAACCGGTGGCCCAGGAAAACGAGTTGGAGCAGCTCAAAGCGGAACTGGCAGAAGCCAATGATAAATACCTCCGCAAGGTTGCTGAGTTTGAAAACTACAAACGCCGTACGGCCAAAGAACGGATCGAACTTATGCAGACGGCCGGAAGGGATGTGATCACCGACCTGCTGGATGTACTGGATGATTGTGACCGGGCCCAGAAACAACTGGAAAACAATGCTGATGTAGCTACCCAGAAAGCGGGCGTTATGCTGGTGTTCAATAAACTCCGGAATTCACTGCAGTCGAAAGGATTGAAAGCCATGCAAACAGTACATACTGAATTTGATGCCGACCTGCATGAAGCCATTACGGAGATCCCGGCACCTGCGGAAGAATTAAAAGGTAAAGTGATCGACGAAGTGATAAAAGGATATTACCTTAATGACAAAATCATCCGCCATGCGAAAGTGGTGGTGGGAAAATAAATGAACTATTAACGGATCAATCAAGCAAATGTCCAAAAGAGATTTTTACGAAATACTAGGCGTCAGCAAAACGGCCACCACGGATGAAATCAAGAAAGCGTACCGGAAGGTGGCCATGCAGTTTCACCCGGACCGTAATCCCGGTGATAAAGCGGCGGAGGAAAAATTCAAGGAAGCCGCTGAAGCCTATGAGGTATTAAGCGATGCAGATAAAAAAGCCCAGTATGACCGTTACGGACATGCCGGCGTGAGTGGCAACGGTCGTGGTGGATTCAGTGGCAGCGGCGGAATGAACATGGATGATATCTTCAGCCAGTTTGGGGATATTTTCGGAGAAGACATGTTTGGTAATTTCTTTGGGGGTGGCGGACAACGGGGTGGAGCCAGGGGCGGACAACGCAACCGGGGTGTAAGAGGAAGTAACCTCCGGGTTAAACTGAAACTCACCTATGAAGAAATTGCAAAGGGCGTAACCAAGAACATCAAAGTAAAAAAACATGTACCCTGTACCACCTGCAATGGCAGTGGGGCAAAAGATAAAGGCAGTGTGCAGAGTTGTGGCACTTGCGGCGGAAGTGGCCAGGTTCGACGGGTACAAAATACTTTTCTGGGTCAGATGCAGACCGTCACCACTTGTCCTACCTGTAACGGCGAAGGAACCACGATCACCGCTAAATGCGGATCCTGTAAAGGAGAAGGACGGGTGTATGGGGAAGAGACGGTCAGTATTGATATACCGGCAGGTGTGCAGGAAGGCATGCAGATGAATGTATCCGGTAAAGGAAATGCGGGAGAGCGTGGCGGTATGCCGGGCGACCTGATAATCCTGATTGAAGAAGAACCGCATAAGGAATTATACCGCGAAGGACTGAATGTGGCTTATGAATTGCATCTCTCTTTCACTGATGCGGTTTTTGGTACGCAGGTGGAAGTGCCCACTATTGATGGCCGCGCCAAGATTAAAATTCCTGCCGGCACCCAGAGTGGTAAAATTTTCCGCCTGAAAGGAAAGGGATTCCCGGCCGTCAATTCCTACGAAAAAGGAGACCAACTGATCCAGGTGAGTGTTTGGACCCCACAACAACTGAGTGCAGAAGAGAAAGCTATATTGGAAAAATTAGGCCACTCCCCGAATTTCAAACCACATCCCGAGAAGAGTGACAAGAATTTTTTTGATAAGATCAAGGAAATGTTCTCGTAACTAAATTCCAAGAACCAAAGATGCCAAGACGCCAAAGAATAATCAAATAACAAAATTCAAATAAGTATCAAACTAAAATAACCAAACCTCCTAAGAAGGTTTGGTTATTTTGTATTGGCTGTTGACTGCCAACTGCCTACTGTCTACTGCCTACTGACTCTTCCTCTTCTTTCCCTTCATATACAAGTTCCTCGCCATTATCGTAAGGTTCACAAATTCTTTCTGTAACAGATCAGCATCACCGGCAGAAGCCTGTGCCATTTCAACCATATCATTCCAGGTCCTGTTTTTTACAAAGGGAGAGTTGCGTAGCATTGAACCGAACTGGGCTACAGCAGCGGAGAAGTGATAACATTTTTCCAGCTTTTCATAAGCCCTGTAATCGAAATTGCTTTTCCGGTCAAAGTAACGATGGGTGGTATCGCCCGGATGACGGTATTGCAGGCGGATATTCGCAAACTGTCCGGAATAGATACTGTCTCTGATAGCTCCACGGCTGAGTTCGGTGGGTTCAATTTCAAACATCGCGATCATGGAAAACCCGGAACCGATCTCCCCTCCTTCCACCACGGAGCTGGCATCCCGCAAGGCTCCCACTTTATTATCAAACCCGATCAGCCGGTATTCCTTCACATACTCCGGATTGAATTCCACATTCATATATACATCATCGGCTACGGAATAAAGGGTCTGGGTGAACTCCTTCAGTAATACTTTTTCCGCTTCTTTGAAATTATCGAGATACGCGAAGTTGCCATTCCCTTTTTCGGCAAGCAACTGGATTTTCGAGTCTTTATAATTACCCATACCCACACCCAGGCAGGTCAGGTATACTCCCGACTCCCGCTGGGCACTGATCATTTCGTCGAGCTCAGATTCTGTTTTCAACCCCACATTAAAATCCCCATCGGTGGCCAGGATCACCCGGTTATTGCCTCCCTGGATAAAATGCCGTCTTGCCTGTGTATAGGCAAGCCGTATACCTGCTTCTCCGGGAGTCGAACCACCAGGCGTCAGTTCATCAATGGCTTTAATAATTTTTTCTTTTTCTGCCCCGCTGGTGGTTTCCAGCATTACCCCGGTCACCCCGCCATAGACTACAATTGACACCGAGTCCTTGTTGCGCAGGTTATTTACCAGCAGGCGGAAGGCGGATTGAAGTAAGGGTAAGCGGTTGGGCATATCCATGGAGCCGGACACATCGATCAGGAAAACGAGATTGCTGGGAGGCAGGGTATCGAGGTTCAGTTTCCGGGAAGAAAGGTTGATATAATATAATTGATTGCCGGGATTCCAGGGACAGGCAGTCAGGGTGGGTTTAATATAAAAAAGATCATCCCCGGCAGGTGGATAATAATCGAGGTTGAAATAATTGAGCATCTCCTCAATACGTACGGCATCAGGAGGCACGATGGAATTCATGGTAATAAAGCGGCGGATATTGCTGTAAGAAGCCCGGTCTACATTGAGTGACATACCGGTACTCGGAAACTGCCGGGCAATCAGGAAACGGTTTTCCAGTAAGCTGGCATAACTCTCATCACCGGCAAACCATTTTTTTTGTTCCTCTCTTCCAAGATCCTTGGTAAAGGAAGAAAGACGATCCTTGAACCGGTTACTGGCAGAAGCCGGGGCCGGCTTTAATTTGACCCGAATATAATTATCTGCATTCACCAGCATTTTCTCGGGATGATAGCCATCCAGCATAAAACTGAATGTATCCAGCTGGCTATGGGCCAGGATACCAAATGTACCTGAAGCTCCACTACGAAATACATAACCTGTTTTGAACTGTTTAATAACTACATTTTGCAGCACATTACCCGCTTCATCCTTCACTTCCCCCCGCACATAAAACTGCTGAGCAGCGAGTGAGTGGCCCAGGAACAAAAGGATTAATATATGGCAAGTGGTCTTCAACCGGTTAGTATATCTTATAAATTACTAAATAGACGGCAATATGACCGATAAATCATACCACCTGGTAAATCTCTTTCAGGTTACGTCCCAATCCATCATAATCGAGCCCATATCCTACTACAAATTTATCAGGGATCACAAAGCCTACATAATCGGGATGCAGCGGAAAAACGGTCGCATCTGACTTATGTAACAAAGTGGCGATCCGTAAGGATTTGGGTTGCTGGTGTCCCAGCTTGGGTAAAAAATTATGCAGGGTCTTCCCCGTATCCACGATGTCCTCTACAATGATCACTTCCTTTCCAAACAAATCATCTTCGAGTCCGATGGAGGTTACCACATTCCCGGAAGACTTCATTCCTTTATAGGATGCCAGTTTGATAAAACAGATCTCGGCTTCAATGGTCAGGTTTTTAAAGAGATCAGCGGCAAACATGAAAGAACCATTGAGGATGGCAATGAACAGCGGACGTTTCCCGGCATAATCGGTATTAATCTGGTCCGCCAGTTCTTTGACCCGTTGCTGAATAGTTTCTGCGGAAAGATAGATATCGAACGTTTTATCGTGGACTTTGATAAGGGACATAGCGTTAGAAAGGTTTAGGTGTTTAGTCGTTTAGACGTTTAGTGGTTTAGTTGGTGGAATAGAGACTGTAGTTTTCGCGGATGACGAGTTTGGGCATAGCGCCGGCTTTTTTACGGAGACTGAGTTTTTCGCCGGGAGCGGGACGATCATCCGGACCGAGGAAATTTAATTCGCGCAGACTTTCCAGCCGTATCCCTTGTTTCTGGGCGATATCATATACTGATTCATCCGGCATCACCTTATGAAATTCATCCAGACCGGTCTTTCTTTTCCGTTGTAAAAAAATAAGCTGATCCCTGGCTAATGCCTCGGTGACCGGCAGTTCATTGAAATCGAATATACGGGCCAGCGGAATATTGTATTGCTGTGCCAGGGAGAGAAAGGAAACCCCCTTCTTTACAAATACGACCCTGGTTTCATTGATCCTGAATTCACCTTTCGGGTAATTCACTGCCACCACCGGAGCTTCTGTTGTTTCCGGTTCCCTTTCCGGAACCTTCACCTTCCCTGTTTCTGTTTCATAGGTTTTCTCCGCTTCCGTATCAATGACCGGCGTTTTCCCCAGTGCCAGCAGGGTATAGTTCTGCAGATTATAATCTTCAATCAGTTTGATCAGCACCAGTGGATAACGTGGATTGGTGGCATAGCCTGCCTTCTTTAATCCATTGGCCCAGCCGGCATAATCAGTGGGATCGAGCTGAAACAAACCGGCATAGCGCTGACTGTTTTTTAAGAAATTGGAATGGTCCCGGTATGAGTCTTCAGCGGAAGGGTACTTGCGGAAACACTCACCCCGAGCATCATCATCATGGGAAACCGATTCACCGGTCCAGCCGGTCTTGCATTTTATACCGAAATGATTATTTGATTTCAGTACCAGTTTGCTGGTACCCGCCATGGTTTCATGAATACCCTGCGCCAGTTTAATAGCCGCCGGCACCCCGGTTCTTTTCATTTCGGCCATCGCCAGTTCCTTATACGTGCTGACATAATTGAGAACTGTCTCATTCTGTTGCGCACCACTCTTTATTGCGATTAAAACTATGGTCAAATAGAATATCGCTGATTTCCGTAACATCATTCCAACTGATTATAATTTCCGGATCAGGTATAACCCGTCCCGGACCGTGAGTATTGATTTTTCAATATCCGTACGTTGCCGGATAAATTCATTAAAGGCCTGAATGCCTTTGGCACTTTTCCCCTTCACTGGTTCCTCCAGCACCTGTCCATGAAACAACACATTATCTGCTAAAATAAAGCCGTTTTTCCTTAACCGGGGAAAAACAAGGTTAAAATAATCGATATAGGCTGGTTTATCGGCATCAATAAAGACCAGGTCCCAGGTCTCAGACAGACCTGGAATGACATCTAACGCATTACCCGTGTGTGATATTATCTGGCCGGACCGGGGCGAACGGTCAAACCAGCCTCTGGCCAGCATGGAATCGGCCTCCCGGAGTTCAATGGTATGCAGGCGCCCTTCCGGGGTCAGTCCTTTGGCCAGACAGAGAGCACTATAGCCGGTAAATGTGCCGATCTCCAGGATAGCACTGGGCCGAAGCATGAAACTGATCATTTCAAGGAATTTCCCCTGGACCTTCCCACTGAGCATGATGGATTCGGAATGACGGGTGCGGGTATATTCAGCCACTTCCTGAAGCAGGCTGTCTTCAGGTGAAGTATAGGTGTCCGCATAGGCTTCCGCCAACGGGTTGATCAGATCCATCCTGCCGGTTTTTTGCAAAGATAAACTTATACGGCCAGCAGACTACCTTCTGAAGGTGACCCTTTTCTTGAAATCAGCCAGAGACCACAGAAAGTAAAGATGCCATTTATAAGGATCAGCTCATTCCCGATCTTATACCCGTTAAAGGTACTGGCCGACCATTCCGTCAGCAGGGGTAAACTGATATGCAGCTTGGCTTCATACCAGGCCGGGTTGCTGAGCATATCTACACCAAGTGCCAATAACGGTGCGGCTATACAAGCCACCCAGATCAGTTTGTCGTTGAGCTTTCGCCGGGTAAGAATACCAAAAGAGAAGAGTCCCAGCAAAGGCCCATATGTGATACCGGCAAACTTGAGGATAAAGTCGATGATCAGTTTATCGTTGATCCACTTGAATAAAAGGACCATAAGAAAAAAGATAGCGGCAAACGTGAAATGCACTTTCAACCTTGTACGCTTCTTTCCCTTTTCAGTGCCTTGTTGTTTATTAATACCCAGGATATCGATACAATAACAGGAGGTCAGGGAAGTGATGGCTCCGTCCACACTCGGGAATAAGGCGGAGATGATGGCGATGATAAAGATCACCCCTATAACCCCGCTGAAGGTATCACTCAAAGCAATAGTTGGGAATAAATCATCAGGTGGTACATTGATGCCATTCTTCGCAGCGTAGAGATAAAGCACGCCCCCCAGCACGAGGAAGAGCAGGTTAACAAACATCAGTACCGCGGTGAAGGTCATTATATTTTTCTGTGAATCTTTCAGGGTCTTCACACTGATATTTTTCTGCATCATTTCCTGGTCGAGTCCGGTCATGGCAATGGCGATAAACATCCCTCCCACAATATGTTTGATCGCAAAGGAGCCGGAGTTGACATCCCAGTTAAAGATTTTTGTATAGCCTTTGTCGGCCATCAGGGTCAGGGCGCCGCCAAAATCAGTGCCCAGGGCTTTTACAATCACCACGATACAGACCACCAGACCCACCAGCATACCGGTGGTCTGGAGCGTATCGGTATAAATAATGGTCTTCACCCCGCCTTCAAAAGTATAGAGCAGGATGAGCACCAGTATTACCAGCGCGGTGGCTTCAAATGGAATACCCAGTTTATTAAATATAAAAATCTGCAGTACACTGATCACCAGGTAGAGCCGGGCGGTGGCACCTACCGTACGGGAAAGTATAAAGAAGAAAGCACCGGCCTTATGGGCATTGATGCCAAAGCGTTTTTCGAGGTAAGTGTAGATACTGGTCAGGTTCATCCGGTAATACAACGGAATCAGCACAAAGGCGATCACCATATACCCCAGCAGGTAGCCCAGTACGATCTGGTAATAATAAAAATTGCCGGTTCCAACCCCACCAGGTACACTCACAAACGTAACCCCGGACAGTGATGTACCGATCATACCAAAAGCCACCAGCATCCAGTTACTGTTGCGGTTGCCGATAAAGAAGGATTCATTATCCGAATTACGCGAGGTATACCAGGCTACCCCGAGTAAAAGTGCAAAATACCCGATCACAAAGGAAAAGAGAACAACTGGAGACATAGTTGGCGGTTTCTGTTAAGCAATATTAGCGTTGCAAAATAGGCAATAATGAATTTTGAAGATAATTAAAAATGTTATCCCTTTGCGTCAATATTATTTATATGGCGATTCAATCACTTGCGGTTTTCTGCGGTTCGAAGAACGGAACCAATCCTGTATTCAGTCAGCATGCAGCTGAACTGGGAAAACTGATGGCGGAAAACAATATCCGGCTGATATATGGCGGGGGCAGTGCCGGACTGATGGGTATCATCGCGGACAGTGTAATGCTGTATGGTGGCGCCGTGACCGGCATCATCCCGAAATTATTACTGGAATGGGAAGTACAGCACCGCGGTATTACAGAACTCATCATCAGTGATGACATGCACGAGCGGAAACGAAAGATCTACAGTATCTCTGATGCGGCCCTGATCCTGCCGGGAGGTTTTGGCACCCTCGATGAATTATTTGAAATCGTAACCTGGAACCAGCTCACTATCCATGACAAGCAGATCTATATCCTGAACTCTGGCGGATTCTACGACCACCTGATCCGGCATATTGAAGTCATGAAAGCGGAAGGCTTCCTGTATGAGGATGCGATTAAACGGATCCAGGTAATTGACAGCCCCGCTGCATTATTGCCCTTTATAATATAAACCGGTATTATTCTTTTTTACGTCCCAGGTAAAAGCTAAAACCGGTGCGGAATACAGGTAGTATCCGGCCAAACTGATCGCGGTACGGCGAATTAAAATCCTTCATGGCATCGATCATGATACTGGTATAGAACTGACCGCGGCCAATATTGCGGGTACCATAGCCCAGTCCTACCAACAAACTGGGCGCCGTGGCTTTCGCTTTATTAATGATACCGGCATCCGTTTTTTCACTATAAGAAATCTTGTTGTATTCAAACTGGCCGCCGATAAAAAGCTGCTGGATGGGCCAGATCCGGATGAAGGGACCTCCGCCGAGGGCCAGGTAACGGGCGGTGATATTCACGGATTGATAGCGCTGCGTCACATAAGTCAGGTTGGTGGCGATTCCCACATCGATTACCTGATTGAGACTATACCCGAATTCAGGATTTAATCCGATTATAAATCCGTTGGAAAATCCGAGGTTAACACCGGAACCAATAAAAACGCGGTTGGCTTTGAAGCCTCTTTCTTCTTCCTCATCCTGCGCCATGGCTGCGGTAAAAAATAAACTGATGAAGAGTACAGTAAGCAGTTTCTTTATCATAGTTAATTTTGATACTTTATTTGAGTTCTTCCTGTTCCTGCCAGCTGAGATTCAGTTCATTGGCCACTCCCCTGATGGCAAATAAACGTCCCAGCATCAGCAGCAGCATGGCTCCTGTAATGACCAGGAGAAGAAAATCGCCACTGAGCAGAAATAAAACCACACTGAACAGAGCCATTCCTTCGCAAATGGCCAGGTACAACGTTACCGCAGCTCTGTATTTATCCATTTTCCCTTTCAGGTTATCATTCCCTTCACGGATATCACGGATCCGTTGCTGATACAGGTAACGAGCCATCAGCAGTGCGAGCAAAGCCAGTCCGGTCATCAGTGGCAACAGGAAAGAACTTACTTTTTTGATTTCTTCCTGCAGGAAGGGTCCGTTGAACTGATTTATGCCCACGGACACAAGGGTAAAAATAACGACCCCAACAGAAAGGGCCGTGGTCAGAATACGTAATCCCTTTAATTCCTGACTGACAGAGTTTGTGCCTTCAGATATGTTATTCATACTTTATTAAAAATGGTAACCCGAAACCTATGCAATTTAACGGATGAATGGTAAACTTAGTATTTCAGGAAGATCAGTATTTGAAAGAGGGGCACATGGATTCCCGTTTATTCCCCTTGTAACTTCCCATCGCCCCCTGTTTGACCAGGGAAAACTCAAAAGCGCCACGGGTATTATTGAAGTTCTTCAATCCTGACATCGTGGCATCATAGGTAAATGTGAACACAATATCCTTTACACCGAGTCCGATCATGGGGATCACCGCGTCTTTGTAGCGGTAATAGAGACCGGCGGTGAGTGTTTTCTCGCCATCACCGGAGAGATTGTATTGTGCATTGAGTCCGCCTACAATTTCGTATGATTTAGCCTGTACTGATACGTAGGCATTGGGATTCAGAATCACCATATCATTGATTTTGAAACTACCGTTCAGGAATCCATTGTACCGGACCGGAATCCGGTTATCGATCCCGGGCTGGTCATTAAAAAAGGATTCTTTCGGCTGATTGATATGCATGGCGGAAAAACCGGCATTCAGGTAAGCCCGGTCATTGGGAAAATAGGCATAATTCATTCCCACCTGCATATCGAGGTAGTTGATATTGTTGTAATCCAGTTTTGGTGCAACCGTGGTCTGGTGGGCATCAAAGAACTGGCCATTCCACTGACTGGGAAAACTGAGATTGGACGTATTGATATTCTTATTGGCCCATCCTACATTAAATCCGAGACTCACCAGGCTTCCGGCATTG
>Ga0209717_1001102_pt1 | contig 30485 bp, 25 predicted proteins | sample AD_UKC048_MetaG_FD_184418 | JGI IMG/M metagenome (GOLD analysis project Ga0209717, IMG submission 184418) | Active sludge microbial communities of municipal wastewater-treating anaerobic digesters from USA - AD_UKC048_MetaG (SPAdes) (version 2) | ecosystem: Engineered > Bioreactor > Anaerobic >...
GATACTATTATAGCCTTGGATAACATTGAATATACCCCAAACTTTATCAGTATTTAATAATTTAAAAATGACTTCGCCCTTTTTAATGTAACTACCTTCTTTAACATCCAATGTTGCAGTGCTGTTACTTGCATTTTGCATCGCAGGATTTGTTGTATTATCCATCGTTCCTGTTCCGTCAATAATTCCTGAAGCGGGACTATAAATGGTTATTATCGGGTTAACTTTTTTAGAATTAGACAGCACATTTATTTGACTTTGAGTCATTCCATAAAGCATTAATTTTTGTCTTGATGCATTAATAATCGAAGGATTTTCAACATCATTAATGACCATATAAATGAAGTTTTGTTGCTCTGTCAGTAATTCAGGGCTGTACAAATCAAATAGTTTTTGTCCTTTATTTACTTTTTGATATTTATAATTGACATACATTTTTTCGATTCGACCGCTCATTCGAGCTGCAATATTTACCGATGAATTGGGATCATATTCCACAATTCCCGGTAGATTTATTTCACTGCTTATGGTGGTGTCTATTGCCGTTGTCGTTTGATAATTACCTACTATAAAATTGTCGGTAGGCTTTATAAGATTGTCGATTGAATTGTCGTCAACTGAATTATTCTCTGTTACTTTTTTTACCAAAGTCATTCCGCAAATGGGACAATTACCAGGTTCATCTCTAATAATTTCTGGGTGCATCGAGCAAGTGTAAACCTCGTTTTGATGCTCCATTTCCGAATGATTATCTGATTTTTTGGCAAAGAAATAGATTGCAATTCCGATAATAAAAATTCCAATAAAAGCTAAACTATACTTTATATACTTGTTCATAATTATTTGGTTTCTAATTGTTTTTCAATTTCTACTTGTGTAGTTAAAATTGATTTTAATTTGTCTAAAGCATCGATTTGAGTCATATTCATTGCTTCCCAAGCTTCTAACGCTATGAATAAATCTCCGGTATTGTTTTGCCAAGCTAAAATAGCCGTATCGTAGTTTCGTTTTAAAGCTGGAATAATGTTGTCTTGGGTAATTTGGTATTGTTTTTTTAGGTTCAAAAACTCAGCATTCATCCCTTTTATCATTCCGCTTGCTTCGTTGGCAATCATTTGCTTTTGCCAATCCAAACTTTCGTTTTTAATACGATAACTTTCTATATTGGCTTTATTCATTTTGGTTGACCAAGACATCGGAATGGTAATCATTCCCATTAATGAAAATTGCTGTGGCTGATTCCCGAAAGCAAACATATGGTCATATTTCACACCAAATTCTGGTCTGGTTGCTACTTTTTCAACCTCAATTTTATAGTTGTTAATTTCCTTAGTTTTATCAATGGCTTTGATGTCACTACGGTTGTTGATGTAGGAAGACAAATCGGTTTCGAAGAGATTGAAATCTTTAATCTCGTAATTGGAATCAATTTCTAATTCCTCATTTTTATTACGAGCCATTAAAGTATTGAGCATATATTTTCGCTGTGATACATCATTTTCCAACATCACAATCATACTTTGCAAAGTAGCCAATTGGGATTTCGCTTTGTAATAGGACGGTAATTTATCCATATTATACTGATAGCGTATTTCCATACTCTTAATCATATACTCTAGAAGCTGAATATTGTCTTGGGCGATTTTTATTTTTTTCTTAATGGTAATCCATTCGTAATAATAGGTTTTGGCCAAGGCGTTTAATTGGTTCAGTGTATAATTTTTATTTTCATTCTCGACTGATGACATTGCTTTCATCAAATTTTCATTAGCATTTAGCTTTGAAGCATTCGGAATCATTTGGGTTACACCTAACATATAATTTCCCATACCAGGATTCATTTCATTGGCTTTCCACATTTTGGAATTGTAGGGAGTCATAAAAAACCCCGTTTCTACTTGTGGAGCCATCCAACTTCTAGCACCTTTTGCCGCTGCATCCATACTTTGAATATCGGCATCGTACATTTTTAGTTGAGGATTGTTTGTCTTAATTGCACTCAATACATTATCCAAGGAAAGTGTTTGTGCTGCCAAATTAGTGGCGGTCAAAATCAAACAACTTATTGCTATATAAAATTTATTCTTTAACATCTATAAGATCTATTTTTCCTTTTGTTCTTAATTCTCGAAGTTTAACCATCTCAAAAACAATCGGTGTTACTAATAATACATAAATCGTGGAAGTAATTGTACCTCCAATTAGTGGAACAGTAATGGGAAGCATTATATCAGACCCTGTTCCTGTTGCCCAAAGAATAGGGATTAATCCAAATAATGAAACTGAAACCGTCATCAATTTTGGTCTTAATCTTTTGGCTGAACCATCAATAATATATTGTTTCAATATTTCTTCAGTTATGGTTTCCTTCGTGTTTCCGTACTTTTCTACCATTTTATTCATTGCTTCATTCAAATAGATGGTCATTAACATCGCCGTTTCGATTGCCATTCCAAACAATGCTATGAAACCAACGGCAACAGCAACGGATAAATTAATTCCATAAAAATAAACCATAAATATTCCTCCAATTAAAGCAAAGGGTACGGTAATCATCGTGATTAACGCCTCTTTCATTGAATGGTAAGTAAAATATAAAACAAGAAATATAATGACAACAACAATAGGTAATATTAAACTTAATGTTTTGTTGGCTCGAATTTGATTTTCCCATTGACCGCTCCATTCCACATAATATCCTTTTGGCATTTTAGTCATCATTGCATCGAGTTTTTTCTGCGCCTCTTTTACAGTACTTCCTAAATCACGTTCCCGAACGTTGAACAATACAGTGCCACGAAGCATTGCATTTTCGCTATTTATCATTGGAGGACCGTCACTTATTTTTACATTAGCTACAGTTTCTAATGGTATTGGACCAAAATCCATTGTTTGCACCTGTAGTTTTTTTAAGGCCTCAAGACTATTTCTATATTCTTGTGCATATCGTGCATTTACAGAAAAACGCTGTCTTCCTTCGATAGTCGTGGTTAGTTTCATACCTCCAATTGAAGCTTCAACCACATTATTAATATCGTCTATGGTCAATCCATATCTACCAATAACGTCTCTTTTTGCTTCAATATCAATATATTTTCCGCCTGTTATGGGTTCAGCATACAAATCTTTAACTCCAGAAGTTCCTTCCAATGATTTTTTAATTTTTTGAGCCAAAACATTGATGGTATCTAAACTTGCTCCGTAGATTTTTATACCCACATCGGTTCTGATTCCTGTTGAGAGCATATTGATACGGTTGATGATAGGTTGCGTAAAACCATTGGTCACGCCCGGGATTTGCAGTTTGTTGTTTATTTCCGTGATAATGTCATTCTTGGTTTTGTCTTCTCGCCATTCTGCTTGAGGTTTTAACAAAATAATGGTTTCAACCATACTTATTGGACTGTTATCAGTTGCCGTATTTGCCCTGCCTGCTTTTCCCAACACGTGAGCCACTTCGGGAATTGATTTTATCAATTTGTCCTGAACCTGAAGAATTCTCTTTACTTCGGAGTTGGATACATCGGGTAAGGTTACTGGCATAAACAGCACAGATCCTTCATCTAAAGGAGGCATAAATTCTGAACCTAAACGAGTAAACATTAATACACCAATCAGCAAGGCAATGATATTGATGCCCAATACTGTTTTTCTCCATTTTAAACAAAAAATTAAAATGGGTGTATAAATACTTTCCAATTTTTTGTTAATTGGATTTTTATTTTCTGGACGAAGTTTTCCTTTTAGTAAAAAACTAATTAGCACTGGTACAAGTGTAATGGCTAAAAAAGCATCAACTATCAGAATAAAAGATTTCGTCCAAGCCAATGGTCCAAATAACTTGCCTTCCATTCCCGTGAGAAGAAAAACAGGCAAAAAGGATGTAATTACAATTATTGTTGAGTAGAAAACACCTGGACCTACTAATTTGGAAGAGCTTTCTATAAGCTTCAACTTATCTTCAGGAGATAGTGGATCGTTTTCTTTTTTGAATATATTTTTAATTTTATTTTTCATCTTATTTCCAATTACTGATTATTGTCCATTTCTTCTTGTTTCTCCGAAACTGTCCTGTATGCATTCTCAACCATTACAATACCATCATCAACAACAACACCAATTGCCAGAGCAATACCCGTTAATGACATAATATTAGATGAAATGCCAAATGCTTCAAGTAAAATAAAGCCAATGGACACAGAAATAGGTAATTGAATGAGTATAATTAAAGCACTTCGCCAATGAAAAAGGAAAAGAAGAACCACAAGAGAAACAGTAATCATAATTTCGATTAAAGTTCCTTTAACTGATGCGATTGCTTTTTCTATTAAATCACTTCGGTCATAAGAGGTTTTAAAAGTAACCCCTTCAGGCAATCCTTTTTCAACTTCTTTCATTTTTTCCTTGACTGCCGTTATTACCTTATCAGCATTTTCGCCATAACGCATTACCACAATTCCGCCAACAACTTCACCAGTGCCATTTTCATCAAAAATACCTAGTCTCAAATCGCCACCCATTTGTATTGAACCAATGTCTTTAACTTTTACAGGAACGGAATTATAATTTTTAATAGCAATCTCTTCCACGTCCTTTATGTTTTTGATATATCCTAATCCTCTTATAATGTATGACATATCACTCATTTCGAATTTTCGCCCACCAACATCGTTATTATTAGCCTTGACTGCATTCATCACTTCCATCATACTGACGTTATAGTATTGCATTTTCAAGGGATCCAACACTAATTGATACTGTTTTTCAAAACCACCAAAAGATGCCACTTCGGCAACTCCAGGAACAGTTTGCAAGGCGAATTTCACGTACCAATCTTGTAAGGCTCTTTGTTCTCCCAAGTCCATACCTTTCGCATTTAAATGATACCAAAAAACGTGACCCACACCTGTGCCATCAGGACCCAAGGTTGGTACTACATTTTGTGGTAATAATCGTTGTGCATAATTTAATCTTTCTAGAACCCGAGTTCTTGCCCAATATATATCGACATCATCTTCAAAAATGATGTAGACAAAGCTCATCCCAAACATCGAAGCACCCCGAATATTTTTAATTTTAGGAATACCTTGCAGGTTTGAAACCAATGGATAAGTAACCTGCGCTTCTATAACCTGAGGGCTTCTTCCCATCCATTCTGTAAAAACAATTACTTGGTTTTCGGATAAATCAGGAATGGCATCTATGGGATTTTGTTGTACGCTGTAAATGCCCCAAGCAAATAAGCAAGCCGAAACCAGCAAGACAATTGCCCGATTTCGTAGTGAGAATGTTATTAATTTTTCTACCATTATTTTTAATTTTGTGATGAAATACTATCTTTTGTTTTATTTATCCAATCCAAAACTTTCTTTTTTTGTGAGGCTGTAAGGATTGCATTTTTATGAATTAAAGTATAAGAACTCAAAGGCATTTCGTTTGATTCGATTTCTTTACTTATAGCTTTCAATTTGCTGTTTTGCCTGCGTTTTGAATAATTTCCAAATTCATTAAAATTCAATTCCTCTTTACCTTCTTTTATATGTCTTTCCATAAAAAAACGAGCGGGTTGAATGTAAGAATACCAAGGATAATAGGTGTTGTTACTATGGCAATCATAACAAGAAGTTCGCAAAATGATTTCAACATTTTTAGGAACATTATAGACTTTTGTAAAATTGCCAGTTATATCCTGCTCAAAACTAATATTTCGAGCAGGTTGATATAACTGTATCAACAAAAAAATAATTAACCCAATAAAAAGTATTTTTTTGATGATTATTTTCATTCTAGAATTCTTTTTTAATAGAACCGCAAGTAGCCATATCTTTTCCAAAATAAGGGTTTGTAATTTCTTTGGTTTCGCTTATCCAAACAGCACCATTGTTGTTATCTGCCATTGGGCAAAAATCCAGATAAAGTTTTTGATTGGTTCCGAATAATTCAATTAAGTCATTCATATCCTTACTTAAAGTCACAAAATGCTCTCTTTGATGTGCTATGTTTCCGGCATTATCTCCAATGTGTTCTGCGTGTTCTTTTACATCATCTGCAATACTCATATAAGCTTCCATCTGGTCGGAAGAAACCTTTTCCATACCAGTTTTTGTCATTGTCTCTGACAATACTTTTCCGGCATCAGCCGCAGCATCAGAATCATCAGTTGCCAATGAATTTTTAATAGCTAAATAATTCTTTACAATTTCATCAATTGAAAAGGAGGATTGCCCAACAACTTCGGTTGTTGATTCTATTTTGACCGTTTCTTCCTGTTTGTTTTTTTGATTGCAGGAAATAATTGTTATTGCTAACGCTACTATTGTAATAATTCTATTTTTCATTTTGTTTGTTTTTAAATTGTTCTTGATAAAGTATTTTAATTGTGTAAAAGTTTATGAAACCTGAAATTGTCCCATCATACCGGTTTCCTCGTGTTCTAAATTGTGGCAATGAAAAACGAATTTTCCTGTATAACCATTGAATGGGACTATGACTTTAACTTTTTCGCCTGGCATACACAAAGCCATATCTTTCCATCCTTTTTCTAATGCTGTAAGTGTGCCTCTTCCACCAGTTCTATTTAGTATTTGAAATTGTACGCCGTGCAAGTGCATTGGATGTGGTTCCTGTCCGTTAGTATTATTAAAAGTCCAGATTTCGACAGCTCCATTGGTAACAAATTCATCAATTCTATTTGCATCATAACTTTTATTATTGATTGTGTGCATCATCATTCCTGACATTGAACCACTATCTACATTAGAGATTTCAAAATTTCTAGTTTTAGTTGCCATACTTTCGGTTAATGGAGCAATGGATGAAAGAGTAGTTGGAATGCTAAAATTGTCAACCACTTGTGTAGTGACTTTGAATTTCATTATTTTAAACTCTTGTTTACCTTGTGCATTGCCACCAATAAAAGTTTTACTGATTAAAAATAATTCAGAATTGAGAGTCATTGTGCTAAAATCAATTATTAAATCAGCACGTTCTCCAGGAGCTATAATCAGGCTGTTTACTGTTTGTGGTGTTGCCAATAAGCCGCCATCATTGCCTATAACAGTAAATGAAGCTCCATTCGAAAGGGCTAAATTGTAAATTCTTGCATTAGAGCCGTTTAGTATTCTTACTCTATATTTTGCAGTTTCCACATTGTGGGATGGAGCATATACACCGTTTACGAGTATGTATTGTCCCATTAAACCCGCCATTTGATCCATCATTGTAGGGGCATAAAGAATACTTCCTGCTGAAATTCTTTTATCTTGAATTACCAAGGGTAGTTCTCTGTTGCCTGACGGTAAATTTAATGCTGTCTCTTCACTGTCATTGACGATAACTAAGCCTGCCAAACCTTGAAAAACTTGTTTGCCAGTTGTTCCGTCAGCGTGTGGATGATACCAATACAATCCAGCTCTTTGATTTACCGTAAAATTATAATTGAATGAACCTCCAGCATTGATAAAATTTTCGGGATGTCCGTCCATATTAGCAGGTATTTTTAGTCCGTGCCAATGAATGTTGGTTTTTTCGTTTAATTGGTTTACAAAGTTTACGTTCATAGATTGACCGCTATTTACTTTTATTGTAGGGCCAAGTAATCCACCTGAACTATAGCCCAACCCTTTGACATTGCCAAATTCATTACTATTTGCTGTTACATTTTGTGCTGTAAGAGTTGTAGTGCCACCTACAATTGGCGGAATTGCAAATAGGGCAGAAAAGTTACCTTCAGTTACAGGTACAGGTTGCCCCATATTCATATTTCCTCCCATATTCATATCTTTATTTGAACAAGAGGAAAGAAATGGAATACTGCTGCTGACAAATAATCCAGCAGTTGACAATCCTGATAATTTTATAAAATTTCTACGTTTCATTTGCGTTTATCTAAAGATTTTTTACTGATGGGACTATTTGTCCCACTAGTTTATTAATTCAAGAAATTAATGTTTGTGATTTTCTTCCATTTTTTGCTCATTCATTTCTTTCATATCCATTCCACATTTAGGACATTCCCCTTTGGTGTCAGCTGTTGTTCCATCCATTGGACAAACATATTTTGTCACAATTTTACTTTGAGGCTGACTTCCTTTTTGAGGGTGGTTATCTATTGTTTCAGTAATTTTTACCATTCCAGTTCCACATTTAGAACATTTTCCTTCAGTTTTAGAAGTTGAACCATCCGTTGGGCAAACATATTTTGTCACAATTTTAGTTTTAGGTTGGCTACCTTTCAGAGCGTGGGTATCAACTTTTTCGGTAGTTTTTACCATTTTCATTGCACATTTAGAACATTCACCTGGTTTATCAGAAGTTGATCCATCCATTGGGCAAACATATTTTGTTACCGTTTTAGTCATCGGTTGACTACCTTTTGTAGCGTTGGTAGGTACTTTTTCGGTAATTTTTGTTAATGCCATTCCGCATTTTGGGCATTTTCCTGCACTTGGATTCATCTTGTCGGGATGGGTAGGGCAAATGTAAATTGTTTCAGGGCTTTCTTTTTTTGCAGCTGTTTGAGCTGATATTGATGTGATTGCTATTAAGAATACGCTTAATACGATTATTAAATTTTTCATTTTATTTGATTTTATAAAACAGGGTAATGCCTTCATCGAAATTTTCGATTTAGTGAATTACAGTTTCGTTAATAAGTATAGATAATTTTTAAATTGAACACGCTAAAGCATAAGTAAACAATAGCAAAAAGCTATAATTTAATAGTTGATTAGCCAATAAAAAATAAATGATTTAAAAGCAAGAATTGCTTTCAATTTGACACACCTATGGCTGTCAAAATTTGATTTAGCTTATTTTTGGTATAAGCCAAAGAGAGGAAAAACCAGAAGAAAGATTGTCTTCTGAATTGAAATAATTTGATTTTTTTTCTGAAAAAGCAAAATTACTGTTGTTGAATTGTATTTCGAAAAATACTACACTAAATTGAGTTGAAGTAGTTACACAATTTGAATGACCACATTTTCCATTACAGCCTTCGCCTTTTTTATTTTTTGAATGATTATCATTTTTGCAACAATCCATTTTTTCTGTATTTGCAGAAGTTTCTTTGTTGCAAGAATCTTTTTCTGAATTACTTCCACACGCAAAAGTTACCGTTGGTATCAAGAAGATACCAAGTATAACTATTACTAAAATGTGAAACTTATTCATTTAAACCTTAATTTGCATCAAAAATAATCAAATTATATTGATTTGGCATTAACATTGTGTTAAAAAGTTTGTACATTAAATCAGAAAAGACATTAATTCTAAAATTAAATATGCTTTTTCTTAAATAATGACTACACTCTAAAACTTCATTCTCTGGATTCTAATTGCATTCAAAATAGTCAATTTGAAAACTAAAAGCTAGCCGAAAAGTTAAGTCCTAAAGTAGCATTTTTGGTATATGGATTGAATCCTACTGGAGCTATATTAAGTTGTGTTTTTACCTTTTGCTTGTAACCGAAGCTATCCATAATAGTATTAAGTGGATCTATTAAAAATAAAGATGTTTTACCTAGAAATCTCGAATTTAAAATTTTGGAATTATTTTTAAGAATACTTTTCTTAGCATAGAAAAATCCTTCACCCACCACAGAGCCCAAAACAGGCGTAACTATTAAATCCTGAACGGAAGGAATTTCTGCAAAAGCCTCAACCCCATATTCCCAAAAAAAGGTTGACATTATAGCTGAATAAGTAAAAGATTCAAAGATGTTAAAACCATTACTTCTAGCTGTCATATAATAGACACCTCCAAAATAGGGGTGCATTACATAATTTAAAAAGAAATTATCTTCGTCTACTACTGGACCTGCTTTCACATTTTCTTTCCATTTAGCTCCAATTCCATTTTTTTTCATTTCTTCTTTATCCCATTGAGTGAAGCTTTCTGGGAGTAACCATAAAACACCATAAGCAACAATAGTAGTTCCAAAAACAATAGCGGTATTGTAGCCTAATTTTCTATAATCTCTTGTTAAAGATGGGTATGTAATAGTATCATTAATCTGTAAAGTTCTATTTAGCTGAACTATATTCTCTTTGGTAATAATATAAGTTCTAGTATCTGTATTTTCTAATATATCCTTACTAGAATTAGAAGTCAATAAAGATGTGTCTAATGAGAATTTATCCGTATAAATTGTATTTAATTGTTGTGCAAATGTTGTAATTCCTATCAATGTAAAAAGTAGGATGTAAATATTTTTATTTGTTTGCATTGTATTAATTTAAAATATGTTTTCTCTTATTTGTTATTAAGAGTATATGATTTATAGATTAATTAAAACTTCATTCGTTGTATTCTAACTGCATTTAATATTGCTAATAATGCTACCCCAACATCGGCAAAAACGGCTTCCCACATTGTGGCTAACCCTCCTGCTCCGAGTACCAAAACAATAGCTTTTACTGCAAACGCTAAACCAATGTTTTGATAGACAATTTGTTTGGTTTTTTTACCGATGTTTATTGCTGTATATATTTTATAGGGCTGGTCGTTTTGAATTACGATATCGGCTGTTTCGATTGTTGCATCACTTCCTAAACCACCCATTGCAATTCCTGCATCGGCTAGGGCTACCACGGGTGCATCATTTACACCATCGCCCACAAAGGCTAATTTTAGATTCTGAGATTTTAATTCCTCGACTTTTTGGACTTTGTTTTCAGGCAGCAAATCGCCATACGCTTGATCGATATTCAATTCTTTGGCAACAGCATCAACAACGGCTTGTTTATCTCCCGAAAGCATTACTGTTTTTACATTTATTTTATGCAGACTTTCAATAGCTTGTTTGGAATCTTCCTTGATTTCATCAGCAATCAAAAAGTAGCCTGCATATTTTTGATTAATAGCAATAACAATTATTGTAAATGGCGTATTGTCAATTTCAGCATCGTAACTGATGTTGAATTTCTTCATCAATTTTACATTTCCTGCCAAGATTTCTTTTCCATCTACTTTCCCTTTTAGTCCGTGTCCTGCAATTTCTTCGACATCGGTAACGGCTACATTTTTTTCAGCACCTTTGGCATATTCAATAATAGCAGTTCCCACAGGATGTGTTGATTTGGTTTCTAATGCTGCTGTAAATTTTACTAAATCAGCTTCGGAAATATCCACTGCTACGACTTTTTGAACTTTGAAAACACCTTTGGTCAGTGTTCCAGTTTTATCCATAACTACCACTTGAATGGCCGCCATAATATCGAGAAAATTAGATCCTTTGACCAGAATTCCGTTTTTACTTGCTGCACCAATTCCGCCAAAATATCCTAACGGAATGGAGATTACCAATGCACACGGACAGGAAATAACCAAAAAGATTAATGCTCTGTACAACCAATCGCTGAATACATAATTATCGAGAAAAAGCATTGGCAACACGCAAATTGCAATGGCTAAAAACACCACTATTGGTGTGTATATTTTGGCAAATTTTCTAATGAATAATTCAGTTGGTGCTTTTTTGGCTGTGGCATCTTGCACCATTTCGAGAATTTTAGATAATTTACTATCGGTGTAGGCCGTAGTTACCTCGACAAGAACAACTGTATTGAGATTTATCATTCCGGCAAGAACAATTGCATCTTTTTGTTTGGTGTCTGGTTTACTTTCTCCTGTTAGTGCCGCTGTATTGAACGAGGCTGTATCAGAAAGTAATTTTCCGTCTAATGCTAATTTTTCTCCCGGTTTTAATTGAATGATTTCTCCAATGGTGATTTCTGATGCTTTTTTAGAAATGGCGTTTTTACCTTCCATTACAGTTGCAGTATCAGGTCGTTGGTCGAGCAAGGATTTTATATTGGCTTTTGCTCTTTTGACTGCCAATGTCTGGAATATTTCGCCAATGGCATAAAATAACATTACCGCAACACCTTCGGGATATTCGCCAATAGCAAATGCTCCGATGGTGGCAATACTCATTAACAGGAATTCTGAAAAGATTTCGCCTTTTCGGATACTTTCAAAAGCTTCCTTGATTACAGGCAAACCAACAGGTAAATAAGTTATTGCATACCAAACTATTCTCTCCCAATCCGTGAACCAAGTTTGTGGAAAATAGTTATCGAATGCAATTGCAATGAGCAATAACACAAAACTCAAGATTGCCGGGACGAACATTCTAAAGGTACTTTCGCTTTGTTGTGAATGGTCGTGGTCGTGTCCGTCATCATCAGAATGTTCCGATTTAGAGTCAACAGCACAACAACCGATTTCAATATCAGTTTCTTGATTTATTTTTTCTTCCAATGTGCAACAAAGCTGTTTGCCGTTTGCATCGTATTTGTGTTGGTGTTTCATTTTGTTTTGATATTAATTAACAACAATTATCTCCTGCTTGTATTGGTGGACATTTTACTGAACCGTAGCTACAATAAACACAACAATCCCCTTCTAATGGTTTGAGTATTACTTTGCATTTTTCACATTCATAAAAGAACTGACAAGCATTGGTTGGCATTATCTCTTCTTTTCTGTATCCGCAGTTGGGACAAGTTAAAGTTGATTTTAATTTCATAATTATTTAATTTTGATGTACATCGAATCAATTTATCGTTTGTAAAGTATTTATGTTTAAGTTTATTTTATTTATTATCAATGTAATTTGTTTCAATCTCTACTTATTGATTTAGAATCCATTCTTTTGCTTTTTCTCTGTCGGGCAAATCGAAATACATCAACTTGGCTTTTGTAAATGGTTTCATAATTGAACGCATACTCTTTTCCCATTTTTTAACACCTACAATAGCAATTCTTTCGATATCCGCAGAATGTGTAAAATTCATTTTCCCATAATTGATTTCGATAACACCATCTTCCCAAAAACCATTTGAACCAGAATCATCGTCCATTTCAAAATACCATCGAACTTTTTTACCAGTACCAATAATATTATGGATAAAAGGATGAATTTTTTCATAATCTTTAATACCCAATAAATCATTTGCCCTTGTAGCTATGATATTTTCCCCTGTAAAATCTAAAAGCTGTAGCATAATTATAAATATTTTGAATTTCAAAGTTGACTAATTCTTTTTTAAGTTAATAAATACTAGATTTTTACCATAGGTGATGCAACTTTTGATTCAGCAGAAGTTGTGTTTAATGTAGTCATAATTATTATCTTTTAAATTATTCTCACTATTTTAAATACTAATTGTTGCAGTCTTCTTCTCCATACTTGTGTATCATTTTTTGCTTCCATCTTATATACCATTTTTGATGGTGTAATGAAAGTAGAAAATACAACGAACAAGCACCTATTATAGCTATAATAAACATATCTAATCCAACGGCAACACCAACGGCTGATGTACACCAAACCGTAGCTGCTGTTGTTAATCCGTGTGATGTTCCTGCGCCAGAATTGCGATAAATAATTCCCGCACCAAGAAAACCAACACCTGTAATGATGTTAGCAATTACTCTTGAAGTGTCCGACGGATTGTTGACCAAATGTGCTGTAATGGCTGTAAACAATGTTGCTCCGATACAAACGGCTGCATATGTTCTTATTCCAGCATCCCGACCGTGCCTTTCTCTATCTAAACCAATGAAAGCACCCAGCAAAAAGGAAACAATAAGTTTTGAAATTATAATTAATTCTGCATTTATATCCATTTTTAGTTTTTAAATTAAGTATTTTTTTAAATTTAACCGTTTTTACGAGTAATCATATAAATAATATAGGCTACGGGTATAACAAAGTTGCTTACCTTTTGCATCGTATTTTTGTTGATGTTTCATAATTTTTTTATTTTCTTGGTATAAATAAAATAATTGCTATACCAGCAATTATAATAGATATGCCTATTAAGTCGTATTTATCCGGTTTAAAATTATCAATCTTCCACGCCCATATTAATGCCATTACGATGAAAATTCCACCATATACAACATAGGCTTTTCCAAAAGAAACGGTTTGTAAAGTCATCACATATCCATACAAAGCAAGAATTATTGCTCCAAAAATACCATACCAAATCGACTTTTCTTCTTTCAACCAAAGCCAAACGAGATAACCTCCACCTATTTCACATAAACCAGCAAGGATAAAAAACACTACAATTTTAATAAATGAAATCATATTATTTTTGTTTTTTAAAACCACAAAATTGAAAATACTGAAATCGTATCAAAAGGCGTTTTTATGTTCTTCTGTAAAACAGTTGAGAGCCTCAAAACTTTCTTTAAAAAGTATGTTTCATTGTATTTTCAGAATATTCGTAACCTTTTTATTTTTACTATATATAAAACATAAGTATTTGATTTTAAGTAAAAAAAACTATTTATTCCCAAAGCTGTGGGATTTTTTTACTCTGTTTTTTATTTACCCATTTATTCAATTTATAGCAAAGATAAGCCGATCCGCTTCCTATGATTGCACCAGCTAACACGTCACTTGGATAATGAACGCCCAATGCCATACGAGAATAGCCTACCGCACTTGCCCACGCAAACGAAGGAGCAATAATGTACCATTTTGGATACGCCATACTCAAGGAAGTGGCAGTTGCAAAAGCTAAAGAAGCGTGCCCTGATGGGAAAGACGGTCCTGTTGCTGTTGTCGCTTGTTCAATATCTGGATAAGTTACAAAGGGTCGTTCTCTATTTACTGTTTCTTTTAAAGCAAATGTTATAAATCCTGAAGCCAAAAAGACTTCTCCAATAAAAATAGCTTTCTTTTTGACGGTACTATCTTTCATTATCAATCCGACAGAGTACATAATAATTGGAGTTCCAATACTTATAGGAGCTAGACTATTTGTAATTCCTCTTAATGCTGGATCCAGTGATTCGTTTCTATTATGATTTATGTTTCTTAAAACATCAATGTCTAAATTCTGGGCATTTGTAAAGTTTATGCAAAAAAACAGCACCACTAAATTGGTTATTTGCAACAAATTTATTTTGTTTTTCATTTTTCTGTCTTTTTAATCAAAATTTTTATAATGCAAATGAGTACAGAAAATAGTACTCATTTACATTATACTTTTTAATGCTTGTGTTCTTCATCGTGCGAATGACCGTGTTTTTTATCTTCGGCAGACATTTCCTTCTCTTTACAGTTTGTGACCATCATAAGAATGATTTTCTGAATCATTGTGAGTAGAACAACCTGATTGTTTGTCGGTTTTGTGATTTATTTTTTCTTCCTGTGTGCAACAAAGCTGTTTGCCGTTTGCATCGTATTTGTGTTGGTGTTTCATTTTTTTTATATAATATGTTAACAACAATTATCTCCCGCTTGTATTGGCGGACATTTTACGGAACCGTAGCTACAATAAACACAACAATCACCCTCTAATGGTTTGAGTATTGTTTTACATTTTTCGCATTCGTAAAAGAACTGACAAGCATCGGTTGGCATTAATTCCTCTTTTTTGTGTCCGCAGTTGGGGCAAGTTAAAGTTGATTTTAATTCAACCGTTTTTCCTTCATAGGTTGTGCAGGTCTTGCAGTTTCCGTGAAGTTTATTTTGGTAATAATTTACGATTGTAGCAATAAGAAGTCCAAACATTCCGGTATAAATTAAGTAAGTTGGATTTTCTATTTTGCTAAAATAATAAGCAAAGAATATTACTATTCCACTCGGAATAGCAATTAGCAAAGGATACAAACAAAGATGTTTTCGGTAAGAAATATAAAGTCCTCCGATTGCAATTAAAACCATCGCTTGAAAAATCCACATTGTCCAACCTCCAAATAGTTCGATACTTCCAAGTCCAAGTGCTGATGCCCCGAAAGCAAATAATGGAAAACAACAAGGGGAAAATAGTGCCGTAATGAAAAGCCCAATTGTTCCCAATTTGTCAATGTTTGATTTTAGCTTCATTTTTTTAATTTATTAAATATCAATTGTTAATGTTCGTGTTCTCCGCCACCTTTCATAGCAGAAAGTAAATAAAATGCTCCTTTAATCACAATTTTTGCATCGGCAGGAATTGCTTCAACAAATTTCACTTCGGTATACCCTAAATCTGTTGTTCCTGGTACAACTTCTATTGCTTTGAAATGTACTTCGTTGTGTCCTTCTTCCTCGCCAACAGCTTCTTCAGAATGTGCTTCGCCTTCTTTGTGTTCGTGAGCTTCTGCTTTTTTACCTGTGGCTTTTTCTTCGTGTTCTTCCTGGATATAGACAAAGTATTTATCTCCATTTTTTACAACAGCATCTTTGGGTAGGGCAGGGACGGTTGCATTTTTAATATTGATATTGGCAGAAACATACATTCCAGAAATTAAATCTTTGGAATCAGCTGGATTAATTTTGGCGTGAACAGCAACGGTTTTGCTTTCATTTGAAAAGGATTTATTGATACCAAATATTTTTCCTTTAATGGATTTGTTTCCTTGATTAGTCAAAATAAAGTCTATCGTTTGCCCCACAGAAATTGATTCCAAATCTTTTTCATAAACGTTTAAGTCCAAGTGCATCTGGCTATTATCTACGACTTCAAAAAGGGTTATTCCTGTTTCGGCAAATGCTCCTTTGGCAATGCTGATTTTTCCAACATAACCGGATATTGGTGAAACTATCGGTACCAAACTTGATCCGCTTGTACTCATATTCAGGGCTTGCAATTTGTTTTTTGCAGCTTTTGCTCTGGCTCTTTCAACAGCTAGTTTTGATTTTACTTCCTGAAGTACTTTTCTAGGGTTTACATTTTCATCAGTTAATGTTTTCTGGCGATTGTATTCTAATTGCAGGTATTCAATATTGGCAACAGCCGAATTATAATCTTCCTGCATTCCAACTACTTCTAAATTTTGAATAGTTGCCAGTACTTTTCCTTTGTTTACATACGTGCCTTCTAAAACAAAAATATCCTTAACCGTTCCTCCAATTAAGGTTGAAATGTTAGCCATATTTTGTGGTGGAACTGTCGTATATCCATTGGCTTTAATCACTAAATTAAGATTCCTGTTTTCTACAGAACCTGTTTGAATACCAACTGTTTTGAATTGTAAGGCTGTTAATGCTACTTCGTTTTCTGATTTTTCTTCTTCGTGTCCTGCTTCTTCTGTTTTCTTTTCTCCACAAGAGGTGAGAAGTAGTAAGAATAAAGTATTAAGTATTAAGAAAATTTTGAATTTTGAATTTATATTTTTCATTTTGAGAAATTTTATTTGTTAGAAATGGATGGGAATTGCAATTGAATTGCACTTTGATTGTAAGCATTAGTTGCTTCGACATTTTGTTTTTTGATGTCGATAGCCTGATTCAAAAAACTGATGTATGACCAATAACTCATATCGCCGTTGGCATAACTTTTTTGAGCTGTTGTGATAATTTGTTCCGCATATTGCAAGCCTTCTTTTTGATAATACTCTAATGCTTTTTGTTGCTTATCGAAATTGTTTTTCAATTCCTGCATTTGCAATTTCAAAGCCAATTTATTTTTGTCTAATTCTAATTGTGATTGCGAAATACTAATGGCTGATGCTTTGGCTTTGGCAGAATTTACACCTCCAAATACAGGGATTTGTAAACCTGCCGTAATCCTTGAAAAATAGGATTTGGTATCAATGGTTTGTCCAAAATAACCCAAACCTAATTTTGGTGTTCGCAATGCTTTAAAAGTATTGGCTTCTTTTTCATAGACTGAAATTTGCTGTGAATAATAATCCGTTACTAAAGTCTCTACTTTTGACTGGTTTTCATCAGTCTTTATTGAAAACTGCAATGAGGTAGTACTATCTGGAACAATATTATCTTCCGTTTGAATAAAAAACTGGAATTGCTTTTGATAAATTGCCAAATCAAATTCGAGCTGTGCTTGCTGTGTTTCAATTTCTTTTGACTTTGCTTTGGCACTTATCACTTCAATTTTTCCGCTTTCACCTGTTTCAAAACGAAGTTCCGCATTTTTCAGGAATTTCGAATAAATGGCTAACAAATCTGCATTTAATTTTTGAATAGAAACGCCATACAAATATTGATAGTAGGCGATTGTCACTGCTTTTTCAATTTCATATTCGGATAAAGCTTTTCGTTTTTCGGCTAGTTTTACCAATTCTTCCTGCAATTGTCGGTTGGCTTTTGTAATGCTACCAATGGGAAAATACTGTTGTATCGAAACATTATGGTCATAATCGGCACTATTGAATTGTCCGCCCTGATATTGTACTTGCAATGGGTCGGCTTGAAATGCTGTCTTTTTAAGAACTGTTTGTTTTTCAATTTCCTTATCAGCAATTTTTAAATCGATGTTATTGGTTTTTGCCATTTCGATGGCTTTTTGTAATGAAACAGGCTGACTATTTTGTGAGAATGCCACGCAACTAATCAGCAAAAACCAAATGGTTACAAAAGGTTGTCTTTTTTTAATTTTTTTAATTTTCATACCGTTTTCAAATAACAAATAAAGTATTGGTAAAACAATCAGTGTTAATAGTGTGGCCGACAATAAACCTCCAATAACAACCGTTGCCAATGGTTTTTGCACTTCGGCACCACCGCTTGTTGATAATGCCATTGGCATAAATCCTAATGAGGCTACGGCAGCCGTCATTAAAACAGGGCGCAACCGTGTTTTTGTCCCCATTAAAACTCTTTGCAATGGATCGGTTATTCCTTCAGATTTTAATTGATTGAAATAAGAAATCAATACAATTCCGTTTAACACTGCGATTCCGAAAAGGGCTATAAATCCAATTCCTGCCGAAATACTGAAAGGCATTCCCCTCATCCATAATGCGAAAACACCTCCAATGGCTGATAATGGAATAGCTGTAAATATTAGCAAAGATTGTTTCATACTATTGAAAGTAAAATATAGCAGCACCATTATTAATGCTAATGCAATAGGTAAAGCAACCGAAAGTCTTTTAGTAGCTTCAATCAAGTTTTCGAATTGTCCTCCATAAGTAACATAATAACCTGGGGGAAGTTTGAAATCTTTATCAAGTTTAGCCTGAATTTCTTCGACAACGCTTTTTATATCTCGACCACGAACGTTTAATCCAACAGTAATTCTACGTTTACCATTCTCACGAGAAACCTGAACAGGGCCTTGCTCATAAGAAACCGTTGCTACTTGTGATAGTGGTACTTGTTGTCCGTTTGGTAGTGGAATAAACAAATTACTTACATCGGTAATATCTGTACGACTGGCGGCATCCATTCGCACTACTACGTCAAAACGTTTGCTTTGTTCATATATTTTACCCGCACTTTCTCCTGCAAATGAGGAACGGATGATTTGGTTGATATCCGTAATATTCAAACCATATAAGGCAATTTTATTGTAATCGTATTTTACAGTAATTTGCGGCAAACCAGTTACTTTATCTGCTTTTAAGTCTCCAATTCCTTCAATATTATTGACTTTAGCAATCAATTCTTTGGCTTTAGTATCTAAAATTTCTAAATCATCCCCGAATATTTTAATGGCAATATCACTTCGGCTTCCTGTCATTAATTCGTTGAAACGCATTTGAATGGGTTGTGAGACTTCGATATTAGCACCTGGAATCGCTTCCATTTCTTCTTTCATTGCATTGGCTAAATCTTCCCAGTTGTCATAATCGCCTGTCCATTCACTTTTGTCTTTTAGTACAATAATCATATCCCCACTTTCTATAGGCATTGGATCCGTTGGAATTTCACCACTTCCAATTTTGGTTACTATGGTTTTAATTTCGGGAAATTTAGCTTTTAGAATTTTTTCATATTCGGTGGTTGTTTTAACCATTTGCGAAAGCGAACTACCTGTCATAATAGTAGCATTAATTGCTATATCACCTTCCTCAATAGTAGGGATAAATTCTCCTCCCATATTTTGAAAAACTATCAGTGCCAATGCAAATAAACCCAGTGAAATTGCCAAAACAGCTTTTTTGAAACGCAATGCTTTTTCTAAAAACGGGGTATATATTCCCTCGAACCAAGCCATCATTCTATCACTAAAATTGGTTTTGTGTTCTGTATTTTTGGATAAGAACATCGCACTCATCATTGGTACATAGGTTAAAGACATAACAAATGCACCTATTACTGCAAATCCTACTGTCATTGCCATTGGTCGGAACATTTTACCTTCTGTGCCAACTAATGCCAGGATTGGTAAATACACTATTAGGATAATTATTTCCCCAAAAGCGGCACTGTTTCTAATTTTGGAAGCCGATTGATATACCTCTTCATCCATTTCAGATTGGGTTAAATCTTTTTTTCTTTTGAGTTTTTGCAAATGATGCATTGTTGCTTCGACAATTATAACCGCACCATCGACAATAATTCCAAAATCGATTGCTCCTAAACTCATTAGATTTCCGCTTACTCCAAAGGTATTCATCAAAATCACAGCGAAAAGCATTGATAATGGAATTACAGATGCTACAATTAATCCTGCACGAAGATTTCCAAGAAATAAGATCAATACAAATATTACTATTAATGCACCTTCCAATAGGTTTTTAGTAACAGTTCCTATGGCACTATCTACTAATTTTCCTCTATCGATAAAAGCTTCAGCAACCACTCCCTCTGGAAGAGTTTTGTTGATCTGATCCATTTTTTCTTTTACTCTATTGACAACTGCACTTGAATTTTCTCCTTTTAGCATAAGAGCCATTCCACATACAATTTCTCCTTTTCCGTCTTTAGTAGATGCCCCATAACGTAGTGCTACACCTTCTCGAACTTCGGCTACATTTCGAACTAAAATAGGTGCTCCGTTTTTATTTGCAACCACTATGTTTTCTAAATCTTTGATGCCTGTAGCCATACCGACACCACGAATGAAATAAGAGTATTGGTCTTTTTCAATATAAGCACCACCTGTATTTTGATTGTTTTTTTCGAGTGCCTCAAAAATATCGGTAATGGTTATTCCTAAACTATTTAGTTTATTCGGATTAATAGCCACTTCGTATTGTTTTAATTTTCCTCCCCAAGTACTGACTTCGGCAACACCTTCAACACCCTGTAATTGTGGAGTGATAATCCAATCTTGAATGGTTCGTAATTTTACGGCATCGTATTTATCTTCATAGCCTTTTTTGGCATATACATCGTATTGATATATTTCTCCTAGACCTGTAGAAATAGGTCCTAATTCTGGAGAACCTGCATATTTAGGTATGTTTTCTTCAGCTTGCTTTAAGCGTTGAAAAATTTGCTCTCTTGCCCAATATATATCTACATCGTCTTTAAAAACAACAGTTACCACAGATAATCCGAAACGAGAGATACTTCTCAATTCAATTACTTTTGGAATCGTTTTTACAGCTTGTTCGAGTGGATAGGTAATTAATTGTTCTACTTCCTGACTTGCTAAAGTAGGGGCAGTAGTAATTATTTGTACTTGATTATTAGTTACATCTGGCAAGGCATCCAGCGGTAAATTTTTAATAGAATAACTTCCCCAGGCTATAAGCACAAGGGTAAATAAGAGTATAATGAACTTGTTCTTTATACTAAATTGTATGATTTTGTCTAACATTGAAATATTATAATGAATTAGAAATCAGCAAATAGAATATTTGCCATTATTTGTGAAAAGGTCACAATTTTCTAACCCGAAATTACTCGGGCATCATTATGCTATTTGAGGCGGTTGCCAAATACTTCCGAAGAAATTGGAAGCAAAAACGGATTTGTATGTAGGTAATTGTGTTTTAATACCATTGGATGGTATTGGAAAGTCAATAATTACAAATTCTGAAAAACTTGTAATTTGTGAACCGCAACAATTGCAAATGCAAAATGGGGAACATAAATCTTTTTGATTATCGTGAGAATGATTATCGTGGCTTGAAGCGAATTCGGTTTTACCATATACAGAACGATCCACTTTCATATCTGCACAAGGCATACTTGAAAGTATTAGGAAAATGATTGATAATATGATGTTTACAAATTTCACTGGTGCAAAAGTAGTAATTTTTATTTTATTGTTAATAATTATTTGAGATGAAAATTAAAATAGTGCATAATTCTTGCCACTATTCCTAGAATCAAGATAGAACAAACTAGTATTATCATTATAACACGAATGACGGTGTAAGTAGTGATTGTTTTTTTGGCTACTGTTTTTTGGTGTATTGTTTTTTTGTTTTTGACTCTCTTTGATTTTGCCATTTGATTTTAATTATTTAACAAATGTATAAATATTTACGCTTTAAAATAGTTAACAAATTATATCATTGTACTAAATATTTATTTAGTTTTGTCTAAAAATAATATTTAGAGTAATGAAAAATAAATTTTTGAATACACTTTTAGTATTGACTTTACTTTTTCTTGGGATAACATCCTGTGAAACCAGTTATGTAGATATTCCTAAAGATGATGAATTATTAGATGGAACTGTAGAAGGACTTTCAAGTTCTCAATTATCTCAATTTTTGCGAGGTGATGTAGCAGTAAATGAAGTTTTTACTAGAGAAACAGGGTTGGGTTCAACCTTTGTTGGAACGAGTTGTATCAATTGTCACGCAGGTGATGGTAAGGGGCATTTGTTTACAACACTTACACGTTTTGGTCAGGTGGACGATACAGGAAACCAATTTTTAAATCAAGGAGGACCACAATTACAGAATAGGGCATTACCTGGTTTCTTACCTGAACAAATTCCTGCAGGAGCAACGTTTTCTAAATTTACACCTCCTGCATTTTCAGGTTTAGGATTTTTGCAAAATGTTTCTGATGCCGATTTGTTAGCAATGGCAGATCCAAATGACAGTGATGGCGATGGAATTTCGGGAACAGTAAATTGGATTACAATTCCGGGTTATTCCATACCATCCTCTAGTTCGGTTACTCAAAATGGAAAGCATATTGGACGATTTGGTAAAAAAGCATCCGCCTTTGATTTATTGCATCAATCTGTTAATGCCTACAATCAGGATATGGGAATAACATCTTCTTTCAGTCCAATGGATCATTATTCCAATTTAGAAATAGATCCAGAAGTTACTACCACTAAAGTAAATGATGTTGTTTTTTATTTGAATGTATTGAAAGCACCCATTCAACGCAATCAAAATGATAATGAGGTGACTAAAGGCAAGCAACTTTTTAAACAAATTAATTGTACAGGTTGTCATAAATCCGAATTAACAACAGGATATTCGCCTATTAGTCCGCTTTCTTTTAAAACATTTTCCCCATACACCGATTTGCTTTTACACGATATGGGAGCAGGTTTGGATGATGGTTATACCGAAGGAAGTGCCAAAACCTTTGAATGGAAAACACCTGCGCTTTGGGGAATTGGTCTTTCTGAAAACTCCCAAGGTGGCAATTATTTTCTGATGCACGATGGAAGAGCAAGAAGTATCGAAGAAGCAATAATTATGCACGGAGGGGAAGCAGGCAACAGTAAAAATGCGTTTCAAAATCTTTCGCAATCAGATAAAAACGCAGTATTAAAATTTATAAAATCATTGTAATTATGAACAGAAAACAATTTTTAAAAGCGTGTGGTTTTGGATGTCTAGCAGGAATTACAGGTGTCTCATTATTGCAAAGTTGCAGTTCTTCTCAAATTCTTTCAAAAGAAATCAAAGGATCGGATATTTTGGTACCGACTTCTGATTTTGAAATAAAAAAAGACCGAGAAACAACCTATAAGAAATACATCATTATTCAAAATGAACTATTAAAATCGCCTATTTGCATTTATCGGTTCAATGCTACTGATTATACAGCTATGTTAATGGTGTGTACGCATCAAGGAGCAGAATTACAAGTTTTTGGAGATAAGCTTCAATGTTCTGCTCACGGAAGTGAATTTAGTAATAAAGGTGTTTTAGTAAGCGGACCTGCAGATAATGACTTGAGAAAATTTCCAATAATAATTGAAAACAACATCCTAAAAATATCCCTGAAATGAGATTAAAACCAATTTATATAGTCCTTTTTATATTACTGTATAGTATAACTTCTTTTGCTCAAATTGATCCAAGTTTACTGAAAAGAATTCCCAAAGATACCGTAAAAAACATCTTAAATATGGACGCTTTGTACAATCGACCTGCTTTGAATATCAATAAAACACCAATATCTATTGGTGGTTATGTTGAAATGAATTGGCAAAAAATAACAACAGATGGCATTTCAGAAGGGCATCAATTTCAAGCGAGAAGATTGTCTATTTTTATGTCATCAGCCATTAGCAAGCGAGTAAAATTTTTAAGTGAAATAGAATTTGAAGATGGGGGAAAAGAAATAGCGATAGAATTTGCTTCTGTAGATATAGAGTTCCACCCATTGGTTAATTTAAGATCCGGAATAATTTTAAATCCGATAGGTTCTTTTAATCAAAATCACGACGGACCAAAATGGGAATTTACAGATAGACCAATATCAGCAACCCAAATGTTACCCGGAACATTTAGTAATGCCGGCGCTGGTTTTTTTGGGAAAAAATATACTGAAAATTGGATGTTTGGCTATGAGCTTTATTTATCTGGAAACTTTGACGATTCTATAATTGAGAACCCTGAAAATAAAACATTTTTGCCTGAAGCAAAAAACAATCCCGAACGATTCGAAGAAATAAATAGCGGTGAACCTTTATTTACTGGGAAGTTAGCTGTCAGAAACAATAAAATAGGGGAACTAGGAATATCCTATATGAAAGGAATTTATAATAAGTTTCAAGAAGATGGAATTGTGATTGATGATAAAAGACGTGTTTCTGTTTTTGCATTAGATTTTAATACTACTATTCCAAAAACGAAAACATTTATTACTACAGAATTTGCCTGGATTAAAGTTGATGTTCCGGCAACTTATTCACAACAATTTGGAAACAGACAGTATGGTGGATTTTTGGATATTGTTCAGCCTGTTTTGAAAAGAACCATTTTAGGTTGGGAAAATGCTGTCCTGAACGTAGCTTGCAGATTAGAATATGTAGATTGGAATGTGGGAACTTTTAATGAAACTGGTGGAAATATAGGAGAAGATCTCTGGAGTGTAATGCCTGCAATTAGTTTTAGACCTACATCCCAAACGGTTATCCGATTTAATTACCGTTATCAAAAACAACGAGATATTTTTGGAAATCCACCTGCTATAACAGACGGAATGAGTTTGGGAATTTCTTCTTATTTTTAAAAACTATCGGCTTTTTTACTACAATAATCTACTGTTAAAAATTTGATTTTACTTGTTTTTGCTTATGATTAAACACTTTATGGGATATTACCCAATTATATTTTTGACAGCAATGAAATTATAATTATAGATAGTATTGTAAGCGAAAACTTGACATCCGCAACAGTTGCAGATGCACAATGGAGAACAGGCATCATTGTCGTGGAGGTGTTTTGTGTTATGTTTGCAGTTACTTTTTCAAATGAATAAATTTGCTCCCGATCTCACAAGGCATACAGGAAAGCAGAAGCAAAATGATTGATAATATGAAGTTTAGCATTTTCACAGCTGTATAAGTAATTATTTTATTTAATTGTCAATAAATAATACTTCATTAATTTGCGGGTTAATGCTTTAGATTAATGTAGTGGCTTTAATTCAACATCAATAAGGACTACAAAGCCCCAATAATATCCAAGAAGTTTTTAGCTGTATAGCAGCCTTCTACATTTTTACTTTCATAAACCATAAAATATTTATAGTTGTCTCCTGATTTTTCGGCCCATTTTTTACCTAAAACATTCTTTGCTTTGCTTTCGTCATTGTCCAAAAAATCGCCTTTGGTTTCCACTAAAATGATATTTTGTTTTTGGGTATAAAGAATGAAATCCGGGTAATGATTGTTGCTAAAACCGTTTAGGTAAAAACCTTTGTCTTTGGTTACAGAATTCCTGTGCCAAAACAACACATTTTCTTGAGAAGCAATATCCATTATCAAACGCTGTTCAAAATTATTCATATCACCTTCACGCTCGTAAAGTGATTTGTCAATTTTCGCTCCTTCTTTGGTGTGAATTAGCGTTTCTTTGAACTTGAAAGTTGGTTTCACAATGATTTTATTGGTATCCAACAATCTGCTGAATTCTTCTTTAGCGTGCTGGTTTGATAATTCTAAAATTTTGGCTTTTATTTTGTAAACATAATTGTATTCATTGTTTACTGCATCAATTATCTCTTCTGTGGAGAACTCGCTAAAGATGCGCTCGATGTATTTTTTGATTTCCTGTTCGGCAATTGGGGTCATATTACCAATTTTACCCACCATAATATTGGCTATGTCTTTGACCTGCTTTTCTTTTGGTTTGGCTACAATGGTATCAATAAGTAACTTTTTTGCCTGAACACTAAATTTAGAAATTACAGCATCTTTTCGAGCTTCATCATAATCAACTTTAACAATTTCTGCACTAACGCTGTTAAAGTCAATTTCAATATCCTTTGAAGACAATTTGAATGTGCTTAATAGCTGATCTCTATTCAAGAAAACTTCTCCTTGACTTAATTCGTCAAAAACCAATTCACGACTTAAGACATCGGTTTCTAATTTTTTGTAAAACTGTGGTAGCTCGATACTTTCTGCTACTTGATGAAAGTGTTCTACAATTTTGTAACGCTTTGGTTCTTTTCCCATTTCTCTTAAAAGGTATTCGGTACTATCTCCAGTATCTTCTGTTAATCTTGTCTCAAAAGCAGCTCCTTGTTCGATTGCTTTTTGTGTAATTTGATTGATTGTAGTATTTGCAATTGGCACAAATTCTTTTGCCGTAGGATCGAATTCTATTGCATCAATATTGATATTTGTAATGTCATTATCATCAAACTGTTCAACGGTTTTGTTTTCTTCTGACGAACCAAATAAATCTCTATTTAAAGCCTCTTTGTCTGATATAGGTGCAGTAGTATTTTCTGTTATAATTTCTTCGGCATAATAGTCTTTGTTACTAAAACCTGCATCTTGTAATCCTCTAACAATATTGTCTAATGTTTCGTTGAATTTAGCGGAAGCCGTTAAAACAAAAGACAAATTCAATAATGGTTCTTTGTGCTTTAATACATAAGGCTGACGCAGTACTCTTCCTAAAATTTGTTCCACTTCGACTGCGGAAGATTTGTCTGCCAATGATGCTAAAATATAGGCAAATGGACAATCCCAACCTTCTTTTAAAGCATTGATGGTGATGATGTATCGGACAGGACATTTTTCGTCCATTAAATCAATTCCTTTTAACTCGTCTAAACCACTAACTTTGATTTTGATTTGTTCTTCGGGAATTTTTAACTCGATAAGTTTTTCTTTAATCTTGATGTAGGTTGTATTGTCGCTACCCTTGATATTGGATTGTGCCTGGAATAAAATAATTGGTCTTATTTTTTTTCCACCCTCTAAAGTTTCTTGTATTGCTAATTGTTCTAACTGTCTTTGTAAATGTAAAGCACTGTTGATTACTTCTTCTTTTCGGCTGTGGTTGTAAACTATCACTGGTAGTTTTACCATATGCTCCTTTTTCAATTCAATAGCATTGACATAACTCACAATATTGCTATTTTTTTTTGGAGTAGCGGTTAAATCCAACACAAAGGAAGGATTCAAATTTTGCAACATTTCTACACTCAAATCACTTTCGGCATTATGACTTTCATCTACGATAACCAAAGGATTTAAGCTTCTTATAATATTGATTAAAGCACTTTCGTCTGTGTCTGGCAGAACCAAATCTTGTTCTACAACAGTATCTCTGAATGCTTCTAAAGAACCGTTTTGTTGGTATATTTTTCGGTCGTCTTTTTTCTTGGAATTAATTCGTAAACTGCTAAAATTGAATACGAAAATATTTAATTGTTCTGAAACTGATGTTGGATTAAAATTAGCTCCCTGCAACAAACTTTCTTTTTCGTACACTTCAACACTATGATTGAATAATGTATTTAATTTTTGACGATACGGATGGGATGAATCAGACAAACTGGAGGCGGTTTGTTGTAATAAATTACTCCACGGCACTAACCAAACTACCGCTTTTGGTCGGCTGCTGTCATATGTGCTTAAAATTGAGTGTATGGCATTGCAGGCAACGAATGTTTTTCCTCCAGCTGTAGGGACTTTTATGGCAATGTGTGGTGTGTTTAGAATATTGTCTTTATAGGGCACCATTCCGCTGTATGTTCCATCAAGTTTCAATTCATAAGGTCCCACTTTGTTTTCCCAATAGTATTTGAAAGCCGTTGCAGGTTTAGGGTACTTTTGGAGGTATTCTAAAAATAATTCTAAATCTGTGATTACTTGTTGTTGGTAGGATTTTAACTCCATTTATGTTTTATTTTACTGAAAATTCATATATTTGCACCGAGTTCGTCATACCGTTTGGATGAAGGAAATCGAGAAACGCAAGCCTAGATGCTCTGCGTTTTTTGCTTTTTACCTCTAATTCTTTAACTTCTTTTGTTCCTCTACCAATGTACTATCTGATAATCTTTGCAACGATTTCATAGCATTGCTTTTATCTAAAACGGCTAATTGTTGTAATGCTGTTCTATGTAAATACTGAAATCGTTGGTTTTTAGATAATTTGTTTTTTATTAATTCTGAATTTAAAACTTCAAGATTTGAGAGTACCGTTAATTGATTTATACTTGCAAAATCTCTCATATTTTTATTTTCAAGTGCTAATTGCGGATTTGCAACTTTCCATTGTTTTGCTGTACAACCAAATAAGGCAACATTCAAGACATCGGCTTCATCAGCATAGGTTATCCATTCTTTGTCCTTGTCAATATTTAGTGTTGGTATGATATGATTTTTTATTGCATCTGTATGTATGCTATAATTGGCTTTTGTCAAAATTCTTTTTACATCCCATTCTAAATTGAACTGATTGCTTTCGTTTTCTTTAAGACGTTGGTATTCTTTTATTAAATATAATTTGAATACAGGGCTTATTGCCGAACCAAATTCAAAAGCAATGTCTTTATGGGCATAAGTACCACCATATCTACCTGATTTAGAAGTTAAACCAATGGCTCCCGTTTGTTCTACCCATTGCGAAACACTTAAAACAAATGTTGGTAATCCTGCTTCTTTTTTAAAGTGGTCGAATTCGACCACTTTAAAATTTGGATTGTTTATGATTTCCCAAGTTCCTAAAAATTCGATAGTACCTCTGTTTCTTAACCAATTTTTAATGATGTCAGCAGAACGGTTTTCTCCTTCTCTTGCTTTTGCCATATCAGTAAGACAAATAAAGTCTTCTTCTTTAGTGCTGTGTATGTTTATAGCAACATCATTTACTAGTATTTGTTTTATTTTTGCCGTCATACTTTTAGTTAAGTTACTTATTTATAAATATTTATGTTTTAAAGTGGTCGAATTTGACCACTTTAGAATCGTGTTATATCTCTAGGTATTTTTTTGAAAATGATGTGATGTTTTAGCATAAAAGCTGCATCGAGTAAACAGTTGTCTGCGTAAATTATGTACTGGCTGGCTTTGTGTTTTATTTTAGCCATAAAATCATAATCTACCGTTGTAACCGCATCTTTGGTGTAATAAAAATAATAATCGGTTTGGTCTTTTGAACCTATGCGATAGTTCTCTTCTACCAGCGAATGCTTTGTTGGACTGTATGCCGTTCTTGTTTCGGAGTACCAAATGTATTTTAAAATATTTTCTAACCCCACTGCTTCATTCAAAACATCTTCTTCGAGAAACAAGGGTTCACCAAGTTCGTAATAATTGAAACTTCCTCCAGTGCCTTCGGTTATTTTATTTTCTTCTCCGTAACCATTGATTACGCGTTTTACTCTTTCGGCAGTAATGGTATTGGCATAGTCTTCCATTTCTATTAAAATGAATTTTCTATTAACACCGTCTTTATTTAAATTTAAGATAGAATGTGCGGTTGTACCTGAACCTGCAAAACTATCAAGAATGATGTCATTTTCATTTGTTGATATTTGTATTATTTTTTCAATAAATTTTGTTGGTTTTGGAGTTTGAAAAACAAATTTACTTGAGTTAGCATCAAAGATTTTAACTAAATCATATTTTGCTTGTCTATTATGTCCTGTTTCCTCTAAATCTATCCATAAATTAGAAGGAGTTAACCCATTTTGCTCATTTAGATATGTTCGTCTTTTTATATTCGTCATTTTTTCATTAAAACGAATTTCTTTACTAATCATTTTTTCTTCTAAAGTTTCCTTACTCCATCTCCATCCATTTTTTGGAGGTTTAATGATGTTCCCATTAGGAGCAATAATATCATAACACAAATTAGGTCTAGGATTTGGTGATGAAATTGGATTGCCATCAAAATATGAACCTCTAGGATCGTTATCAGGATTTTTATAATGAGTTTGTTGATTTAATGAACCGAATATTTTATTAGATAACCAGCTACTTGATTTAGAGTAAACTATAGTGTGATTATAGTCTGTTGAAAACTGCTTTGCATCATTATTACTATTGTCGCTAGACCTCCAAATTAAATCCGTAACAAAATTATTTATTCCAAAAATTTCATCACAAATCAACTTCAAATGTGCTTGTTCATTATCGTCAATACTTATAAAAATAGCTCCGTCTTT
>Ga0209717_1001106_pt1 | contig 30417 bp, 18 predicted proteins | sample AD_UKC048_MetaG_FD_184418 | JGI IMG/M metagenome (GOLD analysis project Ga0209717, IMG submission 184418) | Active sludge microbial communities of municipal wastewater-treating anaerobic digesters from USA - AD_UKC048_MetaG (SPAdes) (version 2) | ecosystem: Engineered > Bioreactor > Anaerobic >...
TCTCATGTATGGCATCTGTTATATACCTTTGTTTTTCGAACGACAACGACGGGTATACCGGAAGCGAGAATACCTGTTCAGCTGTTTTTTCGCTTACCGGCAGATCGCCTTTATGGTAGTTCAGGTATTGGTATCCGCTCATTATATGAACCGGCCAGGGATAATGAATGTTCAGAAATATATCTTTTTTCTTCAATTCTTCAAGGATCAAATCTCTTTCCATGTGTCTTACCGGGAATAAATACCAGGCATGTTGCCCGTACGTTTTCTCGCAGGGTAGTATTAATCCGGTATCCGATAATAATTCCCTGTATTGTTTGGCAAGCAACCTCCTTTTTGCAAGGTATTCGTTAAGATGTTTTAATTTTTTCAATAAAACAGCGGCATGGATCTCGTCTAACCTGCAGTTGTACCCGTGTCCGGCGGCATAATAATTTTTCTCCATTCCATAAAACCGAAGCCTTAACAACTTGTGATACAGGTCTTCATGCCTGGTCATGACCAGTCCGCCGTCGCCAAAAGTTCCCAATATCTTGGTGGGATAAAAGGAAGTGGCAGCAATATCTGATAACGATCCGGCTTTGTGCCCTTTGTATTCAGCGCCATGGCTCTGGGCGCAATCTTCGGCTACAAAAAGTTTATATTTCCTGGCTATCCGGTTAACTTCTTCCATGTCAACACATTGCCCGTAAAGATGAACTGCAAGGATGCATTTGGTTTTGTCACTGATGGCGGATTCAATTTTTGTGGTATCCATTACCATAGAGGCTTCATCAATGTCAACAAAAACCGGCCTTGCACCTGCTGAAACTATGGCAGATACCGTCGGAACAGCTGTAAATGAAACGGTTATTACCTCATCATCCTTACCAATGCCTAAGGCTTTTAAAGCCAGAAATATCGCATTGGTACCATTGTCAACCCCTACACCATATTTTAGCTCACAGTATCCGGCATATTCGGATTCAAATAGCCTTACTTTTTCGCCGAGTACCAGCTGACCTGATTCTAAAACTTCCGAAATTGCTGAAAGAATTTCTTCCTTTTCATCCTCATATTCCTGTATATAATCCCAGCCTTTTACTATCATGATTGAAAGAAAAAATATGTTTAGTATTCATGTTTAACTTCAAATAGACTTATCAAAAGTTTGTATGATAACGTTTTAAAATCTTTTTACATAAGCCAGATATTCATCCATTGTCCTTAAATATTTATCAGGATCGTACTTGGTATTGGCAAGAACCAGGCAGACGGAATTTTCCGAGAAATCGTACATCTCAAGGTAAATCAGATGCGGAATGTATAAACCCTTTTGGGGGTTGTCCAGTAAGTATATTTTCGACGATGTTTTATCGTAAACCCTGATGTGAAAACTTCCGGCAACAGGGATCAAAACTTCGTCGGTATCCATAGGGGCATGGTTTCCTCTTTGCCCTGTGATGTGATGAACATAAAAAATACGTTTTATATCAAAAGGGATATCGATATTTTGCTCTATAGAAGAAAGAATACCCCTGGAATCTTCAAACGATGGAATATCAATCAGTTTTACATGCTCCAGATTCATTGTTCCGTATTTCTAAAGTTAATAATAAGTTCCCTGAATAGTTATATTCATAAGGGTTGTTTTTTAATAACTGAAAAACAAAGATAAAAAATTAATAATATGTTGCACATTTTTTTTGGCGAATTTGTATATCGAAAATGGTTTGGTAGGTTGGCAGCCTTTATTTTCTAATACATTCCGGAAAAATCAGGAAATTATAAATTATATTAACTTGATTGGTTGAAATATGATTGTGGACTAATTGTGGGTAACCGATATTTCCAAGGATAGTTTTTGTCAGCATTTTTTTTCTTTTCCCTATAATATAATCAAGTGTTTTAATGCAGACAGGCGTTGGGTAATACCCGGTTCAATTTATTAATTTCCTTTTCAGTTCATTATGCTTTAGGCTATTTTGAATTATCTTTGCCTGATGCTGTAAATCAGCTGCGGATAAGAAGTTTGTCGAACATAAAAATTAGTTGTGGTATACAGTTCTGCAGTTTTTCTGTTTTATTTCCTGCCGCTTTTGCTTGCAGGATATCATTTGCTTCCTAAAACATGGTTCCGCAATATTTTTTTATTTTTGGCAAGCATGCTGTTTTATGCGTGGGCTGAAGGAACCATGCTGATATTATTGTTGGGAATAGCTTTCAGCGCCTGGCTTTTTTCGTACCTTATCGCGAAAACACGTTTCAGCAGACTTTTTGTCTATCTGGCTGTGATTCTTTATGTTGCCGTATTGTTTTATTATAAATATCTTGGTTTTTTCATTAATGACGTGTTTAATCTGGATGGGGATGGGCTGTCGCATTTCAAACTCATGATGCCTGTTGGGGTTTCCTTTTTTGTTTTTCAGGCGATATCGTATGTTATTGATGTGCACCGAAGACGTGACTGTTATGAAAAAAATCCTTTTCATGTGATCTTGTACATCACCATGTTTCCTCAGCTTATTTCGGGGCCGTTAGTCCGTTATCAACAGCTTGGCCCGCAACTGAAACTCAGAACATACAGTTTTGATATGTTTGCCGTGGGTATCAGGCGGTTTATGGCCGGCCTGGCTAAAAAGGTACTTATAGCCGATACGCTGGGATTGCTTGTTAGGCAGATAATGGATACCGAAACACAATTTTTAGGCGCCTCAGCGGCATGGATAGGAATTATCGCCTTTACGCTTCAGTTGTACTATGATTTTGCCGGGTATACCGATATGGCGATCGGTGTCGGTAAAATGCTCGGTTTCGACCTGCCGGAGAATTTTAACTTTCCATACATCAGTCGTTCCATTGCTGAGTTCTGGCGCAGATGGCATATGACGCTGTCGGCATGGCTGAGGGATTATGTCTTCATGCCGCTGTCACTGAATACCCGCCGCCGGGGCAGGGCAGGAGTGTTTTTTTCTCTGATGATCACTTTTACCCTTTGCGGAATATGGCACAGCCCCGGCTGGAACTTTTTGATATGGGGGGCTATTCATGGATTGTTTCTCGGACTGGAACAGTTATTCCTGGGAAAATACCTTGTAAAGCTGAAAGCGGCTGCGTTCATATATACGCTGTTCATTCTGATAACAAGTTTTGTTTTTGTGCGTACCAGAGATGTTCATCATGCTCTGGAGTATCTTGGAACTATGTTTTCGCCTGGAGAGTATACGGCATTAGGTCCGGAAGCATTTCTTGCACCGCAATATATTGTTATCATGATAATCGGGATTATTTTTTGTTTCCCGTTAAAGCTGCCACCCCGATTAACTAATGGGAGTTTAGCAGGAGCGCTGCAAACGGTAAAAATCATTTTGTTACTTGTGCTGTTTCTTCTGTCTGCTATGGCTGTGACTACTGAAACCTATAATCCTTTTTTATATTTTAAATACTGACACGAGAAAGAATTGAAATTAAATCAATATATGAAATTTCCCGAATCTGCCCTGGCACACAAATACCTCGACGGGCTGAAAGGTATCGAAATTGGAGGGGCGGCTCATAACAGCTTTGGGCTTGACACGCTTAATGTGGACCGGCTGGGCAGCATGGATACCCATTTTAAAAAGTACGAGATCGAGATGTGCGGCGAAGCCATGAATGTTGATATTGTTGCCGAAGGTAACCGCCTGCCGCTTCCCGACAAGTCGTATGATTTTGTGATCTCAAGCCATGTCATCGAGCATTTTTATGACCCGATATCGGCCTTGCTCGAATGGGCGAGGGTGGCGCGGAAATACCTGTATATCATTGTTCCTCACAGACAGCGCACCTTTGATGCAGGCAGGGAGCTTACCATTGTGGCTGAGCTTCACGAAAGGTATAAGTCCGGTGTTGTTAAGGAGGATGAACAAAGGGGAGAGCACTGGTCGGTGTTTGAACCGTCAAATTTTAATGAATTATGTGTCCTCTGCGGGTTGCATGTGATCGAGATACAGGACCCGGATGATAAAGTGGGCAATGGCTTTGCCTTTGTAATTAAACTGGATTGAAAAGCAGAAAAATGTACCAGGTGATGTTAAAAAGAAAGTTCAAAGCGGCTTATTTGTTGTTTTTCACAATTCCGCTTGTGTATGTTCTTCTTTTTAGTGAGGCCAAAAGTATTGACCAGGTCAGCTTCCCCGATCACTTATATTTTTCTGCACGGTCTTCATCACCGGCAAAGATTAGTTTATATCGCATTAATGACTTACTGGTAACCTGGCAGTTGAATGGTACTGCCTATCAGTATTTTGATTACGAAGGGCAGCTCAATGACAGCGCCGGCCTTTCCTTGAAAATCGAAAACCTGAGCAGGGGCGATACTGTTTCGTTTCTCGCATTTAATCATTATCATCACAATGAGCTGAAAACACTTGCTGACCGGGTGAATAACAACTGTTCCGTAAGTAATGCAACGGCTTATGAACAAGATGGGGTATTGTATGCCATAGTTCAGAAAACAGGCGTTCCCCTGACGGTCAGCATGCCGCCATCGCAGGCATGGGAAAAGGAAGATGGTGCCACATCTTATAAATATGTTACCGCCCTTATCTTTTTGATCATTTTCATCCTGATCATAATTTGCTCTCCTCCGGCGAAGTATTTTATTTTCAGCTGTTTACTAACTGTTGCGGTTATGCTGGTTGTGCGTGGATGCTATCATGCTGAGGAGGGATCGGTGGGCATAAAAACAATTTCCGGATTGAAAAAAGCGGAGTTTTATTTTAACCGCCATCCGGGATTTACACAATTAAAACGGTCTGCAGCCGATAGCGCAAACCATTGGCGTAAATCCGGCATTGACCTGAAAACCAACCGATTTATCCGGCTGGATGTCGAGGACTGTGAGGAATTGAAACATCTGAAGATCCGTGCTGATGCCGGCTTTTTTCATAAGACCTGGGATTTCGATGCCGGGCAGTTGGGTAATACGGAAATCAACGACCTGATCTTTAAAAACGGGACGTTCTATATTAGGGGTAACGATCCTTTTATTGCGCTTACTACCACTTCTTTTATTAATGACATTAACGGGTTGTTGTGGCTGGAGCATAGGCTGTTTTTGTTTGCAGGTCTCTTGGTTTTTATCGTACTGACTTTGCTGAGTTTTTGGCTGGGGCGGTTTATCGATTTGAAATTCAGGGCAATATACCTTCTTTTCCTGTTGTTCCCGTTGTTATATTATCTGTTGCTTTATGATAACACAAAGCCTGAACTGTATAAGGAACGCGACTGTTTATATTTTTCTGCTATGACAAGCGGCCCGGCCTCTGTCACTTTATTTTCGGGGAAAGACTCACTCTGCACCTGGAATGTATCTCCGCCGGGTTATAAGTTGTTGAGTTTCGTGAGCAAACTCAAAGATACGGCCGGTATGTGCCTGAAGGTCATCGGTATAGGAAACGATCCGATGGTTTCATTCACAGCATTTACTATTTATCATGATGGAGTAACCTGTTCATTGTATGATCGCTCTTCACCGTATTGCAGGGCTGAAAATGCAGTTATGACCAATGATAAAGGCGTCTTATCAGTGTATGCAGCAGAGCCTGGTAAGCCGGTAAAACTGCATCTGATCAATGCTTCCAGCTGGCAACCGATGGATCTGGAACCTCAGACGGGCGGCCTCGCGGCTGCGGTTTTTATTGCTGCCTTTATTATTCTTTTGTTGCTGGCGCCGTCGACAAAAATTTTCATTATTTCATTTTTTGTTACCCTGTTTTTTTCGGGATTATATTACTGGCTGGGCAGGGATATACAGGATCAGGTCACCATAAGCACCACATCTCCGCAGCGCAGCGTGGAATCGTACTTTAGTAAGTCTCCCGTTTTCAGATCCGACGATAAATTCCCCACGAAGATATATAAATATCACTTCATCACACAGGTTGAATTGGGAAAGTACCAATATATCCGATGCGACCTGGATGACAGCACAAAGCAGATTAACAACCTGAAAATTGCAGTAAAAACAGGATTACTTAAAAAAGAATGGGATTTTACCCGGACGCCGCCCGGAACTATGGTGATGAACGATGTGGTCTGTAACAACGGGGTTTTTACCGTTTGCGGCAACGATCCTTTTTTTGCACTCACCACCACTTTTTTTCTTGATCCGGTACATCAGCTGGTGTGGCTTCGCAAGAGTGCATTTTTGTTTATTACCATTTTTGTATTTCTTTTGTTACTGCTGATTTATAAATATGCGGGCAAGGCAAAGACGGTGTCATTGGTACTGACGGCCTTTTTTATTTGCATACTATACAATGGCTTTATGTTCAGGCCGTTCAACTCCGACCGCATCAGGCTGATCTCCGAAAAACGCGATGCCGATACGCTTCCCATTTTTGATAGGGATTCCGTTAAACCTTTTATGAAAAAGCTTAACAACTACCTCAATGACCAGTTGAACGGACGTAATGAGATCATCTCGCTGAACAACTACCTGTATTATTCCGTTTTCGGAGAGTTGCTGAACAACCCTGATGTATATTTTGGGAATAATGGCTGGATGTTCTATGTCGGCGCCAATGGCAGGGAAACATACGAGAACCGGGTGCCGGTCACACAAGAAGAACTGGTGCAGCTAAAGGAGCTTTTTGAGGAAAGACGTGACTGGCTGAAAGAACGCGGAATAAAACTATATATTGTTTTTCCTAGGATTTCGCAGTTCATCTATGAAGAAGAATTGGGCAGCAGGATGTACCGGCATCATAAAACCAGCAAACTGGATCAGCTACTCAGCTATTTAAAGAATAATTCAGACCTGGATATCATTGATGTTGAAAAACCTTTGCTGGAAGCTAAGAAATCGGCGAAAACCGAATTATACTACAAAACAGGCACGCATTGGAATTATTATGGGGCATATTTTGCCTATGCCGCTATTATTGAATACATCAGCAGGGATTTTCCCGCTATAGGGAAGCCGATCCCGCAAGACGACATACTCTGGGTTTATTCACAGGAAGCCCGGAAAGATATTGACCTTATTGATATGTCAGCCCTTACCGGTTATCTTAAAGGCCATGAAGTCAAGCCCAAAGGTGCGTTGCTGTATGCCGGTGATACGGTAGCGCATGATTTTGCCGGCGGAAAACCTGATTTTCCGACATTATTCATCGTCAACGACCGGAAGAAAGGCCCCGATATGGTGATGTTCCACGATTCCTATGCCAAGTTCTTTTATCCCTATTTTTGCCACCATTTTAACCGGAGTGCCTTTTTTTGGACCAATACTTTTAACAGGGATCTGGTCGAAGAAGAAAAACCAGACCTGGTGATCTGGGAGATGAGCGACCGTTTCATACCCTTCTATGTGGCTTATAAGAACCCTTCCTTTTTGAAAGCAGCGATAAACACCCGGTACGAGACGATGGAATTATTGGATTTGTTGAATGAAAAGGATCTACTGAACATGAAGCCATACTGTTATAAGGCCACTAAGGGAGGGAGGTAAGAGATTTTTTCAGAATTCGTTACTGATTTTCGGTTAAGTTGTTGAATAAAATTTGTTATATCAACTGGTTTAGCAGCGAATACCTAAAAATGCCATAAGCAGCCTGCCAAATGAATTATATTATATAATTTTGACAAATCCTGACAATGAAACAAGGGCAGCCAAATACTAAAAAAGTAATTCAGGGCAGGTGGTTAAGTCGTTGTGTCGTACAGGTTTTATGTCGTATGGATTAATAATTAATACGTAGCTCCGTTTGGCTTTTAAATGAAAATGAGTAAAACAGTCTGGCAATATTGGGAAGAAAATGCACAGCATAAGCCTGATGCTGATGCTATTATTCACTGGATACCCGGGCAGGAGCCTTACCGCTGGTCGTTTGGGTCCCTGCTTGCCACAGCAAAAAAGTTTTCGGTAGTATTAAAAGGTTCCGGTATCACAAAAAATGAGGTTTGTGCACTGATCATCCGGCATAATCCTTACTTTTATCCTTTGTATATGGGTGTTTCGCTTCTTGGCGCCATTCCTGCGGTATTGGCTTATCCCAATCCACGTCTTCATCCTGAGAAGTTCAGGCAGGGCCTCGAAGGAATGGCGCAACGCTCAGGGCTGGACTGGATATTGACAGAAGCTCCTTTAGCCGGCCTGTTAAAACCGCTGTTAGAGCGGGAGAGGAGCACCATCAAAGGAACGCATCTGCCTTTGGAGCAAAATTTTGAAGATGCCGATATCAGCGGGTTCAATGTTCCTACAGGGATTAATGATACCGATCCGTTTTTGTTGCAACATTCGTCGGGAACCACGGGGCTGCAAAAGCCTGTTCTTTTGTCGCATAAAGCGGTGACGGATCATGCAGAGGCTTATGGAGAAGCCATCAGACAATCTGAAAACGACAAGGTGGTGAGCTGGCTTCCGTTGTATCACGATATGGGGCTGATCGCTGCCTTTCATCTGCCGATGATCTATGGAATACCTTCTATACAGATAGACCCTTTTGACTGGGTGCTGATGCCTGAACTGATGATTGAAGCAGCCTCAAAAGAAAAGGCTACCCTTGCCTGGCTGCCCAATTTTGCATATAACCTGATGGCCGACAAGATACACGATGAAGATATCGCCGGTTTTTCGCTTTCAGGTATAAGGATGCTGATCAACAGCGGCGAGCCGGTGAGAAAAAAAAGTCATGAGCGTTTTATACGGAAATTTGCAAAAACCGGATTGAACCCTTCAGCACTGTCTACCAGCTACGGCATGGCGGAAACAACTTTTGCCGTGACACAGACCTGTGCCGGTGAACTTTCCAAAGAAGTAAAAGTGAACCGGCAGGCCCTGGCCAAAGGCATAGTGAAACCCGAACCGGAAAATGAAAACGCACGTATTTGTGTTTCTACAGGTACTCTTATAAGAGGGTGCGAAATTAAAATTATTGATAATCAGCGGAATGAGCTGCCTTCGGGCAGTATGGGCGAACTTGCCATTAAGTCGCTTTCACTTTTTGAGGGGTACAGGAACTACCCTGAAAAAACGGCAGAGGCCATGATGGGGGCATGGTACCTGAGCGGTGATCTTGGTTTCGAAATGGACGGATATTATTATATCATCGGGAGAAAAAAAGATATGATTATTTCTGCAGGGAAGAATATTTATCCTGAAGATATTGAAGATGCCGTGGGACATGTGCCCGGAGTCATCCCGGGCAGGGTGATCGCTTTTGGTGCGGAAAGCGAAGAGTTTGGCACAGAACTCATCAGTGTGATCGCGGAAACCATTACCGATGATGAGCAGGACAAAATAAAACTGAAAACAAATATCGTCATGGCAGGAATGGATATCGACGTCACCATTTCGGAGATCTATCTTGTCCCTCCACGCTGGTTGATCAAAAGTTCTGCCGGTAAACCCGGTCGTAGCACCAATAAAGAACGCATCATGAACAAGGAAGAGAATATAAAATGGAAACTATGATAACGGAACGATTTAAAAAAACTGTGCTTAAAATCTTGAAAATTAGTGACTTTGACATGGACGAGGATACTCAGGCCAACCAGATTCCCGCCTGGGATTCGCTTAACCATGCCAATGTGATCGCTGCGCTGGAGGATGAATATGATATCAGGCTAAAAAATATTGAAATCCTGAACTGTCATAATATGGGCGACCTGCACAGGCTTATTGATGCTAAGTTGGAACGAAAAAAATCAAAATGAGATAACGGAAATAGCCCGTCATGCAATAAAATCAGGTTTTTTCAGCATAGATCACCACCCTGTGTCCCCGGACAAACTGTTCGTAATCGTTTTCTTCAGGATGATAAAAACGGATATTTGTAAAACCGAAATATTCCAGAAGCGTAACCAGGGCGTCACGAGAAGGAACCAGGGCAAGGTCTGAAAGGCCTCCTTCTGTCAGTGACGGGTAATCCATACATAATCCGAACATTCCTCTGATGTCACGCTGTTTTTTGTAGCAGCCATCCTCAACCTGCATCTGAACAGTACATGGCAGCACCTGCGATTCGATGCAGATGGCTTTTGCAGTCAGGCCGGCAAGTTTACGGAAAACCTCAACCGGATTTTCGATATGATACAGCAATCCAAAACACAGGACAAAATCTGCAGGGCTTGTTTGTTTCCATTCTTCTAAAGACGTATGGATATAATCAATATTTTTAGCGCCTGTGACATCCGTAATGAGTTTTGCTTTTTCAAGAGACTCATAATTCTTATCAATGCCGGTAACATTTTCAAAGTATCCGGACAATAAAACAGTAAAATACCCTTCGTGGCACGAGACATCCAGCGCTTTGCCCATGGGCCGGTTCTCTCTATATTCATGTAAAAACTGCAGCAGGGCTTTTTCTCTTGTGTAATGTACAGGCCTCACAAAATCAGCGAGATAGCTGTCGGTTTTCGAGCCATCGGGCAAAACAAATTCATAAAACCATTGCTGGCTTTTTACAAGTTCAAGTTTGTTTGTTTCCATAGTATTACGCTATCGTTTATTCTTCGATCAATTCAATCATATGTGCTTCCGGAGTATAAATAAAGATACAGAGTTTACCCTGAAAAACCGATGATTTAAAAAAATTAAGCGGTTTATAATTCAGTTTTTCAAGACGTGCAACGGTGTCATGAATATCTTTTACTTTATAGGCCATATGATAGTATGAAGTTCTTTTTTTTAACAGATTATATACGGATGATTCTTCGCCCATCGGCTGAACCAGTTCAAGAAAGACCTCATCGGCAATTTTTATCAGGCAGAGTAATACTTTTGAGGTATCAACGGTCATGACCTCTGATATGTTTTCCTTACCGAATAATACCGCATAATTGGCCATGGATTCCTGTATGTTTTCCACCACAACGGCTATGTGATGAAGTTTGAGTTCAGGCAATACGGTCTCATTTGTGTTCATTGTGTGTTTTTTTTTGGTTGACACGATGTATAGCTATTTACATTTATGAGTTAATTACTTAAAAACAATACGTAAATCCCAACTCCTGACTCCCGACTCCCGACTCCCGACTCCTAACTCCTGACTCCCGACTCCCAACTCCCTCCCGATAGCTATCGGGACCTCTCAACTCCCAACTCTCAACTCCCAACTCTCAACTCCCAACTCTCAACTCCCGACTCCCGACTCCCGACTCCTAACTCCGTGTCCTTCTCCGTGCTCTCCGTGTCTCCGTGGTAAAAAAACCTCATAGCCTCACAGCCTAATGACGCCGATCTCTGACTCCCGACTCCCAACTCCCTCCCGATAGCTATCGGGACCTCTCAACTCTCAACTCTCAACTCTCAACTCTCAACTCTCAACTCTCAACTCTCAACTCTCAACTCTCAACTCTCAACTCTCAACTCTCAACTCTCAACTCTCAACTCTCAACTCCCGACTCCCGACTCCCTCCCGATAGCTATCGGGACCTCTCAACTCCCAACTCTCAACTCTCAACTCTCAACTCTCAACTCCCGACTCCCAACTCCCGACTCCCGACTCCCAACTCCCTCCCGATAGCTATCGGGACCTCCCGACTCCCAACTCCCTCCCGATAGCTATCGGGACCTCCTGACTCCTGACTCCTGACTATCGACCCCTCCCTAACTTTTCCCTGTTTTTTTAAGCACACCAGCATACATCATCGATACTTTATTTTTTTCGGCCTTTGCTGCAGGCATATCTTCTGAATATACACATAATTCGTCTTTTATTTCAAATCCTGCTTCACTGATTATTTTCCTGATCTCACCGGCATTATTAAAAAGATAAATATGATCAATAGCCGGTGCGTTGGTAGGTGTCGTGATAAATAAGCTGCCGCCGTCGTTTAATAAGCTGAATGTTTTTCTAAGCAATCCGGCGGGATCTTCCACATGTTCCATAACTTCACCCATGGTAATGAAATCATATTGCGAAGGAGAATTGTAATCGCGAATATCGGTTTGATGGTATAAAACATCATTGTTGCCGGTCATGCATTTTGCTAATTCGATAGAACTTTTACTGATGTCAACCATATCGTAACAGGCATGTTTTCCGATGACTCTGATGGCCTCTGAAATAAATAATCCATGGCCTCCGCCTACTTCGAGATAATTTTTTACCTGTCTTCTTTGGTCTGTAATGATTTCAATAAAAAACTGAAAGACTTTATAATGCTGTATCCATAAAAACTGCGACAGGAGCAAACCATGCATATAATACGTCATTATATCAGGATTGCGGTAGATCCTTTCGTTAACTCCGGTAAAGGAACTGTTGGAATACGATCCGTTACGAAGAAATTGTACCGTTTCGTAATTGACATCGGCCAGCATCCGCAGGTAACAATCAATGGCAAAATCAAGAGTTTTATTTTCGGCCAGCAGCATCGATTCATATTTTTTTAGAAAAACCTCTGCGCGCTCAAAATATTCAAGATCACAGTTGTCAATATTTTTTTTTAGCTTTTTGCTGTGTAAAGCGTTGAGTTCACTGATGCGGTCAATAATATATTCGATTGTATGCGGCATGTCTGGCTTTATAGTTTGCAGTATTTGTTGAGATGAATAGTTATAAAATATTGATTATGAGTATTTTAAGGAATAACTATTTACAAGCATTACATTGAATTTTATGATATGGGACATCTTCATATGGTATCATTCGACAACCTTCAGGGTTTTATGGAATAATATAAATCATTGGTTATCAATTACTTCATTAATTTCTCGCAGATACAATCTATCATTTCACCCACATTTTCCCAGCTTTGCATATCTTTTGAAGAAAAACGAATGTTGAACTTTCGCTCGATAGCCACGATCAGGTGGATATGTGCCAGAGAATCCCACTCTTCAATATCGCGGGCGCTGGTTTCATCGGTGAGATTGATGTCTTTTTTGTCAAGTACATCAATAAAGATACTGTTTACCTGGTCTAATACATCTTGTCTTACCATTTAACGTTCATTTTTTGTTATATAACATTTTTTGTTTTCATATTCAGCAACCTTTAATATCCATGAGTTGCCCGATTTGATAAATCCTAGATTTTCATAATGATCACGCACCATTTCGTTTTTGGCGGTAGCTGCATATTCCCCTTTTATCTGGGTGTATTCATTTTTTTTGGCAAAGGATAAAATGGTGTTCATGACAAATTGTTCCATTCCCCGGTTCAGCACACGGCAGCTCATGAACCAGTTTTCAATGAATAATGTTTTCGTTTTTTCTTTTTGTAAAACCACTACACTGATCAAGCCATAGTCGCCGAATTTGTCCTCCAGCGTAAAGGCAAAAGTGAAATGATCCGGTGAAAGGATGAGCCAGTCAATATCTTCACGGGTATATCGCAAAGTCCTGAGGTTAAACTGGTTGGAACGTTGTGACAGTTGCGCCACCCTCGGCGCATTGAATTTGTTAAATGGTTCCGCCACAGAACGCATATTCAGGCTTTGCAGGTAATCATCCTCATTGATAAATAACTGCTGAATGCTTTGTCTATGGGCTTCAAGCTGATAATGTTTCGTTCTTTCAGCATCTTCAGCTGAAATAGTGCCGGTTTCAAAAAGGTTCAAGGAATATAAATATTCAAGATAATCAGCGGGATCTTCCGGTAATTCGGGTACACAAACCTCCGGCAGGCTTTGTCTTACAAGATTCCTTTCAAAGGGATTGTCATCGAGAAAAACCATCGTGTCATAGCCGATATTGAGGATGTTCTTTATTTGTATGATGTTGTCCGCCTTATTTATATAATTAGCGACAAATACGGCGATATCGTCCAGGCGCAGGACCATATCGGGGTGTTTTTCAAAAGGTTCTTTAGCCGTTGGTTCTGAATTTTTGCTGCATACAGCAAGGATGATCCCCCTGTTTTTCAGTTTTTTCAGCCAGTGCTGAAATTCTGTGAATGTTTTTCCGATCCCCAGGCTTCCGAGCTGGATATTTTCTATGCCGTCATCTCCGATAATACCGCCCCAGAGGGTATTATCCAGGTCCAGAATCACGCATTTTTTGAACCTGCCTTTCAAAGCGCCTATAATATCAAGTGTTTTTGATGATACTTCGGGCAACACATCAATGCTTAAAACCATCCCTGAATTGATGTATACCGATGGCTGAAAAAAAGTTGCCTTGCCCACAATGTTTTGAATGGTCGAGAGATCGCATAAATAAAAATCCGGATTTTCGGATGCGAACAGCATCAGCTCATAATTGATTTTTCGCAACTGAAACAAAAATGAGAACGCTGTTTTGTTGGCAAAACTGCCAAAAACAGCATCATCAATCTCGGAATAGTTGAAGAAAATAACTTTCGTATGAAGATTTCCGTTTAATGCAGAGCTCATGTTTTTAACCGACTCCATTTCATCATCAGCAAACCTTTGGTAACTTACAGTATCCAATTTATTGTATTTCTCCAGCAATTTATGTGTGGATTTAAATACAACGGTTATTACGGGCTTAAATTCGTATAAGGCAGAATTATTGTCGAATACCTGGCGTTCTATCTGGTCGTAATCGGCTTCGAAGATTTGCAGGTCAAATCCTTTTTCATAGCCCATACCCCGCAATGCCTGAACAAGAAATTGGGTTGAAGTGTCACCCAAAACAGCTAGTTTTACTTTTTCCAATCCCGAAAAATCCTTTTTAAGATTTTTGCACAGGTACAAAAAATCTCTCATTGCGCCTCCATTCTGATCCGAATAAGGCAAAATTAACAATAAATATTATATTTGCTGGAAATAACCGTTGCTATTTACGTGGGGGCAAAGCACACGGCAAAAGTGAAACTATGTGATAATGATAACCGAAAGGCTTGATAATTAATACAATGATACAGAGAATTCTATTGATAGATGTTGATGTCATGGAAAGCAGAAATACTTCCCACTCTGTATTTTACAGTCATCACCCGGTAGGGTTATTATATCTGGTTTCTGCCGTAAAAAAATCATTTCCGGAGATAGATTTCAAAGTACTGCATACTTCTGTATGCCACGACCCATTGGAAAAAGCTGAAACAATCATAACTTCGTTCAAGCCTGATTTGATCGGTTTGCGGGCGCTGTCTTTAGCCAGAGAGTCATTCGAAATAATGGCTCGAATGATACGGAAATTAAGGCCGGATGTGCCCTTAGTCGCCGGCGGACCTTATCCCTCATCTTCGTATGCCGAAATTATAAAGGCCGGATGGGCTGATATTGTTGTGATAGGCGAGGGGGAAGATACTTTTGTCGATTTGGTGGGACGACTCATGAAATCGTCCGGAATACCTCAGGATATTCAAGGTACGGTGGTGATTGAGAATGGGATGGTAAAAGTAAATGATCCCCGGCCGTTGATACCGGTTGTTGATGTTTTACCATTTCCGGATTACAACTATATTGACCTGCAGGATTATTGCGGCATACAGAACCACGCCCTGCAGGATGCCTCTAAATCGGCATTTATATTCAGTTCACGGGGGTGTCCCTACGCTTGTTTTTATTGTCACCAGATGTTCGGAAAAAAGATCCGCCGCCGTTCTGCTGAAAATGTGGTGGCAGAGATGCGCGAGCATCTTGAAAAACGTGACATTCGTGATTTTGTTTTTCTTGATGATGTTTTTAATGTCCCCATGACGGATGCCAAGAAACTATTGTCGGTCATCATTAAGGAGTTGCCGGGGATAAGGATCAATTTTCCCAACGGCCTGCGTGCCGATATGATTGATGATGAACTGATTGAACTGTTTGAACATGCAGGAACGGTTGAGATGGCCTTAGCCGTGGAAACGGTGACACCTCGCCTGCAGAAATTAACGGGTAAAAACCTGGATATTGACAAAGCCCGTCATGCCATCGAGGCCTTATCAAAACGCTTTATCACCCGTGTGTTTTTTATCACAGGATTTCCATCGGAAACTTATGATGAAGCGCTTGAAACCATTGACTTCGCGGCATCTCTGGAGTATGCCGCCCAGCCCATGCTGAGCGTATTACGTATTTATAACAATACAAGACTGTATCATCTCCTTGATCCCAATCCCGCTCAGGCCCTTGAACTGGCTGTCCAGGAACAAAAAGAGCTTCACCTGAAGATGTTTGATGATATTGAATTTTACGGCGACCTTTTTCCGGCCGAAAAAGTACCTTTGAAATCCAATGATTTGAAAGAACTTCTTGTCTGCTGGATGCGTAATGTACTTATTAATCCTAAACGCATACAAAAAAGCCATACAGTATTGAAGAAACACCTTGATCATGAGAGAATCCTGGCATTTTATGGCAATGTTTTTAATAAAACCGTTTTTAAAGATTCCGACCTGAAAAAACTGCTGGAACTTTGATGTACTAACGGTAAATCAAAACATTGTAAAATCTTGTATTATAATATTTTACAGCAATTATCATGTATGGCAGGAAAAAATTGCGGGATATGTTTTTCTCAAAAATCGTTTTTAAATTTAGTAGTACATTTGCTGCACAAATGCAATACAGCCTTTCATGGTTTTCAGTTCGGTAGTTTTTATTTTTGCCTTTCTTCCGGTATTTCTTGCAGCCTATTATCTGGTTCCCAAACTGTGGGCGAAAAACATACTGCTGTTACTTTTCAGCATGGTATTTTATTTTTGGGGTGCAGGAAAACTCGTAATACTGCTGCTTTTTATAGGATTTGTTTCATGGTTTTTCTCCTGGCTTATTGCACGTACCCGCTTTAAAAAAGGTTTCCTGGTTTTTGCAATTCTGACATTCATTGGGATACTTATTTATAACAAGTATCTGGGATTTATTATAGACAATCTTATTTATGCCGGTATATCTGGTCTTCCGGAAGTACACACCATGATTTCACTGGGGGTTTCATTTTTTACTTTTCAGGCTGTTTCATACAATATTGATGTGTACAGGAAAAACAAGCGTTATGAACAAAATCCCTTTTATATCATTCTGTATATCACCATGTTCCCCCAGCTGATTTCGGGACCTCTGGTGCGTTATCAGCAAATCGGGACACAACTGAAAGACCGTGTTTTCAGCTTGCCGGTGTTTGCCGAAGGTATTAAAAGGTTTATTATTGGTTTGGGGAAAAAAGTTATTATTGCCAATCAGTTGGGAGCCCTGGTTAATCTGATGGTCGATAATGACTCGATTGTAATCAGTCCGCTTGTGGCCTGGACTGCCATGGCGGTTTTTGCCATACAGATATTCTTTGATTTCAGCGGATATACCGATATGGCCATTGGAATAGGCAAGATGCTCGGATTCGAACTTCCTGAGAACTTCAATTTTCCATACATCAGCAGATCGGTGACAGAGTTCTGGCGCCGCTGGCACATGTCATTTGCTTCATGGATAAAGGATTATATTTTTACCCCCCTGGCATTTCAGATGCGATATTGGGGCAAGGCCGGCATCGTTATCGCCCTGATGATAACTTTTACCGTATGCGGTATCTGGCATGGCCCCACATGGAACTTTCTGATCTGGGGCCTGGTGCAAGGACTGTTCCTCTCGCTGGAAGAACTATTCCTTCTGAAATTTCTGAAAAAGCTGAATGGCTTTGCAGTAGTTTATTTGTTGTTTATCATTGTTACATGCCTGGTTTTTTTCAGAACAGAAAACGTCAGTCATGCCTTCGGCTTTCTTTCGCTGATGTTCTCTCCTGAAAAACCCGGAGCATTGGGATTAAATGCCTTTTTTACTACGGAACATACCTTGATACTGTTGTTGGGAATTTTTTTCAGTATCCCGGTTTCAATTCCGGATAAACTCCGGCAGGGCAGGATGAAGAGAATTATTCCTGTTGTGCAGGCAACGCTTTTGATATTGCTTTTTATTATGTCTGTAATGAGACTTGTTTCAGAAACTTATAATCCATTTATATATTTCAAATTTTGATGTATAAACATACAAGTAACGAAAAAGTATCCGTGGGATGTTAAAAAAGAGGCTTAAACCGGTTTATTTGCTTTTTCTGGCAGTACCACTAGCCTATTTTTTGTGCTATGGTTTTAAGGTTAAAGATTATCCAACGGAAAAAAAAACAAATGATTATTTCTTTTTTTCTGTTAAAACCTCAAAACCGGTATCCCTTAGTTTGCTTGATGGGAGGAATACTCTGATAACCAGGAGTGTGAGCCCCGGAGGTTACAAAGATATGGAGTGCCTCGGGCAAATTGCAGACAGTAGCCGGCTTAGCCTGATGATTAATGATGCTGCTGCGGGTGACACTATTTGCTTTCTGGGATTTAACCTGTATCATAACGATCACGTCGCATCACTTGTTGAAGGTATTAAAAAGAAATGTGATGTTAAAAATGCAGAACTAATTGAAAATGATGACGGAATTGCCGTGGTTGTGCAGCAAAGCGGGCAGCCGGTGATCATTGATCTTCCCCCTCCAACTGTTTGGGAAACAAGTGCTTCAGGTTTTAATCCCCTGTGGCTGGTAATTTTTGCTTTTGTAGCGATAATTTTGGTGCTACTGGCCTGTGCTCCTTCAAAACGTTATTTTATTGCAGTCCTGCTTATTACCCTGCTGGTGATGGTCATCGCTCACCTGACATTCGATAAAAGCCTTATAGGACGGGCAACGATGAATTGTGATACGCAGCTAAAAAATGCGGAGATTTTTTATCATAAGGATCCGTTTTTTACCCCGGAAAAAAAGTTCTCATCAGTCCTTATTTCAAATTCATTTAGTGTTCCCGTAAATTACTCAAAAGACAGGTTTCTTAGATTGGATCCCGGCGATAGTATTATTAATCTTCAGGATTTGAAAATAATGATCAAGCCCGGATTTTTCTGTTCCGAATACGATCTGGCATCGATGCCGCAGAAAATACTTGTTCTGAATGACCTGGTCAGGTCACAGGATAAATACTATATTACGGGCAACGATCCATACATTAAACTGTCTTCCGCTTATTTCATCAGGCACCTTGAATGGCTGTCCTTTTTGGAACAAAACCTATTCTTAGCTTTGTCCTTGCTTGTTTTCCTTGTTTTATTGTTGCTTCAGATTTTCTATAGTGGATTCGACAGGCTGTTGATCAAGATTAGGTTCAAACCGGCATACTATGCTTTTTTATTGTTGCCTTTAACCTATTACTCTATTTCTGCTGTATGGGAGAAAGAAGCACCTTCGCAAAGCGACGATCACCTGTACTTTTCCGCCATGACCTCAAAGCCTTCGGCTGTAAGCCTCATTAACGGCTCCGATTCCGTTGCTTCATGGATACTTGACGCGCCATCTTATAAATATCTTCATTATTCAGGCCGCTTTAACACAGATGAAGGTTTCTTTCTTAAATTTGACAGTCTGAACAGTAATGACACCATACAACTGCTGTCTGTAAATCTTTTTCACAACGATCATGTTTACTCCATATTTGATAAGAATGAGCCTGTATGCTCTATCAGTAATGCTACCATCCTTGTTGATAATGAATGTGTTATGGCTGTTGCTCAGCAGGTTGGCAGGCCTGTCATTGTTCATTTGCTGCCATTTACCTGCCTGAAAAACAGCAATACAAAAAATCTTATTGACAGTTTTGTGCTGCTTTTGTTTTTTATCGTGTTTACAGTAGTGGTGATAATATCTCCGCGAACGCGATATTTCATGGCATCATGCGTTATTTCATTGTTGATGATGTTTGTTTATTACTGGCTATGCCTCGATTTGCAGGATCAGGTAAGATTGAAGACATCCACTCTTGTAAAAAGTGTACAATTTTATTATAACAACAATCCTTCTTTTGAAGCTACTAAAATTATTTCAACCGACAAAGGCCTCAACATTTTCAAAACTAATATTGATCTTTCAGCGAACAAGTTCCTTCGTTGTGATGTCGCAGAAACAACAAAGGAACTAAAGGACACCCGAATTTGTACAAAAACAGGCCTGATTAAGAATACCTGGAATTATGATGATTTGCCTCCTGAAAAGATGCTGTTGAACGACATGGTCAGATATGGTAATGTATTGCAGGTCAAAGGAAATGATCCGTTTTTTGTATTGACGGCAGCTGGGCAGATGGGTGAGATAAATTTACAGTTATGGTTAAAACATAATATCTTTTTACTGATTACAATAATTTTCTTTCTGTTATTACTTCTTCTGGGAAACACTACTGGCAAGCAACAACTTACGGCTGTTTTTTTTACTTTGGTGTTTGTCTCCCTGATCTCTTATGGATTCCTTTTGAGTTTATTTAGTTCCGAAGGACTGGTGCTCACTGCTGAGATGCGCTATACCAATCCGCGTCCTGTTTTTAAGCCTGATTCTTCTGAAGTTTTTGTAAAACGGCTTGATGATTACCTGAAAGACCAGATACCGGGAAGAAACAACATCATTATTTTGAATAATTATATTGAATATTCGATTTTCAGGAAAGTGCTGAATAATCAAAATGTACATTTCGGAGAAAACAATTGGATGTATTATATTGGAGGAGTGTGCAGGGAGAATTATGAAAACCGCAACCCGCTTACACCGGAGGAGCTGAAGAAAATGAAGGATGTGCTGGTGGCTCGCCGCGATTGGCTTATGGAACGGGACATCCACTTTTACCTGGTATTTCCAACCATGTCATATGCCGTTTATGAAGAGTATATTGGCCCCCGTCTATGGCGTTATCATCAGAAATCAAAACTTGAACAATTACTCGAATATCTGAAGTTAAACACCGACCTCGATATTATTGATATTCATAATCCATTGATGGAAGCAAAGAAAAATAATTATGCCGATCTGTATTACAGAAGTAATTCACATTGGACCCACTATGGAGCTTATGTGGCATATGCTGCCATGATCGAACAGATCAGCAGGGATTATCCGGAGACAGGAACTCCTTTGCCGTTAAAAGATATTACATGGATCAAATTTCCTAATTATAAACCCGACCTTTATGTTTTGATTGCTATCGAGAAATTCGTCAAGTATTGTGAATATATGCCCTCTAATGATAAACTGACTGCTGCAACCGAAACTACCTATCCGGTTTATCCTGAATTTTCATCACCGGCGCCTGCCTATTGTTTCCATAATAAAACAATCAACAACCCTTCTGTGCTGATGTACGGCGACTCGTTCGGAGGGTTTCTTCTGTATTATTTAACCAATAATTTTAGTAAGACTTATTTTCTCTACACACATCTTTTTTATCCAACCATCATCGAAAAAGAAAAGCCCGATATTGTGATTCAGGAAATGGCCGATTATACTATTTACAAAATCCTTGATCAGAATCCGGTAATGATTGATAAAAAAGATAGTATTCACTCCCGTATTAATTGATATTATATTTGCTATTTTTGTTTTAAAAATGAAGGGAGAAATCTGAATCTTTTTCAGTTTTTTCTGAATTTAAAAATTTGGGAACAGTAGTAATGGCAGCAGAAAAATATACAGGTATTCAGGAACTTATCAACGTATTTGCCATCCGAAAAGATCTTCAGGCTTGTTTTCCTGAAGTCTGGGAAGGCGATCTGGAGAAACTGCTGGCCTGGGCATTGGAATATGGAGTTGTAATTGATGCTGCAAAGGAAATACTTGAACCTTATGAAGACGAATTCAGGAATTTCGATATGGCTGACTATAAAAACAGGTTCATCTGGGATGATTCTGTCCGGCATTATATCAGCAATGGCTTTAAAATATACTGGGAAACACTGGATCAGGTTGCTGCATATCAGTTTGAATGTATTTCAGGCGATCCCAATATGGATATGCTTTCTTATACTGTTAATGTCCTAAGAAATAATTTCGATGGACGACTGATCCGTGCCGGATTTATTGGATGTGATGAATCTGCAAAGCCGGAAATCCGGCTTGTAAAAAATAAGTTCTGCAGCGAGGTCATAGTGATGGATATTGCAGAAGGATTACTTGCCCGTCAGCAGGACAGGTGCAGGGCAGAAAATATTACCAATATCGAATACCGGCAGGTGGATTTTAATGAGTTCGTTTTAGGTGAAGATGAATACGATTATATTAACGCATGGGGTACGGTACATCATATTAAAAATCTTGAACATTTCTTTTCCCAGATTCGCAGGGGCCTGAAAAAAGATGGTATACTGGTGATGTATGAATATGTGGGACCTGACCATTTGCAGTTTACTAACGAACAGCTGGGAATGGTACATGCACTTTTAAATCTGTTACCCGAAAAACTGAGACGTTATCAGAATAATGTGGATATCAAATCTTTTGAACACCGGATCGACCTTAAAAAACTAATGCTGACCGATCCTGATGAAAGCGTCCGATCAGGAGAAATTTTACAGATCATGGCTGATTATTTTGATATATGTGAATTTCATAAAACAGGCGGTACTATACTTCATCCGCTGCTGAACGGAATAGCCGGAAATTTTGAGACTAGTTCAGAAGGGGAGAAAGCCCTGAAGGTGCTTATTGAAGTGGAGAAGTCGCTGATAACGAGTGAACTGTTGCCATCCGATTACATCTACCTCGTGGCCAAGCCAAAAAAATAACTTATGTTGGTTTATTTATATTTATAAATAATGAATACTTCGGTGAAATCGTACCCCCTTATGGAAAAGGCAACCGATGAAAATTTTAACGAGGATGCTTACCTGGATGCTAACCCTGATGTTGCACGGGCTGTAAAAGAAGGATTATCGGTATTGTCAGGCCGTCAGCATTTCGATATTTTTGGAAAAAATGAAGGCCGGTGCATTAGATTACCTTTGAGTGTGATTGCTGAACCTAAACGAATTAAACTGGAAAAGATAAGGCCATTGCTTTGTGATGATTTGACTTACATCGAAAAAACGGGGCATTTTTACGATTTCCTTAATACGGAAATAAGATCAAAGTATAACATCCTTGATACCTTAGCCGTCAGCAGCAATAATTACGACAGAAACATTGAAAAATTAATCAGTAAATATGCAAACGGGTTGATCCTTGATTGCGGAGCGGGAAGGAGAGACGAGTATTTCGAAAATATCGTCAATCTGGAAATTGTAGGTTATGATTCTACTGATGTAATAGGCGTGGGAGAAATGTTGCCATTTATTGACAATTCATTCGATGCTGTGATATCATTGTCGGTGCTTGAACATGTCAAAGATCCTTTTCGTTGCGCCAGGGAAATATCACGTGTGTTGAAACCTGGCGGGCAACTTATCTGTAGTGTCCCTTTCTTACAGCCATATCACGGATATCCAAGTCATTATTTTAATATGACCTATCAGGGATTGATGAGCCTTTTCGATGGTATTTTGGATTTTGATAAGATTGAAATTAATGAAATGGCTTTACCGATATGGTCATTAACCTGGATATTGCGAAACTGGGCTGATGGATTGAAAGGTGAAACACGAAACGAATTCCTGCAATTGAAGGTTGCAGACCTTATAGATACTGGTGATAAATACCTTGATAAATCTTATGTTAAAGAACTGACCGAAGAAAAAAATCGCGAACTTGCTTATGCTACCGTTTTATTTTCGCATAAAAAATAAATGATTATTCTTTATGGACAAGCCTAAGAATGGACAACTGCTCAGATTGTTTGATTATGCCAAACGCGGCTCAAAAGGGTTTCGTGACGATTCGGTAAAACCGCTTCTGGATATTTTTTTTGATTTTGCGTCCCAATGTAAAATTGTTACTGAATTGGGCATTGATTCAGCTTGTTCTACGCTTGCTTTTCTGGCCTCAGGTTGTGAAAAAGTATACAGTTATAATGTGGTCGTCAGCCAAAATGCTTTGCGGGTAAGGCAAGCGGCGGAAGATGATGGCATGTTCTTCAGACATATAACAAAAGATAGCCTGAAAGTCAGGATAAAAATGACGGATATGTTATTTATTGATACGGATCATTGGTATGGGCAGATCAAAGCAGAACTGGAGCATCATCATATGAGGGTGAAAAAATGGATAATGATGCACGATACTGAAACTTTTGGGATCGTAAATCCTTTCGATGGCCGCCCAGGGATGAAGGCCGCTATTTATGAATTCCTCGAAGAGCATCCCGAATGGCAGATCAGGGAGCATATTGAAACAAGCCACGGACTGACAATTCTGGAAAGGCAAACTCCCATAAAACGAAAATGGTGGTTGGGTAAAAAATGAAAAAATCATAACTAAAGGGATATGGCCTGATATCCTTATTTTGCTTGGCTTACCTGACTAACGTTACAGTTCCCCTGTATTTATACAGCTTTCCCATCAGATTCCGGTAAACGATATAATAAACATATACACCGGCTTCTATCTTCTTTCCCTTATATGTTCCATTCCATCCCTGATCGATATCATCAGTATAAAAAATATTCATTCCCCAACGGTCATAAATATACAATTCATAAGTCTTTTTATCTATTCCTGAAATCTCAGGCTTCCATATATCATTCAATAAGTCATTGTCTGCTGTGAAAGCATTCGGAATGAAAATTATGATCGATGGTAAAACAACTAAAGGCTTTTCAAGTGTATCGGAGCAGTTTTGGCTGCTGTATACAATAAGTTGAACAGTATAAGTGCCTGAATCAGTATAGATGTGATAAGGATTTAGTAATCCTGAATAGTTATCGTTATAGGAAGCGGGATCACCGAAATTCCATGTCCATGCGTTAACGCCGGTAGTGAGGTTGATAAAATCTATCCTGCCATTATCGGTATAGGCAAATTCCGGGTTAAATATGAAATCTGCAACCGGTTTTTTATAGGCAATCACGGTATCGGCGGCTGACACGGGACACCCCTCGATAGTCTGAGCGCTAAGGTTGACCGGATAAGTGCCGTGATCTATGTATAAATGTGAAGGTGCTGTCGCTGTTGATGTATTATTTGCAGAATTGGGATCGCCAAAGTTCCAGGATAATGAATTGGTATCTATTATTCCGGCCGGTATATATCCGAAAGTCACTTCCAGTGGGCTGCACCCATCTTCTGGTACAGGGGTTATGGACAACAAAGGAATATGATAAACCATTACCGTTACAGTGGCAGAACCTGCACAACCATCAGGATTAGTCCCGATAACCGTATAGGTGGTTGTATTTAGTGGTGATGCAACAACATTTGCTCCGGTATTGGGAGATATACCGGTATTGGGCTGCCAACTGTAATTGTAAGCCCCTTCAGCAGTCAGCAATACATTGCCGCCATCGCAATATGACGGGTGGTCAGGCGTGACGGTTATTGTTAATCCACTTGTTATAACGATTTGTGATGATGCAGAGTTATTGCATCCGGTAGATGGTAATGTATATTCATAGGTAAGGGTATGAGTACCGATACCCGCTGCTGCCGGATCAAAAGTATTACCCGTAACACCGGGACCGGAGTATGTGCCTCCAGACGGAGATGCCTGGGACAAATTCAATAATGGCGAAGTTACGCATAGCTGAGGCAATATGCCGAATGTAACAACAGGCAAGGGATTCACGATGATAGTAAATGCCGAAGGAGTACCTGTACAGTTATTTGCTGTTGGCAGTACTGAAATTGTTGAAGTAATAGCCACGGTTCCGGCATTGGTAACAATAAAGGATGGTATATCTCCGGTTCCGCTTGATGCAATACCTATAGCGGTGTTGGAATTTGTCCATGCAAAAGTAGTCCCGGTTGTAAGACTTGTAAAGGTGATCGCAGGAATAGTATCCCCGCTGCATGAAGTTATATTAGCTATGCTTGCCACAGAAGGAATTGGATTTACTGTAATATTGTATGTTGATGCTGTACCCGGACAACCGTTGGCAGAAGGTGTGACTGTGATAGTCGCCGTAATAGGCTCTGTGCCTGTATTAGTCGCTGTAAAAGCTGCAATATTCCCCGTTCCATTGGCATAGAGACCAATAGCTGTATTTGAATTTGTCCATGCAAAGGTACACCCTGGGGTATTACTTGTAAATGCCGTTGCCGGAACTGTTTCACCGCTGCAAACAGACACATCAGCAGTAACGCTGACTGATGGCGTCGGGTTGACGGTAATCGTATAGGTGGAATTTATGCCCGGGCAATTGTTCAGGGAAGGAGCAACGGTAATAGTGCCTGATATTGGGGTTGATCCTGTATTCGTTGCTGTAAATGTTGCGATATTTCCGGTTCCGGCGGACCCTAAGCCTATAGCTGTGTTGGAATTGGTCCATGTAAAAGTTCCACCGGCAGGAATGCTGGTGAAATTCGTTGCCGCTACACTGCTATTATTACATAACGTGATGTTTGAAGGCACAGTAACTGTTGGCGTAGGATTCACTGTGATAATATATGTGGAAAAAGCCCCGCTGCAGTTGTTTACTGTCGGGGTAACCGTAATAGTAGCTGAAATAGGGGAGGTACCTGTATTAGTAGCATTAAACGAAGCAATATTACCTGTGCCATTGGCTGCTAAACCGATAGCAGTATTTGAGTTGGTCCACGAAAACGTTCCTCCGGCAGGCGTGCTGGTAAAATTGGTAGCAGTTACAGAGCCATTATTACATACGGTAATATCTGCCGGGACAGTGACGCTTGGCGAAGGATTCACCGTGATCGAATATGAGGATGGATTGCCGTAGCAGTTGTTTATGTCTGGCGTGACGGTAATCGTGGCCGAAATAGGAGAGGTTCCGGTATTGGTAGCTGAAAATGAAGGAATGTTTCCTGATCCATTGGCAGACAAACCGATGGCCGTGTTGGAATTGCTCCAGGTGAAGGTTCCGCCGGATGGTGTGGTGACAAAGTTTGTCGCAGGTACTGTATTATTATGGCATACGGTGATGTTTGCTGGGAGGGTGACCGCCGGAACAGGACTTACGGTAATACTATAAGTGGATGGTGTTCCGGTGCAATTGTTTAGGCTGGGTGTCACACTAATAGTTGCCGATATAGGGCTTGCTCCTGTATTGGTAGCAGTAAAAGATGCTATATTTCCTGTTCCGCTGGCAGACAGTCCTATAGCGGTATTGGAATTGGTCCATGTGAATGTGCCACCGGCAGGTGTGCTGGTGAAGTTTGTAGCAGACACAGTGCCGTTAGTGCAAACAGTGATATCGGAAGGAACACTAACCGTTGGTATTGCGTTAATAGTAATAATAGCAGTATCACTGGTGGCTGCACAGCCTCCGGCAGCAGCAATGCTGTTAGTGACGGTATAGGTTCCTGCAGTGCTAGCCGACAGGTCAACCTGTCCGGTACTGGTGCTGACAAACACCAGGCCCGACGGACTGGCAGAGAATGTTCCTGCACTGGCACCGGTTCCAAAGACAGGAGAAGGATCAGCAGCATCCTGACAGTAGGGGCCTGCATAATTGATTTCAGCAGAAGGAGCCGTGGTAATGGTAATGGTTGCAGTACTGCTTGACGGGCAGTTTCCGTTTGTTGTAAAGGTAATGGTATAAGTATTTATGGCGCTGGCGCTGACATCAATCAATCCGGATGTATTATCTGAGAATACCAGGCCGGCAGGAGAAGAGGAAAATATGCCGGTAGCCCCACCGGTGTTATTGGCTGAAGGATCTGTGCCGGTCTGACACAGGGTGGAAGGGGAATAATTGAACGAAGGATCATCCGTAGGATTTACAGTGATTGTATAAGATGATGGCGTTCCCGGGCAACTGTTTACGGTGGGTGTCACAGTCACGGTGGCCATGATCGGGCTTGTTCCAGTATTTGTAGCGGTGAAAGCAGGGATATCGCCGGTTCCGCTTGCTGCAATTCCGATAGCAGTATTTGAGTTGGTCCACGAAAACGTTCCTCCGGCAGGCGTGCTGGTAAAATTGGAAGCAGTTACAGAGCCATTATTACATACGGTAATGCCTGCCGGGACAGTGACGCTTGGAGAAGGATTCACCGTGATCGAATATGAGGATGGATTGCCGGAGCAATTGTTTATGTCTGGTGTGACGGTAATGGTAGCCGAAATTGGAGACGTTCCGGTATTGGTAGCGATAAACGAGGCTATATCCCCTGATCCGCTTGCAGATAACCCGATAGCAGTATTGGAATTGGTCCACGAGAATGTTCCTCCGGCAGGTGTGCTGGAAAAGTTTGTTGAAGGTACAGACACATTGTTACATATGGTGATGTTTGCAGGAACAGTAACCGTCGGTGTAGGATTCACGGTAATAGTATAAGTGGATGGTGTTCCGTTGCAGTTGTTCACACTGGGTGTCACAGTGATGGTGGCCGATATAGAACTTGTTCCGGTATTTGTAGCCGTAAATGAGATAATATCTCCTGTTCCGTTGGCAGACAGTCCGATGGCCGTATTGGAATTGGTCCACGAGAAAGTTCCACCGGCAGGTGTGCTGGTAAAGTTTGTAGCAGGCACAGTGCCGTTATTGCAAACAGTGATATCGGAAGGAACACTAACCGTTGGTGTCGCGTTGATGGTAATAATAGCTGTATCACTGGTGGCTGCACATCCTCCGGCAGCAGCAATGCTGTTAGTGACGGTATAGGTTCCTGCAGTGCTAGCCGACAGGTCAACCTGTCCGGTACTGGTGCTGACAAACACCAGGCCCGACGGACTGGCAGAGAATGTTCCTGCATTAGCACCGGTTCCAAAGACAGGAGAAGGATCATTTGCATCCTGACAGTATGGCCCTGTATAATTGAATTCAGCAGAAGGCGCCGTGGTAATGGTAATGGCTGCAGTACTGCTTGACGGGCAGTTCCCATTGGTGGTAAAGGTAATGGTATAAGTATTAACGGCGCTGGCGCTGACATCAATCAATCCGGATGTATTATCTGAGAATACCAGGCCGGCAGGAGAAGAGGAAAATGTACCGGTAGCCCCACCGGTGATATTGGCTGAAGGATCTGTGCCGGTCTGACACAGGGTGGAAGGGGAATAATTGAACGAAGGATCATCGGTAGGATTTACAGTGATTGTATAAGATGATGGCGTTCCAGGGCAACTGTTTACGTTGGGTATCACCGTCACAGTGGCCATGATCGGGCTTGTTCCAGTGTTTGTAGCGGTGAAAGCAGGGATATCGCCGGTTCCGCTTGCTGCAATTCCGATAGAAGTATTTGAGTTGGTCCACGAAAACGTTCCTCCGGCAGGCGTGCTGGTAAAATTGGAAGCAGTTACAGAGCCATTATTACATACGGTAATGTCTGCCGGGACAGTGACGCCTGGCGAAGGATTCACCGTGATGGTATAGGTAGATGGAGTACCGGAGCAGTTGTTTATGTCTGGTGTGACGGTAATGGTGGCCGAAATTGGAGACGTTCCGGTATTGGTAGCGGTAAACGAGGCTATATCCCCTGATCCGCTGGCAGACAAACCGATAGCGGTATTGGAATTGGTCCACGAGAATGTTCCTCCGGCAGGTGTGCTGGTAAAGTTTGTTGAAGGTACAGACCCATTGTTACAAACGGTGATGTTTGCAGGAACAATAACTGTCGGTGTAGGATTCACGGTAATAGTATAAGTGGATGGGGTTCCGTTGCAGTTGTTCACACTGGGTGTCACAGTGATGGTGGCCGATATAGAACTTGTTCCGGTATTTGTAGCCGTAAATGAGACAATATCTCCTGTTCCGCTGGCAGACAAACCGATAGCGGTATTGGAATTGATCCACGAGAAGGTTCCACCTGCAGGTGTGCTGGTAAAGTTTGTAGCTGGTACAGTGTCGTTATTACAAATTGTGATGTTTGCAGGAACAGTAACCGTTGGCGTAGGATTCACGGTAATGGTATAAGTGGATGGGGCTCCGGTGCAGTTGTTCACACTAGGAACAACGGTAATGGTTGCTGATATAGGGCTTACACCTATATTGATAGCGGTAAATGATGCTATATCTCCTGATCCGCTGGCAGATAATCCGATAGTGGTATTTGAGTTGGTCCACGAAAACGTTCCACCGGTTGGTGTGCTGGTAAAATTAGTTGTAATTACAGAACCATTATTACATACAGTAATGTCAGCAGGAACAGTAACTGTTGGACTTGGATTCACAGTAATGGTATAAGTGGAAGGGATTCCGGTACAATTGTTCACAAAGGGAGTAACAGTAATAGTTGCCGATATAGGGCTTGTTCCCGAATTGGATGCAGTAAATGCAGCAATATCCCCTGATCCGTTGGCAGATAAACCAATAGCGGTATTGGAATTGGTCCAGGTGAATGTTCCACCGGTGGGAGTGCTTGTAAAGTTTGACGCAGGCACATTTCCATTATTGCATATAGTGATATTTGCCGGAACAGTAACCGTAGGTGTGGGATTTACAGCGATTGTATAAGATGAAGGAGTCCCCGGGCAACTGTTTACGATGGGTATCACCGTCACGGTGGCCATGATCGGGCTTGTTCCAGTGTTTGTAGCGGTGAAAGCAGGGATATCGCCGGTTCCGCTTGCTGCAATTCCGATAGCAGTATTTGAGTTGGTCCACGAAAACGTTCCTCCGGCAGGCGTGCTGGTAAAATTGGAAGCAGTTACAGAGCCATTATTACATACGGTAATGTCTGCCGGGACAGTGACGCCTGGCGAAGGATTCACC
>Ga0209717_1001117_pt1 | contig 30200 bp, 38 predicted proteins | sample AD_UKC048_MetaG_FD_184418 | JGI IMG/M metagenome (GOLD analysis project Ga0209717, IMG submission 184418) | Active sludge microbial communities of municipal wastewater-treating anaerobic digesters from USA - AD_UKC048_MetaG (SPAdes) (version 2) | ecosystem: Engineered > Bioreactor > Anaerobic >...
AAAATGAATTTCTTCATCTTCATAATACTCATTATCATATCTAAAACTCATCCCAAATTTATTAAGAGTATTATTAAAATAAAACCATAATCCAGTTATTTTAAAATTATCAAAACTAAAATCATTATATTCATTAAAAAATCTATCCGGATTTAATTTGAAATATTCTAATAGTAATGGATAAATTCTGTTTTCTAATAATTGTCTTTGCGTATTTAAATTATCAATCTGATCTAAAATATTTTCCAATTTTTCAAAATCTTTAAATATTGGTATATTATTTTTTTCATTAAATTTAACTATTTTCATATTAAAAATTATATTTTGACGCAGCATCTAAATATTCATATTCCTCTTCTATATCTGGATGCAATATTTTCTCTTTCTTTAATTTATTATATTTTTCCACACTTGGATCTTTCATATATTCCTTTTGAAAAGGATATGATTTGAACCATGCCAAAAGTTTTCCACCTGCACGTTTAGCGTCATTTAATTTATCTATACCTATATTTCTAAATAATTCATTATCAAAGTTATATTTTTTATTTATCATCTTTGAATATTCATCATCATTAAATAACTTCAATTGATTAGGATCATCAAAATTTATTTTTAAATCAATCTTATCTAATATATTATCTATATATTTCTTAAAAACTTTATTTAAATCTGACCAATCAAAATCATAATTTGTTTCATAATGATTCTCTAAATAATTATAATTTATATAATTAGCAACATCAATATTTTCTAAAAATTCCTTAATTGTTTTAACATCTAATTTATTCTTTTCTATATATTCCCCAATTTTTTCAATTGAAAATTCTAAATCTATTTCGAAATTAGTAAAACTTGAAGATGTAATTTTAAAAGGTAATTCATCCAAAGATTCTTTAATATTTTGTTTAACTGCGTTAGTCCATTCTACAGATATCTCATTTGTCAAATTATCTATATCTATTGATTTATCATCTATTTGCACTTCACCTAATACTTCAAATACTGGCCATGTACGTTGGTCATCAATACCAATATCTAAGTATTTTAATAATAATTCTAATTTTTCTAAATTATCTGAATCAAGATATCCATCTATAAAATCTATCTCACTATTATCAGCATTTGATTCATACCCATAATAAGGACTTAACACATTTATACACCATTTTAAAATACCATCTTCTAAATTAAAAAAATTAGTTAAATACTTTTGTTTAAAACTTAACGTGAAATCTAAATACCAATAATTATGTAAAGTTAATAAACAATCTTTTTTATCAAATCCAATTATTTGTACTAATTTTTCTTCATCTTCTTTATTATCATTTAAATCAGTAAATAAAGAATTTTCAAATATGTGAAACTTTTTAATCATAATTATTATATATTAAATTCAAAATCAGTACTTTTTCTCTTACAAATTTTAAAACATAATTTTATTTATATATTAATTTAAACTTATCATTTTTATAAATATAAAAATATTATGAATGAAACACTATTCGGCGATTGCTTAATATTAATGAAAAATATTCCAGACCAATCTATAGATTTAATTTTATGCGATCTTCCATATTCCACAACCAGACTAAACTGGGATAAAGAAATTAATTTAAATGTTCTATGGCAAGAATATATAAGAGTAATAAAAGATAAAGGAGCAATTGTACTTTTTGCTAATCAACCATTCACAAGTAAATTAATAATGAGTGGCTTACAATATTATAAATATTCTTGGATCTGGAAGAAACCTTTTCCTACAGGATTTCTAAATGCTAATTACCGGCCAATGCTCACTTATGAAGAAATTTTAGTATTTTCAAAATCTGGTGCAGGAGCAGGATCTAAAAATAATAATATGGTTTATAATCCTCAAGGTTTAATTGAAATCAACAAAATCAAAAAAAACAAAGCAGGTACAAGAGGTAAACAAATTCACGATACCGTAAATTGTGGACAAAATAATATTCTGAATAGTGATAAAGAATATAAGCAAAGATATACAGGATATCCAACAAATATTTTAGAATTCTATAGAGATCAACCACAATTACATCCCACCCAAAAACCTATAGCATTATTAGAATATTTGATTAAGACATATTCAAACGAAAATAATATTGTATTAGATAATGCAGCAGGCGTTTTTTCAACAGCAATAGCATGCATTAATACCAATAGAAATTATATAATGATGGAAATTAACGAAAAATATTATAATATAGGAAATAATAGAATTAAACAAATAAAAAAATAAATCATATTTTTTATATATAATTTTATGAAATATATAAAATCTATATTAGAATTTGCTAAATTGAGAAATATATTTATAACTAATGATACAGAATTATTAAAAAAATGTAATCCAAAATTTAATAATGACACAAGACGTTTATTTAAAAAAATTTAATAAAAACATCTTCTTAAAATGGAATGATACTAAATATCATAATATGATTGATAGAATAAGTAATAGAACATCATTTTGTTCAATATCAGAATTTAATGATTTTATTATTTTTGCTTTTAATGAATTATTTAACAGTCATTTTGATGAAATAACTAAAACCGGAAGATATGCATTATTTTTTCCATATAACACATTTTATATTATAATTGATATTGATTATGATAATTTATTTTCTAAATATACACAATTTTTTATATCCACTATAACTAATTCTTCACCTAATAATTTGACTGTTATTGAAATAATTGATGAGAATTTTTAATATTTATTTTTTATATTAAAATATTTTTTGTATATTTGTATGTTATAAAATTAAAAATGATGGAAAAAAATATGAACATTAAAGAGAAAGTTAAATTGGTAGCCGAAACAATTGAAGAAAATGATGACAACAACGGATTTAATTATTTTGAAGATTTGATTTCTTTTTATTTCTCTAATGATCCTGATATTTCTATTATAAAAGAAAAATTGAACAATCTTATCTCTTTAATGGCTAAAAAGAAAAACGAAGGTGCTCAGGAATTCGAAAAATTTATTGATTTGGATTTTGAAAATGAAGTCTGGTATATGATTTAAATATATTTAAACTAAATAATATTTTTCATTTATCATTTTTTAATTTTTCTAATAGAAGTTTCTCAATATATTCTGAATAATTCTCAATCCCATTATATTCACAATATTTCTTCCATAATTCATAAACTTCGGGATTTATTGCTATTGATATAGTTTTTCGTTTTTGTTCATCTGGTACTCTTTTTCTTACCATATCTTTTATTTTTATATATTCATTTTATATTATTTAGTTTAACATGTTATTAAACATATAAATTATTGTAAAATTGTTGTTTTTTAACTTATAAATATTTATATATAATAATAAAAATTATGAGACGAAAAATTGAAAAAAAGAAAATTACATTTTCAATAACATTAGATGCTGATTTATTAAATATTATTAATGATACAGTTGCGAATAGATCAAAGTACATACAAAATTGTTTATTAGAAGAAATATGTAAAAATTCGGAAATAAAAGAACAATTAAAAAATAAGAAAATTATATTGTGAAAATAGTAAATTTGAAGCATTTAGAAGATTGTAAATTAATTCATAATAATTATTATGACTACTCGTTATCTATTTATAAAAATGTTTTAGATAAAATTAAAATAATTTGTCCAGAGCATGGTATTTTTGAACAAAGATTATCACATCATAAAAATGGTTCAATATGTCCAGAATGTTTAAGATATAAAAAATCTTTAACTAAAAATGAATTTGTTAATAAAGCAAACGTGATTCATAATTTTAAATATAATTATGAAATAGTCGATTATAAAAATCACATGAAAAAAATTAAAATAATTTGTACAGAACATGGTATTTTTGAACAAACTCCAAATAATCATTTAAAAGGAAAAGGTTGTCCAAAATGTTGTAAGAATCGAATTTATTCAAAAGATGAAATAATTGAAAAAGCTAATAAAAAACACAATTATAAATATGATTATTCTTTATCTGAATTTAAAAATATGAATAATAAAATAAAAATTATTTGTCCTATACATGGCATTTTTAATCAAAACCTATATCAACATTTAAATATCTCAGGTTGTCCAAAATGTAATAAAGTTATTATGAATACTGAACATTTTATAAATTTATCTAACAATTTACATAAAAATAAATATGATTATTCTCATAGTATTTTTGTTAAAATGAGAAATAAAATAAAAATTATTTGTCCTAAACATGGTATATTTTATCAATATCCTTTACATCATATTAATGGTTGCGGATGTCCTAAATGTACCACCAGAAGTAAAGGCGAAGAAATAATAGAAAACTTCTTAATTGAAAATAATATTAAATATGAAACACAAAAAAAATTTAAAGACTGTAAATATAAAAAAACTTTAAGATTTGATTTTTATTTAATAGATTTTAATATGTGTATAGAATATGATGGTGAATTGCATTATAAAGAAGTTGAATATTTTGGTGGTAAGGAAAGACTAAATGATACATTGATAAAGGATAAAATAAAAAACGATTATTGTAATAAAAAAAGTATCAAATTGTTAAGAATTAAATATAATGAAGATCCAATAAATAAAATAAAAACCATATTAAATTTTATTTAAAATTACAAACAAATAAATATCATTTATCTATATTAAAATAAACATTTTTAATGATAGAAATAGATGGTAAAAAAATATACTTTCCATTAAAATATAAACCTAGAGAGCATCAATTATTAGGTTTAAATTTTTTAAAAGAGAATATTTTAAACGGTAAAAGATTCTTACTTTTAAATCTAAGCACAGGAATTGGAAAATCATTTCTCACAATCATGTTTGCTAATTGGTACCGTAATTTCGTTAATAACGAGGGTAGGTTCGATATTCTCACAAACTCAAAAATACTTCAATCACAATATTTAAAAGACTTTGATTTTATAAACAATTACAAAGGAAGATCAAATTATTATTGTTCCAAGTTTGATACCGATTGTGGAAACGGGAAAGAATTATGTAAAATTCTAAAAACACCTTGTGATTCTTGTCCTTATGATATTGCTAAAAATAAATGGTTAACTAGTGATATTGGATTAACAAACTTTCATTTATTTAATACTCTATCACTTTATCAAAAATCATTATTAAAATCTAGAAATGGAAATGTATTAATTATTGATGAGAGCCATGACTTTGAATCAGTTTTTTCCGATTTTTTATCAACAAAAATAAGTGCTAAACTACTTAAGAAATGTGGTTTTACTTTAAAAGAAATTGAAGATTTAGATGATAAATACATATCAAAAATAAAGAATTTAAATAAATATTTAGAATTTTTAGAAAGAAAGTTAATACCATTAGCACAATTAAAAAAGGAAAAGTTTGAAAAGGATATAATGAATGCTTCTCTTAAGAAAAGAGGTGAATTAGGCAATTATGTACAATATATAGAAGGTAAATTATTATCATTTGATCATTTATTTGAATCTTATAAAAAAGATCCAGAAAATATTGTACTTGATGTTGTTATAAATAAGTCAGATAAAATGTATTCTGGTGTTGAATTAGTAACACAACACATATGGGTATATGAATATATTAATGATTATATTTGGAAACATTATGATCACGTTATTTTCATGTCAGCTTCTATATTAGATCAAAAGATGTTTAGTTTTATTAATGGTTTAGATGAAAATTTAACTTCATATTATGAAATACCTACTCCATTTGCAGTTAAAAATAGAAAAATATTTTATCTTAAAGTAGGAAAAATGAATTTTGATAGTAAAGAAGAAACTTTTCAAAAACAAATAATTTGGATTAAAAAAATATTAGAAAAATATAAAAATAGTAAAGGTATTGTGCATACCACAACATATGAAATAACAGAATGGATTAAAAATAATATAATGGATGAAAGACTACTTTTTCATGAAAGTGAGGATAGGAATGATATACTTGAAAAACACTTAACTAGTACTTCTCCGACTGTACTTGTCAGTCCATCAATGATGAGTGGAATAGATTTAAAAGACGATTTGGCTAGATTTCAAATCATTCTTAAAATTCCATATCCAAATATAGCATCTAATAAAATAAAAGCTAGACAGAAATCAAATTCAAGCTGGTATTCTTGGAAAACTTGCATAGATTTATTACAAGCATATGGTAGATCAACAAGGTCAGAAGAAGATTATTCAGATACTTTTATTTTAGATTCAAATTTCTCTGATCTCTTAAAATATAATTCTCATATTTTACCGAAATATTTTACCGAAGCTATAAAAACATTAAAAATATAAAAAATGATAAAGATAAAGAGATAATTATAGGAGAATATCATGAAATTATTTCATATTTAACTAAAAGAGACAGAAAAGAAAAATTAGATTACTTTTCTAAAATTAAATTTTGATGAATATAAAGAAGTAATTCCTTTACATTTTTTATATTCTGTTTATAATTTTCAATCTCGTTAATAGATAGTATGTCTTCCAAAATTTTATATCCTTCTTCTATATACTCATCAGATTTGTCACTAAAATATTTTTTCCAATTTTTAAAAAATGTAAGCGTGTCTTTATTATCATTACATAAAGTTCCACCAAAGTAATTTATAAAATTATTTATTTTTTCAATAATATTTGGAGTAGTAATCAATTTATCATAACTAAATGACTTTAATATTTTGAAAGATTTATACATATAAGATTCATGATATAAATTGTACAATTCATTTTTTGAACATTTGCAATTTTTAAACATCTCCAATGTCATAGTGTTTCTAGCAATTAATTCATGTTCTAACGATAAATATATCAAATTTAAAAAATCTAAAAAATAATTATTATCTTCATTCTTATGTAACTCTGTATAATATAAAGAATTTATAAATGAGTTCATGTCGCTTTCCTCATTAATAGTATAAACATCGTAAATATGCCTTATCTCATGACTTATAACTGAAACCAATTTATCTATGTCTAAATATATATCTTTGATTATTACTGGTATTTCAATTCTATCTTTACCAAGTATTAAATCATTAATATTTATATTTGAGTAGTAAACAATGTTTTTATCCTCATACCTTACTTCAGAAATTACTTTATTAAACTCAATATTTAAGTCTATAATTAAATTACAAAAATTTAATTTGTTCAAATTAATTTCTTTTTTAAAAGAATCTGTTGGATTTCCAATAATTTTTCTAATTTCGTTAAATATATATTTTAAATCATTTGGTATTTCCTTGTTAAATGATTCATATGTTTTAATATATTTATGCCATAATTTTCTATTAAAATTTAACATAATTTATAATCATCTTTTTATTATATATAAAAAAACATCTATCTTAAAAACAAGTAAGAGCAAGTAAATGACTAAGAACAATAGAATAAAAATATAAAAAATTAACAACAATTGAATTTTTCAAACTATTAATTTGTTTATTTAAAAATTTTTTATTATATTTGTATTGGATTAAAAATTGTAAATATATGAACTCAGTAGAATTAAGAACTAAAATTGAAACTACCTTATCTGAACTTCATTCGGATATTGAAAAGTTTGTTCGTGAGAATGCCAAATTTAAGATTGGTGACATTATTCAGATCCAATATCCAGGTGAAAATGGTTATTTTGTTATTACACAAGTAGGATATCAGAAAACTCATGACATTATTTATTACGGACATAAAATGATTAAATCTTCAGGTGAAGTTTCATTTCAATCAATGTGGTCTAATATAGGTGTTCCTGAACGTAATATATCAAAAGCCATTTTGAAAGTTGGTAAAAATGAAATTTCAAGAATTGAAGATTATAAATATTTTACACAGGAAATTAAAATTAATCTTTGAATTTTAAACTTCTTCAAAAAATTTTAGATGTTTTAAATAATATAAAGATTCAAATTGAAATTCTTTATTCATATTATTTATCTTATCTTTAACATTCTCTATTTGATTTAATACAATTTGAATATCAGATTGTTTAGCACCTTCTTTTCTTAATCAACTTGACATCTTCAAGTAATACATTTAAAATGTTGAAAAATGGATAATACCACAAAAAATTATAACAAATCTTTCAAGAATAAAGTTTTTATAGATTATATTTTTTTGTTGATACATATATGTTAAAATCATCATAGTGTGGTAGTTGTGGATTATCTAATATAAAATTTGTTATTTCTTCTTCTATTTTTTCATCAGAAATATAGTCAATAAAAATTTCTTTGTCATTATCTTGAATTAATAGATTGGCACCCGATTTTATTAATTCTTGCATAATTTTAATATTTTCCCAATATGCAGCTAACATTAGTGCTGTTTCTCCACCATTAGTTTGTTGATCTACATTTGCGCCATATTTAATTAGCAATCTTATTGTTTCTAATTCATGATCTCTTACTGCTTTTTTTAATGGTGTAAATGTGGTTATAGATCCATCAGACCAAGTTTCCCATGTTTTATTAACATCAAACTCTCCACTTTTTATTAAATTTTCTAATTCATCAAGTTCGGAAGATCTTACTAAATATTTTGATGCAAGTTCTGGAACTTTATTAAATGCTTCATTTTTATCATCACCTTTCCATAAAATTTCTAACTCGTAAACCTGATTTATATATCCATTATCATCATCTATTTTCCAAAATGTTCCATATACATTACTGGTATAAAAGCCTTCCCTATAAAATTTATGATTATTATTATCATAATAAAAATTAATAGCTTGTGAGGATTTTATTTCTTCATTTGTGTATGTATATTCCATTGCTCTAAATGCAATTATTATATCTAATTTTCTAGTTTTTTTAAAAATTTTATTTTTAACTTTAAGTAATTCTAATAAATAAATACTTTTTCCTGTGGTTTGTCCTGTTTCCAACGGTTCCCAAGGATTACCCATTAAAACAATATAATATTTAGTATAAGAATTGGCTATATAATTTTCAAATAATTTTATATGTTTCATATTTATATTTTTCATATATATATAAATAATAAAAAACTAATTTAAAAATAGAAAGCATTTGGAAGGTATTTGAAGGCTTTTATCTATAACAAAATCAATATCATAAGTTTTTATTAAACCTTCATTCAATTTATTAATATATTCTGTAAAATTTATCATAATTTATATATTATATATATGAATCTTGGTTTAAATTAAAAAGAATTAAAAAATGACTAAAAAAACAATAGAGGATAGATTTAAAAAATTAACACCAATCGAACATATTTTAAAACGTCCAGGTATGTATATTGGAAATGTATATACTGAACCAACTAAAATGTTTGTTTTTGAAGATATTAATGAAATTAAAGGTAATAAATTTATTAATAAAATAGTTGATTATAACGCTGGATTCATAAAGTTATATGATGAAATTTTAACAAACGCATCAGATCACTATATCCGAACAGGAAAAGTAACCTATATAAAAATAAATGTTGATAAAGAGCATATCATTATAGAAAATGATGGTCCTGGAATTCCTATAGAAATGCACAAAGAACATAAAATTTATATACCGGAACTCGCTCTAGGAAATATTCACTCAGGGGAAAATTTTAATGATTCAGAAAAAAGATTGGTAGGTGGATTGCACGGACTTGGAGCTTCACTAAGTAATATATTTTCCACTAAATTTATAATTGAAACAGCTGATGGAAAAAATAAATACATACAAACTTTTACTGATAATATGTCCAAAAAAAGCAAACCAACAATTACAAAATCAAATAAAAATTATACAAAAATTACATATTATCCTGATTTTGAAAAATTTGGATTATCAGAAATTTCAGATGAAATACAATCTATTTTCTTAAAACGAGCTATGGATATTGCTGCATATAGTCCTTCAATTAAAGTTTATTATAACAGCACTTTAATACCAATCAAATCTTTTAAAGACTATATGAAAATGTTTATTAATGATGATGAAGAATTGTTTTATGAAAAGATAAATGATAATTGGGAGATTGGTATTGCAAGATCATCAGATGATATTTTTCAACAAATTTCAATGGTTAATGGTATTTCTACTCATATAGGTGGTACACATGTAAATTATATTATAAATCAAATAGTTAAACTTTTTGGTGAGAAAATTGAAAAATCTAACAAAAATACAAGTATTAAGCAATCAATGATTAAAAATCATTTATTTTTATTTTTAAATTGTAAAATACCAAATCCATCTTTTGAAACCCAAACTAAAGAGAATTTAACAACAAAAATGACTTCTGAAATTATTAAAGATGCTGAAGTATCTGAAAATTTTATAAAGAAGTTAATGTCATCAGAAATAAAAAATGATATTGTTAATTTTGCTTCTTTAAAAGAATTTCAAGATGCTAAGAAATCAACACAAAATGGACAAAAGGTTAAAATAAGAATTGCTAAACTCGATGATGCTAATAAAGCTGGTAAATCACCAGATAATATGAAATGTGGATTATTTTTAGCTGAAGGTGATTCTGCATCCGCCACCGTTAAAAGAGGATTGTCTGTTATTGGTAAAGATTATTATGGAGTTTTTCCATTAAAAGGAAAACCATTAAATGTTAGAGATATAACTTTACAAAAAACAAGAGAAAATGAGGAAATAACTAGTATAATTTCTGCACTAGGTCTTGAATTTGGTAAAAAATACACAACAACACGAACATTAAGATATGGTAAAGTTATAATAATGACAGATAGTGACAATGATGGTTCACATATAAAAGGATTAATAATGAATCTGTTTGATACATATTGGCCAGAATTACTTCAAATAGAATTCTTATTTGAATTCATCACTCCCATTGTCAAAATTAAAAAAGGAAACCAAATAAAATATTTTTATAGATCATTAGAATATAAAAAATGGTTGGATAAAAATGAAAATGGTTGGTTTTCAAAATTTTATAAAGGATTGGGTACAATCGAACCACATGAATCTAAATTGTTTTTTAATGACCTAAATAAGCATTTGATTAAATTTAATTCCTCTGATATTCAAAAAGAAAGAGATTTAATTGATCTGGTATTTAATAAAAAAAGAGTTGAAAATAGAAAAGAATGGTTATTATCATATAAACCTGGTATTGAATTAGATAAATTTAAAATTAAACAAACATACGATTCTTTCTTCAATAATGAATTTATTGAATTTAGTATGTCTGATAACATCAGATCAATTCCTTCAATTATGGATGGATTTAAACCATCTCAAAGAAAAATCATTTATACTCTATTTAAAAGAAATTTTAAAGATGAGGTTAAAGTTGAGCTATTAATGGGTTCTATCTTAGAGCAAGCAGCATATCATCATGGTCCACAATCATTAGAAGGTTCAATAATTGGAATGGCGCAAAATTTTGTTGGCTCTAATAATATTAATTTATTAGAACCAAACGGGGAATTTGGAACTAGACTTAAAGGTGGTAAAGACGCATCCGCAAGTAGATATATCTTTACAAAATTAGCATCCTTAACCAGAGATATTTTCAAACAACAAGATGATGAAATATTAGAATATTTAATTGATGATGGATATCATGTTGAACCTAAATATTATACACCAATTATACCAATGGTATTAGTAAATGGTTCCGATGGTATTGGTACTGGATGGTCGTCATATATACCACAATTTAATCCAACCGAAATAATAACGTATATAGAAAATAAACTCAAAGTTAAAAAAACTTCATTATTAAAACCTTGGTATAAAGGTTTTAAAGGTGAAATTATAGAAGATAAAGATAACAATAGATATATATCAAGAGGTATTTTTAAATTTCTACCTAACAATAAATTAAATATTTTAGAATTACCAATAATGACTTGGAATGAAAAATATTATGAATTTTTAGATAAATTGCTTGAGGAAAAATATATTAAAGATTACGATAAATATTGTACAGATGAAAATGTAAATATAATTATAACATTACCAGAAGAAATATTCAATACTTTAACCGATGATATTATAATTAAGAAATTTAATTTAGAGTCTTATATTAGTATGAGTAATATGAATCTTTTTGACGAAAATGGAAAAATATATTCATATAAAGATCAATATGAAATAATAGATAAGTTTATTGAATTAAGAATAAAATACTATGAGTTAAGGAAGCAAAACATACTTAATAAATTTGAAGAAGAAAAAAAATATTTAGTAAATAAAATGAAATTTATTAATTGTGTGCTGAAAAAAGAAATAGTTTTTGAAAATAAAACAAAAGATATTATTATCAAACAAATAGAATCGAAAAGTATTGAAATGTATAAAGATAGTTATGATTATTTAATTAATATTTCTCTAATAAGTTTATCAAAAGAAAAATTAGAAGAATTAAAAAATTCATATGATAAGATAAAATTACAAATTGAAAAAGTCATGGAAAAATCAGAAACAGAAATGTGGTTGATGGAGTTAGAAGACCTAAAAAAGAAATTAAAAACCAAAGAAGTCACTAATTAACTGAAAAAATCACCTTTATTTGCAACTTTCCAGGTATAAATCAATTCCAGACTCTAACTGAAAAAATCACCTTTTTAACTTATGTATTCCAAATAAAATCCCCGAAAACAATATCAAAGAGCCTATAAACCAAAGTATCGTACTCGCAGTTCCGTTTATAAAAAAATTTACGTGCGCAAGGCTACCGAGTATATTTGCTGCCATTAGGCTAAAATATGTATTTGCACCAATTTTTCTTACTTTTTTATAAACTGGCTTCCCAAAGTATTTAATGTAAATCCAAAATGGGAATACTCCTGCACCATATAGGCTCTTACGTCCTCCGTAAATAGGGTTGTATAAAAAACGCCCTATAACACTGCATAAAACCAATAAAGGTTTCAGTGAGTTGCGAAGGTTCATAATTCTATTTAAAGTTTTCATATCTTGATAATTAAGTGTTTCAAATTCCTTTACTTTTATTTTTGAAATTGTAGCCATTTTGAAGAAGATCCTTCTCAAAGATAGCGCTCAATCACTTTTACAAATATAAGAAACATTCTTCAAAAAAAATTATTTCTTATAAAAATCGCCTTTTTCTTCCTTATAAATTTTCAATATTTAACAATTCTTTATCAATACAAAAATAATAAAATTAATTTAAACAAAAAAAATTTATTTATATTTCTTTAATTCTTCAGTTGTAATAATTTTAGAACTAATATTTTTACCAAATACATTATAAAAATAAACACAATAAAACTGTGTAGTATCAGTAATGCTATATAAATCTGCAATTTGTGTATATTCACGAGTTATTTCTTCAGGCTCTGAAATAGTTTTTATTTTGATAACCTTGTTATAATCATCAAAACTATATTCAATTTCAGTTTTGCTAACATCTGAATTATATGGAATACCATTAATAGTATAAAATACTATAAAACAAATAAAAATTATATAGAATAACGTTAAGATAATACCAACGTTTCTATATTTTATTTTCTTTTTATCTTTTATTATTTTTATAAAAAGAATAATGCTGAATGCTAAAAATAATAAAAACACCGCAGATATAACAAGTATCATAAGTATTAAAGTTTCCATAATATTTTATTTTATTTTTGTTTATAATTTTTTACATAACTTTTATTTACAAGTCGTTATGTTTAAACTTGTTCAAAAATACCACGAAAACTTTATGGCATTGTATCCTCCTTTCTTATTTTTTGTAAATCCATTCATAATATCCTTCTCGTTTATTATTATCAACCTTTTCCCACAAACCGGAAAATAAAACAGGTTGTGTCATATGTACATTACTACTATCTTCCTTTTTATTTTCATCAATAACAATCCATCCATAGTATGTATATCTCTTTTTATCATTCTCAACTTCTTTATTCTGAAACCATTTCCAACCTTTTTCAGCGTTCTCTATCATTTCTTTTAAAGAGTTATTATAAAGTCGTTCATTAATTTCTTTTATTTGATCAAACTCTTCTTTAGCAGTGTTTAATATTCCATTAATCACTTGCTGATTATGCTCATCATTAAGATAACCTAACTTAAATCTGAATTTTTCTTTAATATCTTCCCACTTAACATTTAAATTAAACCTAGATTCAACATATAAAGCAATATCCATACAATCAATAATAACTTTACTTCCTTCTGTTGTTGTAACATAATTACCATCATCATCTATATAAGAAAATGATCCATCCCAATATCCTGGTTCTGAATGTACTCCATATGGAATACCAATTTCTGGTATGTAAACATTAGATTCACCCGATGGATCTTCTTCTTGTAATTTTTTTATTAAATCTTTAGTTTTCATATTCTTTTAACCTTTCTAACTCTTCCATTTTATTTTTTATAATATTATTCACATTATCAATATATAAATCATAGCCACTCCAAACTCCATAACAATTAGAATCATATTGGGTTTCTGTGAAAAAATTCCAACCATTTTTAAAATTTTCTAAAGTTAGTGGTTCATATTTTAAATATGGATATAACCAAGATAAATCTTCTTTAGTTTCATCATTCATCTCCTCGATATAAATTAATTTACAACTTTGAACATCATTATAATCAAGTCCATAATCATATTCATCAACAGATTTAATTTTATATTTGCTTTCTAAAAATTTCTTTTTATTTAAATTTTCTTCGTGTGATAATGCTTCTTTCTCAGTATTAAATTTTCTACCATCCTCAGTTTGAAACTTTTCTACTTTATGCTCCACATAACTAGGAATTTTTACTACATCTTCAACTTTTTTCATGTCTATTTAAATTTTTTAATTTTAATTCTCTAACAACTTTTAAAGATTCTTTTAATAATCGATCTTCAGCTCTTTTAATTTTTTATAAATTAAATTCTTATCAACCTGATTAAGCATAATCTTCCTCTATTCTTTTATTTATTTGTTCTAATTTTTGTTTCCTTTTTATATCAATTAATTTAAATATATTTTCATTTTCATCATATTGAAGTTTATATACATAATTACCAGTTTTAAGTAAATGATCTTCAATATCATTATCTATTAAATTATGAATTTTAGCTTCTTTTTTTGTCTTACTTAAAGACCAAAATGTATCACACTTATAAAAAATTTCACCATTTGATCTTTCAATTTTAACAATAATATCAGACATAACATACCTCCATTTCTTTAAAATTTTTATATTCCTTTAACATTAATGGTAAATGAGATATTAACCTTCTAATTTTATCAGAAGGCTCAATAGCAATTGCTGTAATCTGATTCTCTAAATCAGGTTCCCGAAAAATAGAATATTTGATATTGAATTTTTGCAATTTGTAGATAAGGTGTTAAAGTTGTTCTTCATTCTCTACTGATAATTGAACTAAATAAGATCTTTGAACCAATTTAAAGAAATTTCTGGATACTCAAAGATAAATTGTACTAAAGCATGCGAAGATTGCACAGATTGTGCACCCGGGCTTAAATCCCGTCTTGTTACCGTTATTAATTTAATCTACTTCATATTTCTTATATATTAAAAAATTATTTTTGTTTATTTTAATTCTTTATAATTTTTAATCCAAGATTTATATTCCTTGTAATAAAGATAACTTTGATACTCTGAAAACTTCAGCTCTTTATTTGTTCTAACTCTTATATCAATCTGAAAAATCCAAGAAAAAAAATCAGGTAAATTATTTTTAAAAAATTCTTCAATATAAGCGTTTGCACCATCTTCACTCTGAATTTGGTCATTTTTATAAATAAAATAATGTCCTAATTCATGTATCATTACAAAAACATTATATTTCTCAGTTAATTCAATTCTAGGATATTTAAGATTATCAGATATTTCAAGTTTTTTATTCTTAAATTCATCTAAAATAGAGAAATATTGGTTCATCAATTCTTGATTATCTTTTTCTAAATATTTAAATATACCAACAGCCTTTTGGTTTTCATCTAATTCATCTTTGTTTAAATCATCAAATTTAACAAATCTAACAAATAAATCCTCTTTTTCTGCAACCTGCATTGCAATTTTTTCAATATACTCTAAAAAATTAGAGTTCTTATCTAAATACAAATATTTATATCTATAAAGAACAAAAGGACTAGTTAATGAAAATTTTAAAAAATCTAAGAATTTTTTCATGTGATTTATAAAAAAGTCATACATTCTTTTTTATTTCGATACACTTGATCCACCACCAAACAAAATACCAGAACCAAGTACAAAACCAAAATCATACCATCCACCAGTATTATTGACAGCATATATAGCGATATTATCACTAAATAAACTACCAATGAAGGAAAATGGAGCAATAAGACCGTGCCATAATCCACCCAAAAAACCATATGGTTCAACAGTCACACAAGACTGAATGTTGGTAACATCAGCACAAGAAGTAAAGAGAACTACCATCAATACTACATATAAAAAAATTGACAAATAACGAAACTTTTTCATAACATTAAATTTTAATGAATACAAATATAAAAATATTTTATCAAATAAAAAAGTTAAATTCTTCATATTTTTTATCAAGAATCATCAAATAATTATATTTCTTCCTGGTATATTCCTCTTTTGCTAAGCATAATTCTTTATTCAGCTCATACCAATATGTAGATTTAATTTCTACAACTAAATTAAAATCTGGTAAATAATAATCCGAATGATATACCTTCTTTTCGCCATTATAATAATATTCTATTGATAAACCATTCTCTATTCTAACTTTGTCTTTAAATTTTAATATGAAATCTTTTTCATAACCACCTTGACATGATAATCCATCAATATATTCAATTCTATAGCCCACATTAAATCTTTTATATAAATGCTCTCTATTTTGTGTAGGATATTTAAAACCATAATTTTTTATAGATGTTGAATACATTTTTTCTTTTATTTCTTCTGATTGAGAAGGATATTTTACTCCATACTTCTTAATATTAGTTTTAACTAACTTATCTTTAAATATTTCGGATTGAAAAGGGTTTTTAACACCATATTTTTCTAAATTAGTCTTTTCAGTTTTTTCTTTTATCTCTTTATTTTGTTGCGGATTTTTCACGCCATATTTTTCTAAATTAGTTTCTTTAATTTTATCTTTAATATCATTAAGTTGAAAAACATTATTAAAACCATATTTTTCCTGTATAGCAATTTGTCTAGATTTATTAATACATTCCTTATTATTGCAATAATAATCTTTAGTATTATTTTTTGTTAGTTTATTAAATAATTGATATTTAATTTTTTTAATATTACCGCAATTATCACATTTAACTTCTACTAATTTATGACTATTTATAGATAAGTTTTCTATAGTCACAATATCATTATATACTTTAACTTCCTTTGTTATTAACATAAACTTTATTATTTTTTTTTATATATTATATATATTAAAAATTGTTGATCCAACGTCATCAATATCAACAATTTTTTAAAAATAATGAAAATAAATGGATAAAATCAAGGTTTTAATTCTTAATTCCGATACAGATGGTGTCGGCTATTGGCGTCTTCTTTCTCCCTATTCCTCATTCAACCACCCCGATATAGAAATAAATATGAGGTTATTTATGGATATGACATTACCTTTAGGTGATGAGAATTTTTTATCACAATATAATATAATTGTATTTAATAAAGGCATTCCTTTTTCTAAACCAGAATATAAGGAGGAATTTTTCAATATATTAAAAAAACATAATATAAAAATAGTATTTGACATAGATGATTATTGGGTTCTCACAAATTCACATCCTAATTATAAAATGTGGAAAATGCAAAACGCACAATCAATGGTTGAAAATCAACTTAGGGAAGTAGATGCAGTCACAACTACTACAGAATTTTTAGCTGAAAAAATCAGACCTTTTAATTCTAATGTGGAAATTATACCTAACTCTGTAAATTTAAAAGAACAGCAATGGGTTTCAAATAAAAAATCTTCAGACAAAATAAGATTTTTATGGGGAGGTGGTATAACACATTTGGTTGATTTAAGGTTATTGAAACCATCTTTTGAAAATTTAGAAAAAACATTTCTTGATAAAGCACAAATGTATTTATGTGGATATGATTTAAGAATGAATACCCCGCAAGGGATGAAAAAAGATGATCCTAGAAGAAGCACTTGGAGTTTTTTCGAATCTATTTTTAATAATAATGGTAAATGGACAAGAAATAATGCAGATTATAGTAATTGGTTAAGAACCGCTGATGATAATGGTAGAGATAACTATGGATTTAAAGAAGAATATAAAGATGAATTTTACCAACGTAGATGGACAAAACCGATATTATTATATGGTACTATGTATAATGAAGCGGATGTAGTATTAGCTCCACTTAAAAATAATAACATCTTTAACCAAGTTAAATCACAACTTAAGGTTGTTGAAGCTGGTTCGCATCATTGTCCAATTATATGTAGCAAATATGGTCCATATACTATTGATGATATTGAAGGTGAAAAAGATGGTAAACAAAAAGGATTTTATGTTGATGAAAACGAATCAAACTCATCTAAAAAATGGTATGAAATTATGAAATGGTATGTTGAAAATCCAGATAAAATTAAAGAACATGGAGAAAATTTATTTGAATATGTTAGAGATAATTATGAAATAAGTATAGCAAATCAAAAAAGAGCAGAGCTATTTAAAAAATTAATTAATTCTTGATCTAGTTTTTCTTCTATATTTTCTTTATAGTTAATTCTGATTAAATGAATGTTGTTATTCTGGCAATATTCATTTTTTATTTTATCTAATTTTTGGCGATTAATTAATTCTTTTAATCCTCCAAAATATTTTACTGGTTCAAAATGCTGAATTCCATCATATTCTATACATATATTATAATCTGGTAGATAAAAATCAAAAGATAAATTCAAAACATTTTTACAACTTTCAAATTTTTTTTGTTTTTCGAGTAAAATATTATTATTTGTTAAATAAGATTCAATTTTATTTTCACCAGTGCTTTTAATGCAATTTGGACAACCTCTACCTCTTAAATGGCTTTCAGCTTTTTGTAGAAAATCACCATGTTCTTTACAAGTTATAATTAATTTACTTCTTGAATTTTTATAAATAGTTTTTGAATAATTATACATATTATTATGAACTTTATTTGCTTTTATTATGAATTCTTCAGTTGAAATTTTATTATTTTTTATAAAACCTAAGCTACATAAGCTACACGAAACACCATTTAAATGATCTGATGGTCTTACTGAAAAAATTCCATGTTTTTCACAAATAATATCAACTTTAGTGTATGCATTTTTATAACTAACTAATGAATAATTATATTTATCGCCATGAATTTTTTTACATTTCTGTACAAATTCATCTGTAGTGTATTGCTTATTAGGTTTACATTCTGGACAACCTTGTTTAAAATAATAATGACAATAAGCTGTTTGTTCAAAAATACCATGAATTGGACATCTTATTTTAACTTTGCTTTTATTATTTTTGTAAATAGTTAATGAATAATCATATTTATCTCCGTGTATTAATTTTGATTTTTCGATAAATATTTCGGTATTAAATTTCATAAAAACAAAATAATTTTTCTTATCTATATATAAAAAATTATCAATTATGTTAAAAAATAATCTTACACATTAATAATAAAGGGGATTTAAAATAAACATTGACTGGACGTACTCATTTTTTTCAAAAATTGTAACTTTAAATGAATAAGCAAATCATCAAATGGAGTGGATCTAAAAGATCACAAGCAAAAATAATTTGTGATAAAATACCAAATAAATTTTTTAACACTTATAATGAACCCTTTTGTGGTTCTGCTTCTGTTTTAATTGAATTATTAAATAGAGAAGAAAAAAACAATTTTGGTTCATTTAAGTGTTCAGATATAAATAAAGACTTAATAAATTTATGGAATTATATAATAAAAGAGCCTCAAAAATTGATAGATGGTTATAGTAAACATTGGAAAGAATTTAATTTATCAAATGAACAACACAGAAAAAATTATTTTGAATTAATTAGAAAAAAATATAACGTAGAACATGATCCTATTGATTTTATGTTTATTATGAGAACTACAACAAATGGGATGCCAAGATATAATAATAAAGGTGAATTTAATAATTCGTGTCATTTTAGTAGACCTGGTATTAATATTAAATCTTTTAATAATATTGTATTAAATGCATCTGAATTATTAAATAATAACAACGTTACTTTTGAACATTGTTCTTTTGAAAATTATAAAAATTTATCAAAAGATGATTTTTTTTGTTTAGATCCACCTTATAATTCTACTAAAAGTATGTATTATGGAAATTTTAACAATCAATTATTTTTTGAATGGATAAATAACAATAATTTCACATATATTTTATCTTATGATGGTAAGATTGAAAATGGTAAAAATTATACAGTAGATATACCTATAAATTATAAAAACCACGAATATATTGTATCTGGTAATTCTTCATTTAGAAGGGTTATAGGTAAAAGTAAAAATTCTATAGTTTCTGAGTCAATCTATATGAATTTTTAATTTGTATATAATACTAAAAACTAAAAATGAAAAATTTAACAGCATTTGAGAATTTTACAGACAGAAATGGTAATTTGAAATTTAAATTAAGAAAAATAAATAATGAATAAAGCAGATTTTTATTATAAAGAAAATTTAAAAAAAATTTTAAATGAAGGTTGTTGGGATAAAAATCCAAGACCAAAATATAAAGATGAAACACCAGCGCATACAAAATTTATAACACAAGTATTTGAAGAATATGATATAAATAAAGGGGAATTTCCTATACCAACATTAAGAAATACTGCAATAAAAACTGGTATTAAAGAAATAATGTGGATTTATCAAAAGCAAACTAGTTCTTTAGATATTGCACATCAAATGGGTATAAATTGGTGGGATGAATGGGATATTGGAAATTTAAATATTGGGCAAAGGTATGGTGCAACTATAAAAAAATATAATTTAATGAATAATTTATTAAATGGACTAGAAAAAGAGCCATTTAGTAGAAGACATATAATAAATATGTATCAATATGATGATTTTAATGAAACTTCTGGATTATATCCTTGTGCATATGAAACTATTTGGTCTGTTAGAGAAAATAATAATAATTTAATTTTAGATTTAACTTTAATACAAAGGTCAAATGATTATATCATGGCTGGTTATATCAATAAAATTCAATACGTTGTACTTCAAATGATGGTTTGTGGTCATTTAGGATATAAACCAGGTAAATTTTGTCATTTTGTTGAAAATTTACATATTTATGATAGACATTTTGATGCATTAGAAGAAATTTTAAATAAAAATTCATTAAATATTCAACCTATAATTATATTAAAAGAAAATAAAAATTTTTACGATTATAATATTAACGATTTTGAAATTATAGGCATTGAAAATATTCCAAAAATAAATTCTACATTAGAATTGGCTATTTAATATAAATATCAAACTTATTTTTTTGGTTTATAAATTAATGTTTACGACCGTTATATACAATTTTTAAATTCTATTGCAAACTTTTCGTTTCGTATTTTAGCAAATGTATAGAAGCTGTTTTTTTTATACCAATTTGCATCAGCTTCTAAATATTCTTCAAATGTTTTATAATTAACACCAAATAGATATTCAAAACCATATTTTATTTTTTTATCTTTATAATCATATGATGTTATACCTGTTGTCACCCAAATTTCATATTTCCCATCTTTTTTAAAGTTTTGATCAATGAATGTAACTTAATTTATATAAATTGTTTATACATATTCGTTAGCGGTAATTATGGAAGCCAATGACCGTAGCTCCAATATCCAACTAACTTATTACATTTTTTACAAAATCTATCTTTTTCAACTTCAAGATAATCAATTTTATCAGTTGTTTTATCTACAAATTCTGTTGAACCACATTCACATTTTATTGGCTCTAATTCTTCATTAATTAAACCACGTTCTATTTTGTCTTTGGTTTCAGATTTAATAGAATAACTACCGCTAACATCGTGTATATTGCATTGCTGATTTTGTGTTCCAAATAACCATTTCCAAAGTTTTTTCATTTTATCTATTTATTAAAGTTAATACTACCACCAAAATGATGTGATTTCACAATATCATCTTCTTTAAATATAGTACCATAAAATGGTCTTGTTATATACCCTCCAGCAATTACATATAACCCCAAAGAATCTTTTTTAATTTTTGTTTTTTGTACCATAACTATTTAAGTGTTTGTATTTTTTAAATTTAAACTGTTTATAGCAACAAATATACAAAATTTTTATCAAACAAAAAATTAATATAATGAAATTATAATTTGATAATTTTTCTGATGTTTCTTTAAAACGTTGTATGTGTTTTAAATTTTTCATCTTTGTTAATTATTTTTATGCAGCAATTAAATCAGAAATGAAGGGGGTTGAGTTCACCCGAATTAACGCACCAGGAGATTAAGCCACTAGGCCATCGTGGAACGGTGAAAGAAAATGTGAAAATCAAGAATTTTCATTAAATTTCATTATTTCACGGAACTATTTTTTAGTAGATTTAAAGATTGAAAGTATTTGAAAGTTCAACATGAGATAAATCACCTAAGCATTTAGGTTTATATTTCATGTTTTTAATATACACATCAGGGTTTTTCCAAAATTCTTTTTTAAATTTTTCAATAAAAGTTTCAATTACATTTTCTGTGTCTTGCATTAAAAATAAATCTTCAGAACCTTTATTTTCAATTATCACCGCATAATAATCATATTCCTTATTACCTGCTTTAAATTTAATAATAATTTTTTTAGATGATTTATCTATATAAACAGAAATATCTGACCAATCGTTATCTATAACTTTTTTTAATTGATCCTTCCAGTATATGTAAGTTGGAGATTTTTCCGAACCTTCATTTATTAAAACATATTCTAAATATTTATACAATTTGAATTTTATTTTTTAATATATATTAAAAAATAAAATTCAAATTTTAATGGAATTACCTAAAATCAAAACAAAAGAAGATTTAAAAAAACTTTTAAATTATCTATACGATCAAGGATTTGGATATTTTAGTGATTGGGAGCATCATCAAAAAAAAATTACTCATATAATCAATAAAAATAATACTTTAAATATTAAATATAATAAAAAGCTTGATGACGAGATGAATAGATTATCTGATTATGATGAGATAGAAAATCAAGTTAAACAATATTTTTTAAAATTTTCACCTGACGATAAAATCTTTGAATTATTTGAAAGATTTAATATACAATCAGATGATTCTTGTTCATTACCATCAAACAATTATCCTGATATAAAAGGAATTATTAAATGGAATGAATTTAAAAATAAATATAAATTAAAAGATGAATATATAAATACAGGTGGATTTTTAAGTTTTGCGGTTTATAATTTAGATAAAAATTTCTTAAAAATTAGATTTGGTGATGAATCTTATCATTTTAATACATTATACAAATTAATATTCAATGAAGAGCCTTCAGACATAAATAAAGTATATGGTGAATGGCAAAATATTGGTAAGATAGAAATTAAAAAATTTCAGAACGGATATGCTAATATCAAAGGTGATATAAAAAAGTTTAAAGATTACTATTATAAATATTTAACACAAAAAATTTATTATCATACTATCATCATATATAATAAAAAGCAAGAAATTTTTAAAAAGATAGAAAGAGATTAATAAAGTTATCTTTAACCTTAACTATTTAATATATAATAATAAATTCAAAAAACAAAAGAATTAAAGATGACACAAATTGTAAAACTTAATGATCAACCAGATAATTTATTAGAATTATTACAGAACAAAGAACTACTCATTTATGAAGACATTCAAGGAGCTCAAATATTCGTAAGATGGGATGGTTCTAAGTTTGTTATAAAGCCAAAATCAATTAATAATCCAGAACTAAATTTTGTAGATTTAGCGGTACAAAAATTTTATAATAATGTATTTATATATTTACATGGATTACCTGATTATATTACAAATTTACTATCATCAAATTGGTGGTTTTGCTTTGAATATTTTCCAGATCTTCAGCCAGCGCATATTGAATACACAAAAATTCCAAAAAATAATTTAATTTTAACCTGTATAGTTAAAGGAACGAAATATAAATATAATTATTCTGAAATTGTTGAATATTCCAAACTCTTTAATGTAGATTCGTTGCCTGTTATATTTAGGGGTAAATTAAGTGAAAAACAATTAGAAATAATTAATCTATTTCTTCACACATCAGAAGAAGATTTAGAATATGTTTTTGGTGAGAATAATTTCGCATACTTTTTTTATAAAATACTTAATCCACAAAAAGATAATTCTTTTTTAATGGATAAATTCAATGATAATTTAGAAAAAATAATAATTAGAATAAGTGGAAATGATGAATTCTCATTTGAAATATTAAATCCATATTATGAAAAAATGAGTTTAAATAATAAAACTGAATATTTAGAAACATATTCACTTATTATATTAAATTTCTTAGAATTTTTGCAAATAATAAACATTGAAAAAGTAAAGTTAAAAGAAATTACAAAAGATGAATTATATATAGAATTAATATCATCTTTATTTAATAGTTATATAGAAAATGTTGGACAAGATTTGAAAATATGGAATTTATCAATTCCTGATTTCTTTACAGAAGATAAATTTAGAATCAATACATTTTTATTGAAAAATGATAAAACCATAGATTTAATTAAATCCGATCCAAAAATTGAATACATATTCAAATTAATATTAAGTTCATTTAATAAGAAAAAGAAAAAACCTATTGGTATATGGAACGATAAAACCACAAAACTTTTTAACGATAGTGTTTCTAAGTTATCAAACTATTTAGATGAAATATTAAAAATAAACCGGGAGTACTTATTAAGAAATAATGATCTTTTAAATTTCCGAGACTATTTTAATGTAAATTATAATACTGATAGTCAAGGACTTATATATCCAGATGTTGATTCTTTACTGGATGAAATACCAAGCGGAGAGAAAAAGAAAAAAGAAGGCGCTCCAAAAAAAGGTGGTATACCTGAAATGCCCGAAGAAATTAAAAAACCTATAAAATAGATAATAACTGAGTATAGTCCTTATTAATAATAAATATGAAATTATAGCCGTTATTTATAGCGGCTTCTTTTTTTGCCTCATTTTGATCTTTTTCACACTCATAAGTATAACTACTTTTAATTTCTATTATTAAATTATAATCAGGTAAATAATAATCTGGATGATATTTTTTAATTTTGACATCATAAATATAAAAATAATAAAAAATTATAATAATATAAAATATTTTTTATAAAAAGTTTCTAAAAAATAAATATAAGGTTGTAACCTTATAAATATAAAATATAAGATTATAACCTTATATTTTTTTTATTGATAAAAAATATTATCTTTGTATAAAAATAAAATAAAATGATCAACAATTTAGAACTTATTAAGCCACTATTAACCTTTAATAAAGAAGGTGATTTCTATATGTTGTATGTGCTGAAGAGAAAGAAAGATCAGCCAGAAGGTGAAAAAGATAATCATCAGTCAGTTCGTACAATTAAAACCTATTGTATTGATAGTATTGAATATCTTGAAAAGAGATATGAAGAAATCAAAATGCTTTGTGAAGTCTTTAAAGCAAGAGCATACATTCATGTTCAAAAACAAAATCACGCTGATGTTTCATTAGAAATGATGATGCAATTAGCTCATAGAATAAAATGTAATGTAAGTAATCAGCGAGGTTTATTTGACAGTGTTGTGGGAAAACTTAAAACTAATGAAAAAAGATGGATTATTGATATTGATACAAAAGACTTGAATTTCTTAAATGAAGTTAAGGATTTCATTTTTAATCTTAGACCAGAAAAAGATAAAGTAGAAGCAATTGTTCCAACAAAAAGTGGATATCATCTTATTACTAATAAATTTGATAGTAAGACATTCAAAGAAAAATATCCTGAAATTGATATTCAAAAAAAGAATCCAACTCTTTTATTTTTACCAAAAAGTTTGGAGTAAAAAAAACCGCTTAAAGCGGTTTTTTTCATTTTAAACTACGAATGTAATTCACTAATAACCATCTATCTTCTTCATCTGGTATCTTAGCTTCAAAACTTGGCATTTCGTCTCTACCAATAATTGATTGATAATAAATGACTCCATCTGATTGTGATTGAAATGCTGGATCTTTAAAATTACCAGGAAAAGTTTTAAGACTTGCTGATTTAACACCATCGCCTAACCCTAAATTTCCATGACAAGATTTACAATGTTTGGACCATAGCATTTTACCTACAGTTTTTGTAAGGTTCTCATCAACATTTGTACTTTTCATTGATTTGTACTTAGCAGGAATATTCCATGGTGCGCCTTTTTGTTGTTCTTGAAAAAAAGACATAGTAATTATTCCTAATGCTATTAAAAAAATAAATAATAAATTTTTCATAATTAATTTTTTTATATCAGATATAACAATTTATATGCCATATTTCTTAGCAGAGATAACAATATCTAATTTTTTTAATATATCTTCCTCCTCCATGTTCGGATTTTCTTTAATAAGACTTTCCCAAGCATCTTTATAATCCTCTATTTCATTTTCATAATGTTTATAAAATTCATCTAATCTTTCAATAAAAGCCTCATTAAAATGTTCTTCTATCACTTTTGATTCACCACTGTAGCCATAGTAAGGTGGTGAATAATCAATTACATCATCGTCATAACTATTATCATAATTTAAAATTATCATTTTAGCACGATAAGCGTCACTTCTACTTTTAAATTTTATCCATAATTTCTGACTTTTATTTTGCTTATAATTATCCCATTTTGCAGAACCCAATTCAAAATTAAAAAACTTATAAATTTCATTGGTAATATCTTCATATGCAGCGTCAGCGTCAGCAAGTTCTACTCCTTCACATACGCATCTTGATAATAAATCTTTAAGATTATCAATATCATATTCTTTAACTATATCAACTACATCGTCATAATCTTTTATATCTGTAATTTCATAATCATAATCCTCGTTTTGTTTTTCTATTAATAATATTACTTTTGCTAAAATTAAATTTTCTTTGTCAAAATCAATATTATAACTATCAAGACTTATATCAGATGAATTATAATTAAATATATCAAATGAATCTCCACCTAAAACCGTTTTTATTAGATCCTTTCTTGTATCTCTATCTAACTTAAAATATTTTTCAAAATCTACATAATCATCTATTATAAACCAATAAGCATCATCATCTTTAACAATATTACTACATGATAAAATTTCTCCATAATATGATAATAGTTCTGGATTACTATCAAAAAAATCTTTAAGATATACTTCATATTCATTTTCACCATAAAAAGTTGATTTATGAAAATCAAAAAATATTCTATCATCATTTGTTTTATTTATATTAATATAAATATACATTAAATCTTGACTATCATAATGTTTATATTTTCTGTCTATATCACCTTCTATATCAGACCAACCTTGATCTTGACTCCAATAATATAAAGCTTCTAAAGTTTTTGGATTTATAATTATCCAATTCTTAGTTTCAAAAACTTTTTCAATCTCATCTTTATGATTCTCTAAATTTATTTCAGAATCATCTTCAGTTTCTTCAAATTTTTTAATATATTTCATCTTACATATTGTATTTAATTAAATTTACATCTTGCTCAAAATCCTCAATCTCTTCTGGTGTCATATATCTCAATATCATTGACACATTACACCACATATCATTGTAAACTTTATTGTTATTATCACTTAATGCTAAAACATAATATCCTTCATCATCTTTATTTGTTATTTTTGCCCTTCTACGTTTAAAATCTGTAAAATAATTATTTCTAAGAATAACATAATCGCCTATATTATAATAGGCAGGAACCGATACTCCAATTGGCGATAAAGAAGTTTCTTCAAATTTTTTAATATGTTTCATATATTATATTTCTTATTGATTCTATCAAATTCTAATTTTTCTTTAAATTCATTTATATCAAAATTTTTATAATTATCATTACTAATTAAATCTATTATAAAATTATCATTATTTTTAATAATATCTATATGTACTACATTAAGTTGTTTAGACAATTCTTGCAATATTATTTTTTCATCTTCATCATAATAACTTCTATTAGAAAACCCTGTATTATAATTTCTTGAAAACCATAAATCATGACCAATTACATAATCTTTAACAAGCGGCTTGAAGGGCCCCTTATCAAGTATTTTACCAGCTTTTTCAATGAACCATTCAATCTCTTCTCTTGATCGATTCTTTGATTTTTGTGTTAAGTATTCTGTAAAATTGTATATTGATAAATATTCATCACATAATTTTTCTGCTTTTATAGTCCATAGTGCACCGTCAAAATAATTTTTCATTATCTCTTCCATATTCCGTGACATAACAGGTGTTTGATTGCGCCGGAAATCAGGAATTACAACATCTTCAAAATTTTTAATATATTTCATAAGTTATATTTCTTATTAATTCTATCAAATTCTAATTTTTCTTTAAATTTATTTATATCAAATTTTTTATAATTATCATTAGTATATAAATATATTACATTATTACCATTTTCAATATCTACATCCATATCTACATGACCAAGTGTGCTTGATAATTTTTGTAATATTATCTTTTCCTCATCATCATAATAATCTCTATCAGAAAAGCCTACACCAAGACCTTGTCTAGTCAACCATAAATCATGTCCTATTGACTCATCACTATCATCACTAATATCTCCGAGAATATTTACAATATTTTTTAAAAACCATTCAATTTGTTCTTTAGATTTTTTTATTGAGTTCTTAGAAAAATTGTCAATTGACAAATTATGAACATTTCGTTCTTCTCTAAAATATTCTTCTTCAGACCATATAGCAGCTTCAAGATAACTTTTTAATATTTCATCTATATCGTAATCTACAATAATTTCCTCAAAAGTCTTAATATATTTCATAATCTTATATATTATTCTTTTAAAACAAAAAAAAACCTCATAAGAGGTTTTTTTGAAAAATTTGGTAATTTCTATTATCTGGTATTGCGAATAATTAACATCTGGTGGATTTTTAAAAATTCCGCATCCCCAACAAAGTTATTTTCCATGAATTGGGCATTTATCATCAAAAACTGGATTAACAGAAGGATATATTTCTAAATTATCTATTTTAGGACATGTACATTTTGGTGTTTCCCAAAATCTATGAAAACTAATGTCTTCTTTTTCTCCATATAATAATTGCATATTATATTCAATATCAGTTAATATTTTGTAATATCGATGTAAATCATTATCTTTAGATTTTTCTATTTTATCAAATACTTTAAGTTTATCTTTTAAGCATTTTTTCAAGTTGTTTAAATTATCAGGATTTGTTATTCTACTTTCATCTACACGATCCCTTAATTTTTTATATTTAACAAGATAATTATCATTTTTATCAAAATTATCCATCATTTCTTCAAATGTCATATAATTCGATTCATCTTTACCTTCCAATTCTAATTCATGCTCTTCAATAATTGAAGTTAATTCATCTAATCTGTGTTTTTTATCTAAAGGTCCACCATGAAAGGTAATCTCGTTCAAAATTGCATAATATAAATCAAATAAAGTAAATAATTTTTCACCTAGATATATACTAGTATCTAATTTTTTCTTTTTATAATCATAAAAATTAATAGAACTATTAAGTTTTATAATCAAATACTTAATATTATTTAAAGAAGTAAAATCTAATGCATAACTATCATCTTTAGAAACTCCATGAAAGTCAGGATAAAGACTAAAATCATCTTCAAATCTTTCACAACTCCACCGAACTTCTAAATATTGACTTTCCACCAATTCTGTTTGATTGTTTTCAATTTCTTGAAGAAATGGTTCAAGAGAATAACCACCCAATGCAGAATAAAATATCTCATTAAACTTATTAAGATTTGCTGATACTATATCAAACAATCTTTTAAAAGTTACACTTTCACCTAATTCTACAAAATCAGAAAAAAAATAAGTAATATCGTTAATATCAACGGTATCGATATTTTCCAATCTAGATAAAGAAGCAAAAGAAAATTCACTT
>Ga0209717_1001120_pt1 | contig 30172 bp, 29 predicted proteins | sample AD_UKC048_MetaG_FD_184418 | JGI IMG/M metagenome (GOLD analysis project Ga0209717, IMG submission 184418) | Active sludge microbial communities of municipal wastewater-treating anaerobic digesters from USA - AD_UKC048_MetaG (SPAdes) (version 2) | ecosystem: Engineered > Bioreactor > Anaerobic >...
GAAAGAACTTAAAACACAGAATGGCTTGGATTTTGCAGGCTTAATGATCACTGATGTCGTAAAAGGCTCCAGCAGGTTAATATTTGTTGATGAACCAGCTGCCCTGGAGGAACTGCCATACACACCGCTAAGCGATGGCAGCCTTTTGGCTGATGGCGTGGTCTCGCGAAAGAAACAGTTGCTCCCAATAATTCTCTCATTATTAGAGGTTTAGGAATGGATTTTATCGATAGATTGCACGAAGCGAAAAAGGATGGTAAGGCTGTAGCGTTGTGTATTGTGATTGAAACGAAAGGCGCAGTTCCGCGTCATGCCGGCAGCAAGATGTTAGTCTACTCAAACGGACGCACAGAAGGCAGCGTGGGTGGAGGAGAATTGGAATCACGGACCGTGAACGCGGCGATAGAATCGCTCAAGGATGGAAAATCCAGGATCGTGGAGCATTCTCTCTCAGCAGAAGATCCGAATTCGGTGGGTGTGTGTGGGGGAGAGGTGAAAGTGTACATTGAACCACAGGTAACACAACCTATTTTGTTAATCTTAGGTGCTGGCCACGTTGGGCGATCGGTAGCAAAGTTTGGGCAGATGCTGGACTTTCGCGTAATCGTCTCTGACGACCGTCCTGAGTTATGCAACGCAGATGCTTTGCCGGGGAAACTTGAATTTTTACCCATGCCAATGGTGGAAATCCCCAAGCACCTGGAAATTAATGAACGGGTCTATATCGTTGGAGTTACACCTGGCAGCTCAGTGGACGTGGAAGGATTGGGACCTATCCTGGAAGGCTCACCAGCCTACATTGGATTAATGGGCTCAAAAAACCGTTGGGCTGCGACGAAGCGAGGTTTGATGGAGCGTGGTGTCAGCCTGGAAAATATCGCAAAAATTAAGTCCCCAATCGGAATTTACATTAAGGCTGAAACGCCTGATGAAATTGCCATTAGTATATTGGCTGAGGTTATTGAAAGACAAAAGAGTTAACCGCAAAATTTGGAGCAAATATGTGGAAACAGTACTTAATGCCTGAGAGTGTCGAAGCCTTAATGGCTGCGTTGGATGCCGCGGAAGGACAAACCAAGATCATTGCCGGTGGCACTGACCTGATGGTGGAGATCAGGAATGGAAAATGGCCTGAACTGGACACGGTTCTTGACATTTCTCGTCTACCAGGTCTGGACCAGGTTTGGAAGGATGATCGGGATGTCGTTCACATAGGAGCATTGGTAACCCACAGCGACGTGTTGCAATCCCCAATTCTCAGGGAATTCGCAAATCCCCTTGTTCAGGCCTGTTATCGGGTGGCGTCACCGCAACTGCGCAACCGCGCGACCGTGGTCGGGAATCTCGTAACGGCTTCACCCGCGAACGATACGATTACGCCACTGATGGCGATGGATGCAGCACTTGTGTTGGCTTCAAGCCAACGAGAACGCACGGTTGCACTCAAGGATTTTTATCTCAGAGTTCGCAAAACTGTGTTGGCTCCGAATGAATTTGTCAAGGAAGTTAATTTTCCTGCCCTGGAACCAAGTCAGCAGGGAAGCTTTATGAAGCAGGCGTTGCGTCGCACGCAGGCTATCGCTGTCTTGAATTGCTGCGTACTGCTGGAGATGGAAGATAAGCAAATTCAAAAAGCAGTGATCACTATGGGATCGGTGGCTCCAACGATAATCCATGCAGTGGAAGCTGAGAATTTTTTGATCGGAAAAGAGCTTGAAGACGAAGTTATCAAAGAGGCAGGTCGGCTTGCGGCTGAAGCGACAAGACCTATCAGCGATGTTCGAGCCTCGGATGAGTATCGCCTCTACATGATGCAAGTCCTGGTGGAAGATGGGTTGAAGGAACTAAAAAATGGCAAACAGGGGCAAAAAGTACCCTTCAAGCCGGTTGCCCTGGACACAAAAGAAGGATTTCGCAGTCCTGTTGCAGGAGAGTGGGACGGAGAGACAATTGAAACGACAATCAATGGACAATTGTTTGTGATTGACGATTCCAAGGACATGACATTATTAAATATGGTGCGGGAGCGCATAGGTTACACTGGAACCAAAGCGGGGTGCGAGGAAGGGGAATGCGGCTCGTGCACTTTATTCATGGATGGCAAGGCTGTCGTGAGCTGCTTGGTGCCTGCACCGCGGGCGCACCTGGCCAACATCACCACCATTGAAGGGATTGCGGAAGAAGAAACGCTGCATCCTGTCCAGCAAGCTTTTGTGGATTATGGAGCTGTGCAATGCGGTTACTGCACACCGGGATTTGTAATGTCTGCAGTGAAGTTGCTCCAGGAAAACGGACATCCTGATCACGATACGATAAAAGAAGGAATTTCTGGCAATCTATGCCGTTGTACAGGATATTACAAGATCGTCGAAGCGATCGAAGCAGCCTGTGGGAAGATGAGGAGCTAAGATGAGCACAATTGGAAATTCTATTCCTCGTGTTGACGCGATTGCGAAAGTGACTGGCAAGGCCAAGTATCCGGGTGATTTTCAATTCTCCGATCAGCTGGTAATGAAAGTGTTGTTCGCCCATCGGGCGCACGCACGGGTTCTTGCGATCGACACAGCCCAGGCTGAAGAGGTTGAGGGTGTTGTGATGGTGCTTACGGCAAAAGATGTGCCAGTGAACGAGTATGGGCTCGGTGTTAATGACCAACCCGTCTTGTGTGGACCGGATTCCAGCATTCAGATCGCTGATGTTGTCCGTTTTGAAGGGGACCAGGTTGCTTTAGTCATAGCAGAAAGTGAAGCGATTGCAGCGAAGGCACTTAAGAAGATAGTGGTAACCTATGAAGATTTGCCAGTTGTAAAAACCCTCGGAGAAGCCTTAAGGGAAGGCGCGCCAATTCTCCACTCTCGTCTGGATAACAACATTTTCCATCACAACATTGTTCGCCGTGGGTCGACTGAGGAAGCCTTCAGGAACTGCGCGGTGATCGTGGAAGGCGAGTACCAGACTCCGGTCCAGGAACACGCCTACTTACAGCCGGAATCTGGCGTTAGTTTTGTGGACGAAGAGGGTAGGATCACAATTGTGACTGCCGGACAGTGGGCTCACGAAGATCAGGAACAAGTGGCGCATTCCCTTGGATTACCGCTTGAGAAAATCCGCATCATTTATCCTGCTATCGGAGGGGCATTTGGTGGAAGGGAAGACATGTCCGTCCAGATCATTCTTGGGCTGGCTGCGCATAAACTCAATGAACGCGGGATTAACCGACCGGTGAGGATTGTTTGGTCGCGTGAAGAGTCCATCATTGGGCATTGTAAGCGGCATGCCTACACGATGAAGGCAAAGTGGGGAGCCAGCGCGGAAGGGAAAATCCTGGCTGCTGAATGCGAAATCTGGGCGAATGGCGGAGCTTACGTTTACACCTCGCCAAAAGTACTAGGCAACGCGACGCTGCTTGCCACTGGACCCTATGAGGTACCGAACGTCAGCACTGATGCTTATGCTGTTTATACCAACGACATTCCTGGCGGGGCTTTCCGCGGTTTTGGTGGACCGCAGGCAGCTTTTATGGCTGAAATGCAAGTGGACAAATTAGCTGAAGCCCTGAATCTGGATCCGGTTGAATTTCGGATGCGCAATTTGTTCAAGGAGGGTTCCACAATTTCCATGGGATCGCAGCTTCCAGCGGGAGTAACTATCCGACAGGTAGTTCAGAAATGTGCTGAAGAAGCAGGTTGGACGCAAGGTCCTGATGGTTGGAAAAAGCCTGAGCTTGTGCCTGCAGAGGACCCAAACATAAAGCGCGGACTTGGGATCGCATGCGGATATAAGAACATTGGTTTTTCTTATGGAGCTCCCGAAAATTGCGGAGCGATCATCGTCCTGGAGGGGGGAGAAGAAATTGAGAAAGCGAAGTTGTTCCATGCTGGCGCGGAAGTTGGACAGGGAGCACATACCACGTTTGCCCAAATCGCTGCCGAGGCACTTGATTTATCACTCGAGAAACTTGAACTCCACTACTCCGACACCTCCAATTCGCTTAATTCGGGCAGTGTTTCGGCTTCACGCATGACCCACATGGCAGGTAATTCCATCATCGGTGCGGCAAAATTGGCATTGGAGCGATGGCAAGCCGGCGATAGGCCTGCTGTCGGATCTTATGTTTATCGTCCACCAGCTACCTCAAAGATGGACAAAATTGATGGCCACTGCACTCCCAACTTTACCTATGGTTATGTTGCCCAGGCAGTTTTTGCCGACGTCAACATCCAGACAGGCGAAGTTCGTCTGCGAGATGTGATCAGCGTCGATGATGTCGGAAAGGCGATCAACCCTACGCAGGTTGAGGGGCAGATTGAAGGCGCTGTAGTCCAGGCTGCTGGTTATGTAGTTCTTGAAAACTGGAAGAAACGGGGTACCAAGGCACTAACCAAAGAATTCTCAACCTACCTAATCCCCACAGTTTTGGATATCCCGGATCGAACACGCGCGGTGATCATGGAATTTCCTGATCCAATTGGTCCTTATGGTGCCAGGGGCATGGGTGAGATGCCTTACCTGCCTTTTGCCCCGGCAGTGATTGACGCGGTTTACCAGGCCACAGGACATCGCTTCCACAGTTTCCCCCTGACTGCTGAGAGAGTACTGCGTGGGCTTGGCAAGCTCAAGCCTGAGGTCAGTGGTTTTTGGGATTATGAGTAGGCAATTAGCGGGAATTGTCCTGGCGGCGGGCGGTTCGAGCCGGTTTGGATCGCCAAAACAATTGCTTCCCTGGCGAGAGACAACTGTACTAAACAGTGTCGTTTTTACTGCGATGGAAACAGGTCTTAAGCCTGTCGTTGTTGTGCTTGGAGCAAATGCGGATCAGATTGAGCCAGGACTACCAGAAGGTTGTGTTGTCGTTAGAAACGTTGCGTGGTCCACAGGCCAGAGTTCGTCCCTCCAACTTGGACTGACTCAGATACTTGAGGATGTCGATGGGGCTTTAATTTTGCTTGGAGATCAACCGCAGGCTAATCCGCACTACTGCAGTAGCATTATCCAGAGAGGTCTCGAAACTGGAAAAATTACGATTCCTTACGTCAATGACCGGCGCGCAAATCCAGTCTACTTTCCAAAACACACGCTCCAAGGGCTTGCTCGAATAACTGGAGACCAGGGTGGTCGGGCGATCTTCTCGGAATTCCAGGTTGAATTACTTCCATGGTTGGATGACTGCATGGCGCTGGATATCGATACCCCTGAAGATTACGAGAAGCTAAAAGCCTGCTACACACAAGATTAGGGGAAGAAGAAGTTTAGTATAATCGGTTGATTGTTGATGGATCAAAACCCACATTCCTGGATGATCCCAGTTGATCATCAGGAGATAGCAGTTAGTGAAGAACAAAGAGAAAAAAACAGGAGACAATTTTGGTAAACAATGAAGCTGTTTTGAAAGCATTGAGCCATGTTATGGATCCAGATTTGCATCAGGATCTTGTGAGCCTTGGAATGATCAAAGATCTTAAAGTCAATGGAGAGCAGGTCAGTTTTTCAATAGAACTGACTACTCCAAGCTGCCCACTCAAGTCAAAGATTGAGAGTGATGCCCGTCAGGCAGTGTTAAGTATGACCGAAGCCAAAGTGGTGGAAATAAACATGTCAGCGCGCGTCAGGACCCCCAAGCCGGTAACAATTGATAAGAATCAATTTAAGCACGTTATCGCAGTAGGGTCTGGAAAGGGCGGCGTAGGAAAGAGCACGGTTTCAGTGAACCTCGCATTGGCTTTGGCACTTGATGGCGCCAAGGTCGGACTGCTCGACGCTGATATTTATGGTCCGAACATTCCGCGCATGCTGGGTATTGATCAGCTGCCAGATAACGAGGATGGCGGAAAGATCCCACTGGCAGAAGTCCATGGCATGAAAGTCATGTCCATCGGTTTTCTTGTGCAGAATGGTCAGCCGCTGATCTGGCGCGGTCCGATGCTCCATTCTGCAATTCAGCAGTTCATCACGGATTTTGATTGGGGTGAACTTGACTACTTTGTGGTGGATTTACCGCCAGGCACAGGCGATGTGCAGCTTTCTTTGAGTCAGACATTGCCCCTGACCGGGGCGGTGATCGTGACAACGCCTCAGCAAGTGGCTATCGATGATGCTTCGCGGGCAGTGGCCATGTTCGAGAAGCTCGAAGTCCCCGTTTTAGGGATTGTAGAGAATATGTCCTATCTTGTTATGCCGGATGGCTCGAAGCTGGCGGTTTTTGGCACAGGTGGAGGCGAGCACTTGGCTTTCCGCACTGGCACCACATTTCTTGGCAGCATTCCTCTTGATCCGGAGATCGGACAAGCCGGCGATACGGGAAGCCCGGTTGTGTTGATGCCAGATGGCAAACCAAGCGCTGAGGCGTTCCGGGAGATTGCCTGCAAAGTGGCTGCGGAAGCCAGCATCAAAGCTCACGAGCGTGAAACACTTGGATGATATAATCGCCAACATGTCTGAAACTAGTTATATTGGTGTTCAATTTAAACCGATCGGCAAAACTTACAGCTTCTCACTTCCGCAAGGATTGGAAGTTGAGAGGGATACCCTCGTTGTAGTAAATACCGTCAGAGGCAAGCAGATCGGAAGAGTCACAACCTCGAAACTGGTCCAACCGGAAAATCCTTCCGAGGTTCAACCCATCGAACGGATTGCCAACGAAGAGGATCTGCAGCGAAAGGCGGAAATTTCTGCCAAAGAGGAAGAAGTCGTTAAGGCGGTAGCGAAATATTTGCGTGATCCTGGTCATGAAGGTGTTAAGGTCGTTGATGCTGAGTACAGTCTTGATTACTCAAGGCTCACCATCTATCTCAATTATGAGACAACCACAGACTTTAATCCACGCAACTTTATCCGGGATGTATCTCACATGTTCAAGGATTGCCGGATTGAAGTACGGCAGGTTGGACCAAGAGATGCCGCCAAGTCCCTTTCAGGTATTGGATCTTGCGGGATAGAAAAACGCTGCTGTTCCAGGTTCCTGACAGAATTCAGCTCGATTTCGATCAAGATGGCTAAATCTCAGGATATTTCCCTGACGCCGATGGAGATTACCGGGATCTGTGGTCGTCTTCGCTGCTGCCTGGCGTATGAGCATGACGCCTATGAAGAGGCTCGCTCTAAACTCCCTAAGAAAAAGAAGGTTGTGAACACACCGCTTGGTGAGGGGAAAGTGCTGCAGGTGATGCCATTGCGAGATTCAGTCCTGATCGAACTGCCCGAGAAGGGACCGAGAGAGTTCACCCGAACCGAACTTGAGACCGGTATCCTGGAAGAGAAAGTTGCTCCAGTTGTTGCCAAAGATTTTGCATTCTCTGAAGAAAATGAAGACGTCGAGGTAGTGCGCTTGGAATCTCCGAAACCACGGGAAGACAGATCTCGCGGAAGACAAGCCGCACGTGATGATAGAGCACGACAGAGCGGTCAACCCGGCGGTCAAAATCCTCGGGATGGGCAGAGATCAACCCGCGAACAAAAGTCCTCAGGCAGTCGACGTCAGGACCAGCCGCGGAATAACACCCAACAGCCGAGTGCAAGCCGGCAGGATCAAACCGCGCAACCGCAAGAACAACGGAAAAATAACTCGAGTCGCAGGAGAAAATCACGCCCAAGGCGCGACCAAACCTCAGAGAAACCCACAAAACAGGACTAAAACCTAATGATATTTCCAAATTGGGAAGGATCAAAAAAAATCATGGTAATCCTCGCCCATCCGGACGACCCGGAGTTTTTTTTGGGCGGGACGATTGCTGAATGGATAAGCCAGGGGCATGAGGTAAGTTACCTGCTACTAACGAAGGGACAAAGGGGAATTAGCCCTGAATATCCTGATCCTGCCTTGTTAGGTGCGGTGAGGCTGCAGGAACAACAAAATGCTGCTGCAAAACTTGGTGTAAGCAAGGTGGACTATCTTGATTACCAGGATGGGTACCTTGTTCCTGATATTGAAGCCCGTAAGAAAGTGGCGCGGGAGATTAGAAGGACACGTCCTGACATCGTTGCCACTTTTGATCCGATGTTGATCTACCAACGCGGTCGGATCAATCATCCTGATCATCGGGCTGCGGGTCAGATTGTGATCGATGCCATTTTCCCAGCAGTGGAGAATCCTGCATTTTTCCCGGAACTGTTAGATGAAGGGTTCCCCCAGCATCGTATCGAAGAACTTTGGCTCTGCATGCCGGTGGAAGCTAACTTCGAGTTGGATGTAACCCAAAACTGGCCACTGAAACTTGAAGCTTTGTTGGAGCATGTCTCCCAGATCGGCGAACCGATATCATTCCTTGAAGAGATGGAAGCAAAAAGACGAACCCGTTTTGGCGAAGAAATGGGCTATGTCGAATCTTTCAGGAGATTGATTCCATGAGTGAGTCTCACATTTATCAAATCGCTCAAACCCTTCAAAACTTCGCCAGTCAACACCGCAGACACCTTCACCGCAATCCAGAACTGGCATTTCAAGAGATCCAGACAGCTGATTACGCGGCAGAGGTACTGGGAGGATTAGGGTTTAAGGTCTCGCGGGGTTTCGGGAAGACAGGGTTGGTGGCGTCGTTGGACACGGCTAATAATGGTCCACGCTTTTTGCTGCGTTTTGACATGGACGCGCTGGCGTTGCAAGAGCAAACCGGGCTTGACTTTGCTTCGACAAAGGCAGGATCGATGCACGCGTGCGGGCATGATGGGCATGTCGCAATTGGTTTGACAGTCGCAAAAATCCTTTCTGAGCTCAAAAATGAACTATTTGGAACCTACTTTTTGCTATTTCAACCAGCGGAAGAAATTGGCGAAGGGGCTGCCGCAATGATTGCGGATGGCGTACTGGATTTGATTCGACCCGATTTTGCCCTGTCAGTGCATCTTTGGCCGGAAGAACCTGCTGGTTGGCTGGGAATTAGTCCTGGTCCGGTGATGGCAGGCTGCAGGGATGTCAGCATAAAAGTGCATGGAGTCGGCGGGCATGGGGGGCGACCGCAAAAAGCGGAGGATGCCATCCTGGCTAGTGCGCACATGATCACAGCCTTACAAAGCATTGTCAGCCGAAAACTGGATCCGCTTGATGGTGGGGTTTACTCCATCACTCAAATTCACGCTGGCTCAAACAACAACGTAATCCCTGACAGCACCTTCATGACTGGAAAACCGAGATTTTTCTCTGCAGAAGCAGAGGAAGTGATTGTGAATTCCACAAAACGGATCTGTGAAGGCGTTGCCGAGGGCTTTGGTTGTAAGGTTGAAGTTGAATTTGGAACAAAAATACCACCAACTGTCAATGATGCAGCCGTTTGCGAAGCAGCTAATCTGGGTGCACTTAAGATTAATCCCGGGTTTGAGATTTTTAGTAACTTCAAACTAATGGGGTCGGAAGATATGTCCCTTTTTCTGCAACAAGTCCCTGGCGCAATGTTCTTTGTGGGGGCGGGAAAAGAAGATCCAGGAAAGCGGTTCCCGCTGCACCATCCCTGCATGGACATTGATGAAAGCAGCCTGGTCATTGCAGCCGCGTTTTTATTGGAGACTTGCCAGCAGTTGGCAAAATCCGCTTGATGAATCCGAAAGCAGCTATCATAGGTTTGTGTGGTTCAAGTGGCAGCGGAAAGACTCTAGCCTGCCAAAAAATTGTTAAGGTACTACGCAATGGCAATGTGCATTGTTGTGGATTTGTTTCGCCTGCTGTGATTGAGGGAAGCACGAAAACAGCCATCAAGGTCAAATGGCTGGAGAGCGGTGATGAACAGGTGTTGATGACTCCTGTAACAGCAGAAAGTCAACTTACCGTTGGACGCTGGCAAATCCATCCAGATGCATTTGAGTGGATCTATAAGATGCTAACCAGCCTGAAGGTTTGCCAGGCTTTTTTTTGCGATGAGATCGGACCGTTGGAAGTCCTTGAGAGGAAAGGTTGGATCAAAGCGCTCGAGATTGTGGATGAGCGGAAGTTCGACCTGAACGTACTAACCTTCAGACCTTCCTTGCGAGATTTTTTCTTGAAACGCTACCCAGAGATGACCATTTACGATCTGGACAACTCAGGCAATGACGAAATGGTCATCTGTGACGTCAAAAGCCTATTCAAGATAAACTAAACTCAGGTAAAAGCAGCCCCGGTTATGTATAATCCCAATATGGAAGAAGACTTGCCCGACAAGATGCCTCTTGGTCAACACCTGGAGGATTTACGCAAAGTTCTGTTGCGAGCATTGCTAGGTTTGGTGGTGGGGGTTATTGCAGGTGCTTTTTTTGTCAAACCTGTGCTTGATTTCTTTGCGCGCCCAATCGGCGGAGTGGAGAATCTGCAGGTGATCGAAGTAACCGAGTCGATGTCGGTTTACATGCGCGTGGCGCTGCTCATCGGGCTGGTTGTTGCCTTACCCTGGATTTTCTTCCAGTTTTTCTCATTCATTGGCAAGGGTCTGAAAAAAAGCGAAAAACGCGGATTGTTGATAGCTACTCCGTTTGCTACAATCCTATTCCTGGTAGGCGGCAGTTTTGCTTTTTTTGTGATGCTGCCGGCTTCCATGAAATTTTTCACCAGCCTGCTGGAAGTGAACACCAGCCTCCGGTTGAGTTCCTATTTTGGGTTCGTGATCAACCTGATTTTTTGGATTGGGATCAGTTTTGAGTTACCCCTGTTGGTTTTTGTATTGACCAGAGTGGGGGTCATTAAACCGAATTTCCTAACCAAAGGATGGCGGGTTGCGCTGGTTGTGATCGCGGTAATGGCAGCCGTGATCACGCCAACTGGTGATCCTGTAAATATGGTGATTTTCATGTTGCCACTATTTGGGTTATATTTATTGAGTATTGGGTTATCGGCACTGGCATATAGAGCAAGGCGTGCCACACAAGCTGGAAACCCGGAGGTAGAGTGAAATGATTGGTGGTTTGCATTGGCCTGAAATAATCCTGATCCTGGTGGTCCTGGTTCTTGTTTTTGGAGTTGGTCGCATCTCAAAGATTGGCGGCGAATTGGGATCCGGCATCAAGGCATTTAAAGAAGGTCTGAACGGTAAGAAAGAGTCTGAAGAAGAGAATAAATCAGACGAGACCAAGACTTCCTAAAAGGCCCGAAAATGGAATTCCTAAATCTCGGCTGGTCTGAGATCCTTTTAATCCTCACGCTCGCATTCATCGTCCTTGGTCCGGATCGGATCAAGAAATTTGGAGGCGAACTGGGGACATTTCTGCGAAAATTGAGTAAGGACGGTCTGTTTCGGGAAGTAGTCCAGACAACCGATGAATTGCGCAATTATCCGCGAAAAATCCTGAATGAAGCTATGCTGGACCAACCCGTAATGTACGACCAGGCGGAAAAGAGCATGCTCCATCCGCCTGAAGAAATGGTAGATCAAGAACCGAGCGAAGATCAGGCTCAGGCGTGATCAAGTTTAATTTTCTGATCTGCTCATATACTTCCGCATTTTTTCCATAACCATTTCAAAAGCAGAATTTGCATCCTGCATCGGCTTAATCTCACTGGTCGGAACGATACCCTCATAGATCGCCAGGAATTGAGGTTTCGTGAAATGATGGGAGATTTCGAAGATGGCAGGTGGATTGGTTAAGACTAAGGGCAGTTTTTGCATAAACAATCCCTTTGCCAGTGTGGAAAGGCGGAAAAACTTCATCAATCGATGAAGACGTGTTATAGGGGTGGTTATAAAAGGTTCCAATTTGATACCAGTCAGTCGAATTAAGAGTGCTTTGCTCGCGGGCACATTATCGACTCTGATAATCAAGGATTTTGATGCTTCGTCGTAGCTACTTTCAAAAGCTAGCTCAACCTCTGTGCCGACAATATTTATCCCGGTTGGTTGACTGATACCAATGATTTCAAATGTGTAATTCCGAACCATTGGAAAACCTGGAATTACACCTGGTTGGCCTTCCACGATCGACTTTCCAAGCTCAATGGTATCGCCGCTCAGGCTGTGCCAGAAGGTGGTAAGGGCAAAATTGCCATGCTGATAGGACTGGGTTTCCCCGTCATCCTCGGAGAGCTGATACGTGCCGTTTTCGCCGGCAAAGAACTTGATAAGAAGCCGGGAGGGCAGCCTGACCCCGTTCGAAGGACCTTCGGCATCCAAAGGGATGATCGCTCCAGCTTTAGCGAAGACCGGGATTTGGCTTTGGTCGGCGTGGAGGGTCAACCACTGTCCGCCTTCGAATGCTTCATTGGTAAAGATATCAAACCACTGCCCGGCTGGGAGCCAGATGGAGGCGCGTGAGAGATTTGTACTTGGATCCGCAGGTTGGGTGATTGGTGCAACAATCAACTGACGAGAGAAGGTGTATTGATTGGGCGCTTGATAAGCGGCTTCCTCGTTCGGATACGAATAGTACATGGGGAGGATCAGGGGCTCACCATGTTCAGAGTTTAGCCAATTAGCGGTGTAGATCAGTGGCAGTAAAGAATGCCGGAGCTGCAAAGCAGCCCGGGCGTGTTCCAAAATATCTTTACCAAAACCCCAAGGTCGCCTGTCGATGAAATCATTGTTTGTGCAGTGAAGCCTAAAGATCGGGCTGAAAATGCCAAACTGCACCCAGCGCAGATAAAGTTCAGGATCTTCAACCCCCTCACAGTGACCGCCGATGTCGTGGCTCCACCAACCATAGGCAACGTTGGCGGCTGTGGCGGTCATTTCTGGTTGAAATGCCAGGCTTTCCCAGGAGACGATGGTATCACCCGAAAAACCAATCGGGTAGCGATGCCCGCCCAGACCTGGCCAGCGGGAGAAGATGAATGGGCGTCGCTCTGTTGTTCGGCCGAGATCGTAGTAGTGCAGGTGGTTGAGCCAAAAAAGTGGATCCAGACCGGCAGTTTTGGATTGTGTACCTTGCTGCCAGTCCATCCACCAGAAGTCGACTCCCTGTTCTTCCATTGGATGATGGAGAAACTTGAAGTAAGCTTCCGTGAAAGCAGGATGGGCAATGTCAAACGGAATGGGTTTGCCTTCAGCTGGATCCTGTCCAAGCGCCGATGCCATGGCAGGATAAGCCTCTTCATGAGGGTGAACGCCTTCAGCGGGGTGGAGGTTCAGGGCGGTTTTTAGATCCCGTTTGTGCAGGGCATCAATAAACTGTTCTGGTTCAGGAAAAAGATTACGGTTCCAGGTGTAGCCGGTCCAACCAGAGCTGGTGTTACCGGTCTTGGTGATGTGCCAATCCATGTCCACGATACAGACGGATAGAGGGATTTGATGTTGGATGAACGTATCCATAAGGTCCAACAATTCCTGGTCCGAATATGCCCAATAGCGGCTCCACCAGTTTCCCAGTGCCCAACGGGGAAGCAAGCCTGGTTTGCCTGAAATTAATTGGTAATCGGTGATTGCGGAAAGGTAGTCTTGCGCGTAGCCAAAAAAGTAGAGATCCCGCTTTTCTGGGGTTAGTTCCCTGGGCTGGAGCCACTCATCTTGATCGAAAATCAGACTGTGGCTGTCATCAACCACCGCCCAGCCGCTACGGGAGACCAGTCCGTCCGGGAAGCTGAGGCGACCGTTGGTGCTGTCGAGTGTGCGGATCGTCCCGCCAAGATTACTATGGTCTGGATTGCTGTACTGCCAGGTCTGATCCGTTTGCTTGAGGGAAATATGAAGGTCACGCCAGTGGAAACGACCATTTTCCACAAATTGAAGGTGAAGGTATTCCGTTTCAATGTGAAGCCATCCATCCTGCTTCCAAGATTGGAATTCCGGCACGCACTGATCGCGATAGAGGAACACCTGGCTGGCATGATCCTCGAAGCGCTTCTGCGGGTCAAATTCCAGGCGAATCAGCCGGCTGGTCAGGATTGTGAACCTGGCGTTGCCTTCGTAAACCATTGCTGCAGGGTTGGCCTTGGGTGTGGGTGTGGGGTGAATTGCCTGGATCATAGTACCTCCGAAACGGGTTGATGCTTTAGTTTAACGCCAAAAACGATTTTTTTGTAAAATAGCGAGTAAAATAGTGGGAATTAAAATTGAGGAGAGTGTAATGGAGACAAGTGAAGTACTTGAGTTTGAGAATCTGGATACTCCAAAAGAAAAGCCGACAAAATGGAGAACTTTACTAGCCCTTTCCCTGGGATATTTTGTGGATCAAGGAGAAGGGCAGGCCATGTCCATTTTCAGCCCGGTGTTGAGACAACTCTGGGGCTTGAGTTTCAGAAATCTATCCTGGATCACATTTGTCCGCAGCCTTTTACAGTCTCTCAGTTCTCCATTCTGGGGATATCTGGCAGATCGACATTCCCGCAAGAAAGTACTCTTCTGGGGTACAGGTTTTTGGGGAATATTCACCATCATTGTGGGTTTGACCCAAAACTTCAGTCAATTGCTAGCAATACGGGTGATTTCGGGAATTGGACTGGGTTGTTTGATGCCAGCAACATTCTCAATCATGGCCGACACATTTGCCCCCAAGATCCGCGGTCGAATGTTGGGTCTGTTGGAATCGGTTGGCATCCTCGGAATCATCATTTTCACCCTTGGATTGGGACGTTTGGCAACTCCTGAAACCTGGCGTTATGGTTTTGTGATTTTGGGGATTGCCAGCATTCTTTCCGGGTTTATGATCTTATTGTTCGTGGATGAACCATTACGCGGGGAATCTGAACCTGAAATGCAGGGAAAACTCACCCTGGAAGACTCCCAAAAATACACTGCCCAAATCAGCGACATCAGGAAAGTTCTCTCCATCCCGACAATTCGTGTTGCCATTCTGCAAGGTCTGGCAGGTTCGATGCCGTGGGTTATTATGGGCGCATTTCTGATCCTGTGGTTGGTTGAGGAACGCGGATTGTCGACGCAGATGGCGCCGATGGTGTTCGGGGCGATGATAGTTGGAACCGCGATAAGCAACATCCTGGGTGGTGTTCTAGGCGATTGGGCAGACAGGAAGAACCCCAGGTACGGCAGAACCATCATTGGGCAGGTTTCTGTTATTATCGGAATACCCTTCACCCTGTTTCTCTTTTTGAAAACCGAAAACTGGGATATCCTGCCTTTGACGATTCTCTGCTTCGTTACAGCTTTGTTCATCAGCTGGCCTGGGAAGGGCTCCAAAGAGCCGATGATGTCTGCGGTAGTTCCTCCTGAACTGCGCTCGACGGCATTCGCGATGACAACATTCATCGAGAGTGGGTTTGCGGCAATTGTGGCTTTGATTTTTGGCTTCATAGCTGACAAGATCGATCTGCACACTGCCATGCTATGGACTATTCCTTTCCCATGGATCATCTGCGCGATCCTTTTCAGCGGTTTTTATCTGACTTATCCGAAAGATCTGGAGAAGAACCGGAAACTCTTGGAAGACCGTGCCAGGGAATTTGGTATTACTGAATAAACAAAAAGAAACTGCCGAAAGGCAGTTTCTTTTTCTAGCGGGAGCGACGGGATTTGAACCCGCGGTCTCGGCCTTGACAGGGCCGCATGTTCGACCACTACACCACGCCCCCAGAGCGAAGCATAGTTTATCATGCCAATACACTAAAGTCAAGAAAAAAAGTGGTTTGGAAGAAAGATTCCCAAGGGACAATAACGGCTAATCGATTTATCGAGAATAACAAAAAGCAGCCAGTTCAAAGAAAGCGGCTGCTTTTTGTTTCTCTTAGTTCCAGCCTGTTTTGGCTATTCTTGAACTTTTTCGGTAACTTCTTCAACGGCCTGGGTGGTTTCTTCAGCCAGTTTTTCGACCTTGACCTTGGTGCTGCGGCCTAACTCGCCAGCTTTTTCCTTGGTAACCTTTGCCAACTCATCTGCTTTGGCAAGGGCATCCTTATAGGCTACTTCAGCCTTGTGCTTGGTTTCTTCGTAAGTTTCAGCGCCTTTTTCTTTCAATTCGATGGCTTTTTCTTTAATAACCTGGCGAGTTTCCTCACCGGTTTGCGGAGCCATCAATAGGGAAACGATTGCACCAGCAAGTGCACCAACGGTGAAACCCATTAAGAATGATCCAAAATTGCTTTCGTCAGACATAGTAATCTCCTCTTTCTTTATCGTTTTAAACGAAATATATCAACTAGTTTGCGGATGCTCGCCAGGGATTCGTTGAGTTTGATCACTGGTTCGCTAACGTTATCACTTAAGAACCGAACGGTACCTTTGAGTGTATTGACCGTGTCGGTGGTTGAGTTCAGGATTGGCTTAATTTCATTTTGAAGTAAGTTGGTCAGATTGGCAAGTTGAATGATCAACACCACCAATGCCCCACCGATTACAACCATCATCAGAGCCATAAGGATTATGAAAATGTCGCGGACCTGGGAAACGACCTGACCTTCAGCTCTTGCCAGGAAAAACAAACCGACAATCAAGCCTATTAGCAGCAGCACCGCAATTACAATCGCTATTGTCGAATTCTTTTTAGTGGCTGCTTCAGTCTGGGCGATGATTTTTTCAGTCTTATCGCTCGTTGTAGCTTCAGTTACTGTTGCTGGAACCTCTGACATTTTTTACCTCTTGATGATTATAACGCATTGAAAGCACTTACAAAGTGCTTGTAGAATTCTGGCTAAAGGTCCTCACCAATTGCCAGTTCTTCATCTGGCGTGGCAAACAGTTTTTCACCTGGTGTTAGGGATATATCACCGAACAAATCAGGTTGTTCCGTGTCGATCATGTCTTGTTTTACCAACTCAAGAATTGCCAGGAAAACTACAATGATCTGAATTCGGTCTGAATCCTCGCCAATAAGTCCTTGGAAGCTGACGGTGCCTGAATTTTTCAGAATTCCAACTATCTCCTGTACTTTTTTCTTTAGGGTCATCTTTGGAATTCGGATCGAAGAGCCTTCGAGAAGCGGACTTTCCTGGCTGGCAAGCCTTTCAAGGGCGACAATCAGGTCAGTGAGATCAATGCCTGTCAGATCAAGTTGGACGTTTACAGGGTAGGATTTAGGCACTTGGAGGTGACAACGCAGGTTTTGATCAAGGCGATCATTGAGCCAGGCTGTCGTGTTTTTGATCTCGCGGTAAATTCTTAATTGCCTGGCGAGAGACTCTCCAAGGTCTTCTTCCTCGGGTTGTCTGACAGGAGATCTTGGCAGCATCGCTTCGGATTTGATCTGGACGAGTTTTGAAGCTATTACCATAAATTCAGAAATATAGCCTGGATCAGCGTTTTCATTTTCGCGAACGTAAACCAGGAATTGATCGGTAACCTGTGCCAGAGCAATTTTCGTGATGTCAAGTTCGGACTTCTGGATTAAATCTAAAAGCAGATCGAGCGGACCTGAGTAAAGCTCAGTCTCAATTTCATAATCATCTGTTTCGTGAATCCATGAACCGGCCATGATGTAATTATAGCCTGAGTGAGTTGGAATTGTTGTACACTTAAGGATATTACTCTTTAAGGTTGAGAAAATGACTGAATACATTTGCAGAGACTGTTCAGCGCTTTACCCAAAAACTGGTTTACCTGATAAATGTCGGAATTGCGGTGGTAGTTTTAGTTTGGTGAACCTGGACTATACAAGTCCGCTATCTGAATCTGGAAAATTTCAGGGTATTTGGAAGTATGTAAAGTCCTTCGGACTGCCTGAGAATTATCCTGTATCTTACCTTGGGGAGGGGAACACTCCGCTGGTTCCTGTGACTATCGAAGGGAGACCATTTTGGGCTAAACTGGAAAACCTCAACCCAAGCGGATCGTTTAAGGATCGAGCTACAGCGGTGCTGACCAGTGTGTTGAGGGGACGGAATCTGTTGAAGGTTATTGAGGACTCGTCTGGAAACGCGGGAGGTTCGCTCGCCTTGTTTGGCTCAGCTTTTGGAATACAGTGTCGGATTTACATCCCCAGTGGCACCAGCGGACCAAAACGCAGGCAAATTGAGGTTTGTGGAGCCGAAGTAGTCCAAGTAGATGGACCAAGAGAGAATGCCCACAAAGCTGCTCTGGACGCGGTGTATTCGGAAGGTCTGCCGTACGCCAGTCATGCTGCTCAACCGTTTGGGATGGCAGGAATTGCGACAATTGCCTTCGAAATATTCGAATCATTGGGTGAAATGCCCGGAACAGTGATTTGTCCGATTGGGCATGGATCCTTGTTCACGGGAGTTTTGATGGGCTTTGATGCCTTGGTGCGGGCTGGTTTAGCCTTGAGCAAACCAAGGATGATTGGCGTTCAACCAGAAGTTTGTGCTCCGATCGTCTCAGCCTGGAGACAGCAACCGTTTCCTGGTGGTCTGGGCAGCAGTCTGGCTGAAGGCACCATGGTTGAAAATCCAGCGAGATTGCCTGAAATAATCGCTTTACTGGACCGGGAAAGAGATCAGATCATGTCCGTCACAGAATCAGAAATCGCGGAAGCCCATCGATCGATGATCCGAGCCGGGCTTTACATTGAGCCGACATCTGCAATGGTTTTAGCGGCGAGCAAAAAGGTGAGTGAAACCATCGGAAAGTCAGTGCTCATAATAAGTGGTTCTGGGTTAAAATCAAATAGATAAGCGGAACTGGGGAACCGTTTGACATCAATGTGGTTGATGTTAAACGAATCGGCAGTTCAGCTGGAGGATAAATGTTAAACACAGCTGCCGGCAAAGAATTAAGGAAAAACTTACCAGAAAATTTTACAGAAGATTTTTATCTCATCCGGGCATTAACTCACAGGTCTTACGTAAATGAAAGTCGGGACGTGCTTGAGGATAATGAACGCCTGGAATTCCTGGGTGACTCAATCCTTAACTTCCTGGTTGCTGAGTGGTTATATCAGAGCTTTCCTGAAAAACAAGAAGGTTTCCTGACCAAAGTCCGGTCAGCGTTAGTTCATACACATCAGCTGTCTGAATTTGCGCGTCAAATTGGGATTGGACCCGCATTATTCCTTGGCAAGGGTGAAGAACTGGCCGGTGGCAGAGATCGTGATGCCATCTTGTGTGACGCTTTCGAAGCGTTGATTGCTGCGATGTATTTGAGTACAAATATTGAGACAGTTCGCAGCTTCGTTCATCCCTTGCTGGAACAAGAATCCGACAAGATCCTGGAGAACCACACAGAGGAAGATGTCAAGAGCCGCCTTCAGGAATGGGCGCAAGCAAAAGGCTTTCCCTCCCCAATTTATGTATTGGTAAATGAAACCGGTCCGGACCACGCAAAGATCTTTGAAGTCAGTGCTTTCATCAATGGCAAAGAAATCGCAAGGGGTACTGGATCAAATAAGCAATTGGCTGAAAAACGCGCAGCGTATCAGAGTATGAAAGTGTTGGGAATTATCAAAAAATGACAGAAACTAAGTTAGCCTCTCTCGTCTTGCATGGTTATAAAACTTTTGCGAAAGAGACAAATCTCGTCTTCCCTGCACGGATTACAGCGATTGTCGGCCCGAATGGTTCGGGCAAATCAAATGTTGCAGACTCAATCCGGTGGGTCTTAGGTGAGCAATCCTATTCGATGTTGCGCGCCAAGAAAACAGAAGACATGATCTATTCCGGGTCAGAAAACAGGTCCAGGGCTGGTATGGCTTCGGTATCGATCACGTTTGACAATCAAACCAACTGGCTGCCGATTGATTACTCTGAAGTGACACTCACCCGACGCGCTTACAGGGATGGTCAGAACGAGTACCTGCTGAATAACCAACGGGTAAGGCTGAAGGATTTCCACGAGCTTCTTGCGAAGACAGGTCTGGCTGATCGGACATACACGATCATTGGTCAGGGTCTGGTAGATCTCGCCCTTTCCATCCGACCGGACGAGCGCAGAAGACTTTTTGAGGAGGCTGCTGGTATTGGTTTATATCGCTCCAGAAAAGAAGAGGCTCTGCGCCGCTTGGAAACGACCCAAAGGAACTTGGAACGAGTTTCTGATATTATCGAAGAAATCCGTCCAAGGTTGCGCAGCCTGGAGAAACAATCAGCACGAGTTGGTGAATACAAGTTGGTTCAGGAAAGCCTGAAAAACAACTTGCGCGAATGGTACGGATACCAATGGATGGTTGCCCAAAGTCAGATCGAGGGGATTCAGGCATCGCTTGCCGAAGCGGAATCTGCATCAGCTGATTCCAAAACAGCCCTCGATGCAGACCGCCAGCGCATCGAAAATCTACGAGAGGAAGTTGACTCTAAAAGAATTGCAATCGATCGTCTGATGAACGATTTACGAGCTTTGAGGGATGAGATCCAGCAACAGAATCAAACCATCGCGGTATTGGATTCCCGGAAACGATCAGCAGAAGAATCTCGCAGTCAATTAGTGATGGATTCTGGAAATCTTGAAGAAACGATCCTGTCCGAAGAGAAAATCCTCTCAAGTCTCTTGGCAGAAAAAAGTCGCCAGGAACAGGAATTGGCAACACTCAACGAGCGGTTCAATACAGCCAACAAAGACTACGAGGCATTAAAAGCCCAAAAAGATGCTCTGGATAAAGAGGAACGCTTGCTTAGCTCGAAGCAACTCGAAGCTGAGAAGAATGTGGCAATTTATCGCGCCAGAAGGCAGGAACATACTTACCGCCTTGAAGAATTGAAAAAGACTAGTGAAACAAACCAGGAAAAACTGCGGGATGTTTTGGAGAAGAAGGCATTACTGGAGCAGCAACTGAACTCATTGATCTCCTCGATTTCCGGGCAGGAAAAGGCAATTTCTCTGCTTGAAGCCGACATTGAGAAACAGGGATCCGATAAAACCGCGCTGGCAAAATCACTGGATGAGATCAATCGCAAGCTAAACGCTTTGAACCTTGAAAAGAATCGGATTGTTAACCGACTGGAGTTGATGCAGCAAAGCCGTGAAAGCATGGAGGGTTTTTCAGAAGGCGCAAAAGGAGTTCTTAAGGCTGCAAAAAGCAAGGCGCTACAGCATGAAGTTACCGACCTGGTCACAAAGCTGGAAGTGCCCGAAGCTTACGAACGCGCCATTAATGCAGCCCTCGGAGAGGCCGTCGACGTGCTTGTCGTAAAAGGGGAACTTGATTATGCGTTGATAAAAGACCTGTCAGGTAAAGCGCAGGAACGTTTTGCGATCATTGGGGAATTAGCTCGCAAGCAAAATACGCAAAAGGCCTTACTGGACGATCCGCGGGTGCTTGGAAATGCTGCTGATCTCGTTAAAACAGAAACAAACTTGCAACAAACTATTGACCAGTTGCTCGGCAGTTACCTGGTGGTAGGTGAGATGGATGATGCTCTCAACCTTTGGGGTGAATCCAAGGACGCAAATTTTGTTACATTGAATGGTGATGTGCTGCTAAAAAACGGCATGGCATTACTGGGAAAAACGAATGGGGCTGGCAAAGTCAGTTATTCACGCGTTGTGAAATCCCTGCAGCAGGAATTGGACGGAATCGAAGTCGGGTTGAAGCAGGCGCGTGAGCTGGAACAGCATGGCAAGAATGATATTGGAAACCTTGAAGCCAAGCTGCAAGATATCCTGAAGCACCGACAGAGCGACCAAATGAACCTTCAGCAAAGCCGCAAAGAAATGAATGCATTACAGCTGGAGTTGGATAAACTGAACGGTCAACATAATTGGCTGCAACAACAGTTGAACACAGGGGCTGCCCAGGAGCAACACCTGCAGCAGCAACTCGAAGAAACAAGCGGCAAGGAAAAAACCAACCGGCAGGAAAGCGAACAGCTTAAAACCGAGATTAGCAATATCAGAGCAAACAAAGATGGGTTTAATACCATCGAATTGGAAGCACAGGTACATTATCTACAGACTGAAAAACAAGTTCTGCAACAGGCTTTGCAACACAGCAAAGTCACGGTAATCTCAGCTACAGAGCGGCTTGAAAACGAAAAGAAGCGATTATTGCTTTATCAGGATCGGTTGAAGACACTTGAAATGTCATTGGCGGCTTTTGATAGGGACATATCTCAGGGCAGGGAGCTCGTCGATCAAAAAACTTTAAGCGCTGATGGTCTTCAACGTGAGCAACTTGATCCTCTCCGATCTGAGCTTCAAACAATTGAGGAGTTGAATCGTCAAATATCCCAGCAAGACAGCGAAAATCAAAAGGAGTTCTCCACCAAGGAACGCCTGGTTGTGCACTACAAGCTTGAGATGGTGCATCACCAGGAACGGATAGAATCGCTGCGGAGCCGGATTGAGGACGATTTTGGTTTGATTGAGCTTGAGTATAAAAGCGAGTATTCCAAATCCACACCGTTGCCCTTTCCGGACATGGTTATCGAATCGTTGCCGGTGATTAAGGCTCTGCCCGAGGGGGTGGAAGAGGCGATCAGACAGCAAAAGAACCAAATCCGCCGCATTGGTACGGTTAATCTTGAGGCTGAAAATGAATTCCATGAAGTAAAAGAGCGTTACGATAGCCTCACATCCCAAACTGCTGATCTAAAAGACGCCATCCAGGATATCGAAAAGCTGATCAAGGAACTGGACGCAGTAATGCGGGAAGAATTCCTGAAAACTTTCAAAGCGGTAAGCGTTGAGTTCACAGCTATGTTTGCGAGATTGTTTAACGGGGGTTCAGCCCGGTTGTTGCTTTCCGATGAGGAATCTCCCATTGAGGGCGGCATTGAAATTGAGGCGAGGCTGCCCGGAAAACGCGAGCAGGGCCTGGTTTTGCTCTCGGGTGGCGAACGCAGTCTGACGGCAGTAGCGCTTGTGTTTGCACTTCTGCGGGTTTCACCGACGCCATTCTGTGTTTTGGATGAAGTAGACGCAATGCTGGATGAGTCAAACGTCGGACGTTTTCTTGAGCTGCTGCGGGACCTTTCCAAGGATACACAATTTGTCCTGATCACACACAATCGCAACACCGTCTCCGCAGCAGATGTGATCTATGGCGTCACAATGGGGAAGGATTCTGCGAGTCAAGTCATCTCCCTTCAGCTTGAAGAAGTTGACGAGAATTATGTAAGGTAAAAAAAAAAGACCGGTAAAAATTAAGTACCGGTCTTTTTTTTGTCTCAAAACTCTACTGACTAAAGAAGAATTCTGTCAACTCAGCTGGAACAGCTGGTTTGCTTGGGGTAATCGTCTTCCAGATTTCTTCAATCTGAATGTCAGTACGTGCATTGCGCAATTCGAGCAGCCAATTATCAAAGAAAGTCTGCTTGTTTTGCTGGAACTTCGCGGCGTCGATGCTATTGGTCGCTTTACTCACAAGTTGAATTACATGCCAACCAAATTGGGATTGAACGGGTTCACTGATTTGGCCAGTTTCGTTCAGCGCGAACGCGCCATCTTTGAACTCTTCGACGTAGCTGTCATTTATCCCAATCCAACCAAGATCTCCACCATTGTCTTTGTTGGAGGTGTCAGTGGAGTATTCTGCTGCCAGAGCTGCCCACTCGCTTCCGCTGTTTAGTTTTTCGATGACTTCGTTGGCTTTTTCCTCTGAATCGACAAGAATGTGTCTTACCCAAACTTGTTCTTCCTCAGGGAGCAATTCCTTAGTCACATCTTCTGAAACCTTGGTGCGAAGCAGATTAGCGCGGAAAATATCCTCGATTTGCCGGGGACTAATTCCGTAGTTTTTCACTTCGTCAAGATAATTACCAAGCTCTTTGCCATACAGTTTTGTTGTGTAGACCGTTGGTGTAGGCGTTATGGTAGGAATTTCTGTCGCAGAAGGTTCAACAGTAGGAGTGGATGCCTCAGGGGTTGCTTCAATTTCGCTGGTTGCGGTTGGTTCCAGGGTTGGTTCCCAACCATCGGGTGTAGCAGTGGAAGTGGGCGCAGGGGTAGCTGTTTCAGTAGGCTGGATCAGATCGAATTGCTCACTTGACCAGGTCGGAGTGTTGACCATCGTTGGAGTGATGGTGGGGGTTTGGGTGCCCATCGGATAGAAACCGAAGGATGATTGTATCGCTTCCTGGATTTCCTCATCAGAAATGGTTAAACCACGTTTAGCTGCTTCCTCACGAATGAGTTGATCATCGATCATTTGATTGAGAACATTTTCCCCAATCAATTCTGTGTCATTTAATTGAGCAACCAATTCGATGCCAGCGGACTTAAACTGACTGCCTGAATCGCCAAACAGTTGAGCGTAATAGGCATAATTATTGGCGGTGGAGAGCATATTTAGGCGGGAATAAGTGACATTAGATTCAAAATCACCCGCTTTGATCTCAGCATCCCCCACGCGAGCAACAACTTTGTTAGGCTGGACGATAAAACTATCAATCAAAACATAGGCCAACAAAAGTAGTGCAAGTCCAATGACTATGCCAGTCACCAGTAATGCGGACTTGATTTGTTTTTCTTCGCGTTCCTTACGTGCAATGTGCTTTCGGGTAACAAGCTTCGGGCTCTCGGTTTTCTTTGCCATTCTTGATCATCCAACCTAATTGTTTTCAGTCCAGAAATCACCCTCAAAAGGAAGTAAGGCGATGTGGCGGGCGTTCTTTACAGCCTTTGCAACCTCACGCTGGTGTTTAGCGCAAGCACCGGTCTGGCGGCGAGGGCGGATCTTTCCAGTTTCATTGATGTAGCGTGACATCAATTCAACGCTTTTGTAATCAATAACAAGGTTCTTGTCAGAACAGAACTGACAAAACTTAGGGCGGGAAATAAAGCGGCGGGGGCGTTCGCTACGTTCGCCACGTTCACCACGTTCACTATTTTGGGAGCGATCACCGCGGTCTGAGAATCTGCTTTCAGTCATGTTTCCTCCTGTTATGCTTTGCGGACAACGATGTGTCGCATAACCTGTTCGTTGTAGCCTAAAGTTCGTTTGAGGCCGGCAACTTCTTCGGGTTTGTAGTTGAAGTCTACAAATACATAGTAGCCTTCGTTGGCTTTGTTGATGGGGTAAGCCAACTTGCGCTTGCCCCAGCGATCAATCTTGGCGATCTCACCACCGTTGTTCTTAATGAGGGTTTCCACATTATCCACAGCGGTGTTCAGAGATGCTTCGTCCAGATCAGCCTGGAGAATAAAAATAAGTTCGTAATTGTGCATACGTGTCGAGGCTCCTTTCCTCGGGTTTGCTCCTGCTTTGCGCCGTAGGCGGGCAGGAGTGGAAGGTTGATATCAGGCCTATTCCTGATTTAACAGAAGGTATTCTATCACATGTTGTGTATTATGCAACCAGAAAACAAAAACTGCCACTTGGACAGTTTTTGTTTTCCTGGAGACTGATCTTAGTCTTCATCACGTTTCTTCTTCTTGTCAGAGGAGAAGAGCATGGATACGACACTTACAATAAGTGAGCCAAGCAATGCTGACCAAAAATCATCGACAATATATCCAACATTGAACCAGGTCTGTGCCAAATACGAAGAGAGCATAAACATTACGGCATTCAGAACCAAGCTAAACAAGCCAAGAGTGAGAATGATCAAACCGCAGGAAAGCGTCTTCAGAATGGGCAGAAGGATCGCATTTAATAGTGCCAGGATGGCAGCCATGATGGCATACACAACCCAGGCATTGCTTTCAACGTGAATCCCAGGGATCAACCAGGCGGCTACAAAAAGAGCCAACATAAACACAAGCCATCTCTTTAATAAGTTCATTGTTTCCTTTCTACTTATTTAAGTAAATTATCCCCCAAACCCACGAGCACAAGGCTAGAAAATATAAGGTTTTGCAATTATTCAAATGCCCCTGGCGCGACTCGAACGCGCAACCAACAGTTTAGAAGACTGGTGCTCTATCCATTGAGCTACAGGAGCAAACGGGTTTTGATTATACTGCCTTTTCCAGCGGGATCAAACAGGACGAATGCCTTTATAGACCCGAGTTGTACCGATCGTGCGCAATATGGTGTCGGCAGGTTTTCCAATACGTTCAGCCAACTCGATCGCGTTGAGAGGTTGGTTACGATTTACGATAAAGACCTTGAAAACGGAATCGACCAGTGGGGAATCGGAAGAAATGAACCCTTCCTGTAAGGCACAATGTTCTACCAACGTCTGAATAAGTCCATCTCCGCGCGAGACTTCACCGGTATCCGGATTTACCAGATCCATTTCCTTTGCGTCATTTGACTGGGCAAAAAGTGCCTGGTGTGATGGGCACATAAACGTTACCAAAGAGTTGCGCCAGTTCTGGTCCTGTAACTTCCACCATTCAAGATCTACCCGAAACTTCGTGGTTAAACCAGGTTTGATGAGGCTAGATTTGCTCAGCATCCAGATTATTCCTTTCCTTGGTCTGCCATGTGATAGTAATGATCACCGACATGTATGATCTCCGGATTGATTGTGAGGGCTTCGAGCAGCTCCATTGGTGGAGTACGCCTGATAACATTGATTGCGGCATAGAGATCAATAAAGTGCACGTGATGCTGACTATTTAGCTTGGACAGCTCATTCATCATGCGGAAAACATCTGATTTGATCGGGATATTCCTTCCCTGGCGATCCTGCCAGATCTTATCGAGCCCATCCTGGTCGGGAATGGCAATCGCCATGCGTTCGTTGAAGCCAGCGTAAATGGGTTGGCGAAGTAGTGCAAATACCAATCCACCATCGGCGCCAATCAGTACAGTTTTGATCCACTCTTTATTGGAGCGTTTTTTCTCAGCCGAAATGAGCATGGTGCCAGGGTGTTTGGTTGAACTGATCTCAATATTGCTACCTGGAATTAGATTTTGTTCCTCAAACCATTCTCTCAATCCAACAACATAATTATGGCGTCGAACCACCCAGGCAGAGATCGGCTGTTGTGTTTGTTTGTCGATAAAACTGATCTTGATATTTTCAGATTCGAGAGCCGATGGGAGCACACGATTGGAATTTGGTGTAACAGGAATGCTGCCACTGCGCCAATGGGGATAGCTCAGAGTCATCGTTATGGAATTAACCCTGTCAACCTCATCTATTTCATCGTTGGTGAAGGATAGTTCATCATCGAGGTCGTAGAGCAATTTGAAGGAATCCTCATCGATTTGATCTGAAAGCGGCACGATGGAATTTGAGCGGATATAGATGGGCGGCTCAAGAACAGTTTCGGGCTCAAGGCGCTTCAAGAACCATGAGATTTCTCCGGTTGTCCCGACTTCGTCGAAACGGGGGTCTTCCTGGAGCGCGTAATTCAATGAGAATTCGAGCAATTTTTGATTTTGAGGTTCAGCGTTTAGTTCCAGCTCTTTCATCAAGGGCTCAATACCCAGGGGACCGCCTTCGTGAGAATCGAGGATAGCCTCAGCTAGATTAAGATATCCCTTGCTGATGTCGATCAGTAACGATCGAGGGAACCAGGTATCGGCGATGCGAACAAGTTCCGATTGCTTTTCAAGTGCTTTACGAAGCTTTGTTCTAAGAGCCGGAGCATAGATGTTGTGGATCTCGAGCGGATCTTCAATCTCATCTTCGAGGTTTTTGTAGATCTTGGTATTCAGTGCATGGTTAGGCAGATTGGTGGCGAAGAAACGGTGGGTGCCATCTTCAAACTCTACTTCGGATACTGAAAAATGACCAAGCGCTACATTCTCACCTGAACGGCTCGAAATGACAGTGGCTTGTTTCCAATCAAATTCAGGAAAACGAACTTTTGCGCCAATTTCGTAGGAATTGCTTGGGAGATAAACCTCACCCGCAGACTCAAGCTTCGCCTTTTTCTCATCTTCGCGTTCTGCCAAGCGATGGTTGATGAGCACCTGAATGAGACCATCAATGCCTGATGGTTCTTCTTTTTCGAACAAATAATTCGCCAAATGTTGAAGATCGAAAGCTGTTATCTCGAGATTTGCCCAGTAAGTCTTCCAGGCATTATAATTACCTGAACCCATAAAATTCCTCTTTTATAGCAATATGGGTAGATTATACATGAAAATTTCCAGGACTACGATGGGTTTATGAGGTTCAATGAAACAATTGGCATATCAGGGATGGCAGAATTGTTACGAAATCGAAGCGGGCGATTGCAGGATGGTCGCGACTGCGGATATTGGTCCGCGAATAGTGCACTTAAGCCGCGGAAATGGCGAAAACTTGTTAAAGCTATTTCCAGATCAAACAGGCAAAACAGGTGGCAATGAATGGCGGCTTGTTGGTGGTCATCGCGTCTGGTATGCGCCGGAAGACCTGGCTGTTTCCTATGTACCGGATAATGATGCAATAGACGTAGAAGTAATCTCCGCTGAAGAGATCCGTTTTAAGGTCAGCCTGACACCTGAGGTCGAAAAATCGCTTATAATGCGCGTAGCCACAAATGGAAATGGGTTTGAATTAGTCAATCAGGTGCGAAATTTGAGCGATAACCTATTTCGGACAGCGTCATGGGGGATTACGACCCTGGCACCTGGAGGGGTGGGATACATGCCGATTACGAAGGCCTCATCATCAGCTGAGAGACTTTGCGCAAGCGGACAAATAAATCTGTGGGACTATACCAATTTTTCGGACCCAGCTTTTATCTGGAGCTCAGACTGGATTGAATTTCATCAGAGTCGCGCCCTCTCAAAGCAGAAAGTTGGAACCTATCTCCGTAATCCGTGGTTAGCCTATCGGCTAAGAGATTCATTGGTGATCAAGACCTTTGATTTTCACAGGGAGGATGTCAGCGCTGCGAATTTTCCTGACCTGGGTAGCAATGTAGAAGTTTATTTCGACACCTATATGCTCGAATTGGAAGGCTTAAGCCCTTGGACGGATTTGAAGCCTGGAGAAGCAGTATCTCACACTGAGAGGCTGCAAGTTCTTGCCATCGAACCTGAATTGAGTCATGAAAAAGTGATTGAGCTGGTAAAAAACTCAATCACTCCTGCTTAGTCGAATAGATTTAGAGAATAAAGGAAATCAGGATCCCAATCATCAAGCCCATCGTTGAGATTGAAAAAAGCATCAAAGCTTGCGATTTCCGAAAATCCATTTGTCCGATACGATTAGCCAGGGTATCCCCAAGATGAATCTGTGGTTCAACAAAGGGTGTTCGGACAGGGACAGTCGGTTGAAAACTTAGTTCCTCAGTGTAGGAGGCGTTCAGCAAAATGGACTCAACTGGTTCTGGCGTTTTTGCCCGTTGAATTCTCTGTGTATCAAAAGAAAGGCGAATATCGGTAGCAGCGGAGGTCTTTGTGCTGCGTTTTGCACCTCTTACCTTCGTGAAAAGGAAATGTGGTGAGGTAACTGACCGCTCCATTTTATCCTCTCGAGACAGACATCTTGCTGATGTTGCCTTCTTCGTCTGCCACTACACGTAATTGTTGTTGAATAGCCTTTCCACCGGGTAATTCATCCGCAAAAGAATAGACTAGTAAAAAACGCCCGGGTGATTGTTCCGTCACTTTCGGATGCTTTCCGCTCAATTTGGAGTATTTGGCACTGACCTTGTCAGAAACCTTTTGAATGGAGCTTGCTTTCATACCTTACCTACTTATTATTCTGCCTTCTTCGGAGAAAGGCTGGTACTGACAAATTGTCAGTTATGTTGGGCTGATTGCCATAACTTGATAACCCAATTTCGTTGTAATTTTCGGACACCGGACTTTCGGTTTCCTGGTTCATGGGTTGCCTGATTGGATTTTTCTCTTCCGGCTGTTCAAATTCTTTTTCAAAAGAATTTGTGATTATTTGTTCGGGTTTTGCGCCAATGCCTGTGACGATCAAAATCAACTGAACCCGGTCTTCCATGCGTGGATCTGTTATGATGCCCGGAATGATGTCGGCGTGCGATCCAGTTGCCTGCTGAAGAGTGTGAAGCGCATCTGTGACGTCCTTGAAGGACATGCTGCTGCTGCCGGTAAAGTTAGCGATCATTCCAGTAGCACTAAAGAGATCAATATCGTCCAGCAGTGGGTGATGAAGCGCTTTTTCAATCGCCTGCTGAACTTTATTTGGACCACTTCCGGTACCGATGGCCATGAGGGCACCGCCACCGCGAGTCATAACATTCTTGATGTGTGAGAAATCAACATTGATCAGACCGGTTTCGGTGACTAACTCGGAAATGCCCTGAACACCCTGGCGCAGGACATCATCGGCAAGAGTGAAAGCCAATTCCAATGGAAGATCGCGAGGAGCAATCTCAATGAGCTTGTCGTTGGGAATAACAATCAGAGTATCCGTGTATTCCTTCAATTTGGCAAGACCTTCTTCAGCGTTGCGCTGCCGGCGTCCGAGTTCGAAGGAGAAGGGTCTTGTTACAATCGCGATTGTGACCGCACCAGAAGCTTTGGCTACTTTGGCAGCAATCGGGATAGCACCTGTTCCGGTTCCACCGCCCATGCCAGCTGTCAGAAAGACCATGTCTGCTCCGTGCAACAAACTGGCTAACTCCTTTGTGCTTTCTTCAGCCGCATTTTCTCCCACGACGGGCAAGCCCCCTGCACCTAAACCTCGGGTTGATTTGGGTCC
>Ga0209717_1001121_pt1 | contig 30170 bp, 24 predicted proteins | sample AD_UKC048_MetaG_FD_184418 | JGI IMG/M metagenome (GOLD analysis project Ga0209717, IMG submission 184418) | Active sludge microbial communities of municipal wastewater-treating anaerobic digesters from USA - AD_UKC048_MetaG (SPAdes) (version 2) | ecosystem: Engineered > Bioreactor > Anaerobic >...
GAAAAATAGGGTTTACGCACTTAGATCTCGACCATTTGATAGAGATCCGCGAGCAAATGTCAATTCCGGAGTTATTTAAAAACAAAGGAGATCTTTATTTCAGGAAGGTAGAACACTTATTGCTTAAGGAGTTGATGGCGTCTAACAACCAGTTCGTTTTAAGTCTCGGCGGAGGAACGCCGTGCTATGCCGACAACCATAAATTGCTCCAGAAAGACAAAGCCATTTCGATTTATCTCAAAGCCAGTATCGAAACCTTGTATGAAAGGCTCGCACAAAACAAGTCGCAACGACCGCTGATTGTATCTGAAACCAATGAAGATCTCAAAGAATTCATCGCCAAACATCTTTTTGAGCGGAGTTTTTTCTACAACAAAGCATCGCACACCGTGGTGGTAGATTCAAAATCGCCAGACGCAATCGTTTCTGAGATTGAGAAACTGTTATTCTAAATACGCGCAGTCATTATTTTGGTCAAAAACTACCTGGACATGTTCAAAAAGGCTGGTGCTTAGTGAAATTCCCTTGAAGTCAGCTTTTACAGGATATTTCTTGTGATTTCTATCTACCAGGACGGCAGTCTTGAATTTCTTTAACGGCACGTCGAGGAAATGTCTTACGCCGTAAACCAGCGTTGTCCCAGAGTTGAGCACGTCATCTACCAATACCAAACCCTTATCGGCATAAGCTTCTTTTTCAATCGAGGTGCGAACCGCTGCCGACGGATTTTGCTTATCGATAAACACTTCGCATAGGATCACCTGCAATGGCGCAATTTTTTTCAAACAGGCAGCAATTTTTTCCGCCATCACATAACCGTTTTTGGATATGCCGGCAATCACGATGGTTTGCTCATCGACAAATGTTTCATAAATCTGGTAAGAAATACGGGTGATTTTATGCTCAATTTCTTTGTGGTTGAGTATGATATTTTGACTCATTTTTTTGGTTGTTGATTGATTGTATTTGGTTGTCGGAAATCGGAAATTTAAAGCTTACATTCCTCATTTCTATTAAATATCATCCCAATTTTCGGTCAGGTTTCCGCTGTCGTAATCCTCCAAATCGCGGCGGTCTTTTTTGGTCGGACGCCCTTCGCCGGTTTTGCGGTAATGCTCCTTGGATAATTTGAGCAATTCCAGGTGCTCAAATGCTTCTGGCGGCGTTTCATCCTTACGGTAAATGTCTACGAGTTTGGCGCCCACCCGATTTTGAGGAATATCCAAAACGGTCAGTATGTATGTAATTTGATCTCTTCTAAAGGTTACCTTGTCTGTAGGGAAAACCTCTTTAGATGGCTTGGCAACTTGTCCGTTAACGGTGATTTGATTCTTCTTGCAGGCTTCGGTTACCATGTTGCGCGTTTTGTAATATCGCACGCACCACAAATATTTATCGACTCTCATTTTTTTCTAAATTCGGCGTTAAATTGCACACAAAAATAAATCAATATTGTATCTTGCGGCCCTAATAAATCTCATAGAATGAACAAATTTAAATTATATTTCTTAGCCATTTGCACCCTTTTAGGTTTATTTTCCTGTGGCAAGGCAGACGACGATATAGTGTACGAACAATTGCGTTATTACGGCCCGCAATACGCTGCGGATTTGGCCCTGATTGAGCAATTCCTACAAACACATTACATCGAAGAAATCGTCAACAATCCCGGTGCACCAAACGATCAGGACATCAAAATTTCAGCCATTCCCGAAGGCGACACCACAAAAGAACCCATTTGGGACAGCCCAATGCTCCACTATAAAGAGGTTTATTATAACTTACTCAATTATAAAGTTTACTACCTTTCGCTGCGTGATGGCGTTGGCGAAACCCCAACCCGGGTCGACGGTGTATTGGCAGCCTATGATGGAGCCTACCTTAGTTTAGACGGCGCCGATCCCATCAGCACCCGATTTGAGTACATTCCACTTCCCAATTCTTTTTTTGCGTTGCCTTCTACCATCGTAGGCTGGCAGGAAATTTTTCCATTGTTCAGGAATGGAACCGTAGCACCAGGTGAAGGGTCGAACCCGGCGCTGTACACCGATTTCGGGGCGGGCGTGATGTTCTTGCCATCGGCTTTGGCTTATTACAATGTCAAGCAAACTACTTCGGATGCGGCAATTACCATCCCAGCTTATTCGCCACTGATGTTTAGTTTCAAATTGTATGATGTACGCCGTTTGGACCAGGATGGAGACGGAATCCTGTCCATCAATGAAGACCTTGACGGGGACGGTACTTACACAGACGATGACACCGACGGAGACGGCACCCCCAATTACCTGGACACCGACGATGACGGCGACGGATACCTCACCAAAGACGAGTGTAAATTTGTCAAGCGAGAAGGAGATTCTCCTACGGGAACTATCCTTTACACCACCTATTATCTTTTTAACGGAGCAGTAACAGACGATCCTGCAACCGAGTATTTTGATGAAAGGTGGGGCGTTCCAAATTGTGCCGGAGACACACAGACACCAACGAGACTTAGAAAATACCTCGACAATAGCTGTCATTAAAACAAAAAAATCCCGCCTGTTGAGCGGGATTTTTTATGCAGTTTACTTTTATTTTCTTTTCATCACCCTTTCAACCGCTGCAACGATTGCCTGGTTGTTGAGTTTGTATTTCTCCATGAGTTGCTCTGGTGTTCCCGATTCCCCAAAGCTGTCCTGCACGGCAACGAATTCCTGCGGACATGGATGGTTCAAAGACAACACGCGCGCCACGCTTTCGCCAAGTCCGCCGAGGATGTTGTGCTCTTCGGCAGTAACGACACATTTGGTCTTGGCCAATGAGGCGAGGATGGCTTCTTCATCAAGGGGTTTTATCGTATGGATGTTGATTACTTCGGCAGAAATACCTTTTACCTCCAAAGCTTCGGCGGCAACCAATGCTTCCCAAACCAAATGTCCTGTAGCGATGATGGTAACATCCGAACCTTCGTTTAAAAGTACTGCTTTACCGATTTCGAATTTGCCATTCTCAGGTGTAAAATTCGGAACCACCGGACGACCGAAACGCAAATATACCGGTCCGTGGTGGTCGGCAATGGCGAGTGTTGCAGCTTTCGTCTGGTTGTAATCGCAGGTATTGATGACCGTCATGCCCGGAAGCATTTTCATAAGTCCTATGTCTTCGAGTATCTGGTGTGTCGCGCCATCTTCGCCCAAAGTTAATCCTGCATGCGAGGCGCAGATTTTTACATTTTTATCCGAATAAGCCACCGATTGGCGAATCTGGTCATAAACCCTTCCCGTAGAAAAGTTTGCGAAAGTCCCCGTAAACGGAATTTTCCCGCCTATGGTAAGTCCCGCTGCAATCCCAATCATGTTGGCTTCGGCAATCCCGATCTGGAAAAAACGCTCCGGATGGTTTTTCTTGAAATCATCGAGTTTCAATGATCCAATTAAATCGGCACAAAGCGCCACGACATTTTCATTGGTTTGCCCGAGCTGGGTCATCCCCGCGCCGTAACCCGAACGCGTGTCTTTGCTTCCTGTATTTTCGTATTTTGTCATTTTATTTACTGTAAGCTCTAGGCTGTAGGCAATAAGCTTAAAGCTTACTGCTTGTAGCGTAAAGCGATTTTAATAATCTTTCTCCGTTTCACAATAATTCTGCGCCAAAGCGGCTTCAAGCTGCGCATCGTTGGGCGCTTTTCCGTGCCAGGCGTGGCTGTACATCATATAATCGACGCCGTTACCCATTTCGGTGTGCAACAATACACAAACCGGTTTTCCTTTTCCGGTACGCGTTTTGGCGTCGGTCATTCCGGCAATGATGGCCTCGATGTCGTTTCCTTTCTCGATTTCAACCACATCCCAATCAAAAGCTTCAAATTTCGCGCGGATGCTTCCCATGCACAACACCTCGTCGGTGGTTCCGTCGATTTGTTTGCCGTTGAGGTCAATAGTTGAAATCAGGTTGTCGACTTTCTTGGCCGAAGCATACATGATGGCTTCCCAATTCTGTCCTTCCTGCAATTCGCCATCGCCGTGCAGGCTGTAAACGAGATGCTGGTCACCGTTTAGTTTCTTGGCTTGCGCCGCGCCAATGGCTACCGACATGCCTTGGCCCAAAGAGCCCGAGGCAATCCTTACGCCAGGCAAACCTTCATGCGTGGTTGGGTGTCCCTGCAAACGCGTGTTGATTTTCCTGAAAGTCGCCAATTCCGAAACCGGAAAATAACCACTGCGGGCCAAAACGCTGTAAAAAACCGGAGAGATGTGTCCGTTAGAAAGGAAAAACAAATCCTCGCCGATGCCGTCCATGTTAAAACCGGGTTTGCGGTCCATAATATTTTGGTAAAGCGCCACGAAAAATTCGGTACAGCCCAAAGAACCTCCGGGATGACCTGAGTTCACGGCGTGTACCATCCTTAGAATATCCCGGCGCACCTGGATCACTAAATTGTTGAGTTGCTGTGTGTCAGACATTGTGTGTAGTATAGATTAATTTGCACGCAAAATTAGTTTTTATTTTGTGGTGGGACAAGGGAAAGTTTTGAATAGTTGTCAAGATTGGCAACGGGCAGGCTTTGTTGACGCGGTTGTTTTTGGGCAACGACCGAAATTCCATCCAAAGAAAAAGCCCCGCCGAAGCGAGGCCTACCTTAAAAAAACTAAATCGAAAAACTACTTCACACTAAATTTCCTGGTCATGCTGCCCCGATCCGATTGCAATCGGATAAAATACTGGCCGGCCGCGAAATGGTCTAACGCAATCTCGAATTCTTTCCCAAAATTCGTCAGGTCAATCCTGCGGATTGTTCGCCCGTTCAAATCAAGAAGCGTTGCCTGGGTTAAAGTGAGTTGGCTCTCATTGCGCAGTCGAATGGTTGTCGTTGCCGGATTGGGTGCCATAGTGATCTTCTTGCTCTCGATAGCAAAAGAGTCGCTGGCCAGAACTTTTTGCACGAGTGTCAACACGAGTTTGTTGTTGGTTACGACATTCACATTGAAAGTGTAAGACATTCCGTTGTAGTTGGCCACCACGGTTGTAGGCAGGCTCGAGGTCAATGTTGTCCAGGAAGTCGCAATCGTGAACTGATCGTTGATGGCGGGATCAAAATACAAATCCACATTCAAAATTCCGGCCATGTCAGCCTGGCTCTGTACCGTCATGGTGTCGTAGCCGGTACCCGGCACGAGTCCGTACAATTCTACGTTAAAACGCGTGTTTGCAGTAGACGAATAGTTGCCAACCACCGTGAGCATGCCTGGATCTCCGCCAGGTGCAAAAGTCCCGTTGTTGATGAAATTAGTACCCGATGCAACCTGTATTGCGCCTGTCCCGCTTACCGTACCGGTTAAAGTGTTATTGAAAGAGTCGAGCTTGAGCTGGCCCACATTCGCCTCGATAGAACCTATGTTGTTTACCGTTGCGCCAATCGTATAAGTACCAGTGCTGGCACTTTTTTTAAGGAACCCAATATTGTTCACGATATTGATGCCGGTTCCCGAAGCCAGTGCACCTGGAAAGCTAATATCGATTGTCGCATTCACAAGGTTGTTGATCGTAGCTCCGTTCATGGTTACCGTTTGATCCGAAGTCATTTTAAGGGTATTGGCATTGACGAGCGTCGTAGATTCGGAGAGGAAGCGACTTCCTACCCAAGCACCCGAAAATTCGAATACACCCAAATTGGTGAGTGTACCGCCACCTTTTATGGTTCCCGAACCCCAATTGATCAGACCGTTTCCGCTAAAATTGAAACTCGCGGCCACCGGGACGTTGATGTCTGAATTGAACGTAAAAATGCCATCAACCACTCCGGTCAAGGTGCCCGAACAAATGATGGGCTGCGTGTTCATGAGTGTTCCCGCTGCGGCAACATTGTAAATGCCACCGTTGAGTTGGGTTTGTGGATTTCGCAGTTGGATCGTACCCGTTTCGACCCAAATCGTGCCGGTATTGGTGAGTTCAGAATCGATACGGCCAACGGCGAGCGCGTTGGTAATTTTAATCAAACCGTTGTTGTTAAAGGCGTGGCTACCGGCGCCGGTGCCAAGCATTTGATGCGATTGTTGAAAATCGATAATTCCAGTTGCCAGGTTGTTGAGTGTTCCGTTCTGGATGTCTATAGACCAGTCGGTCTGGATGCGGATCGTTGCAGCATTATTGAATGTGGTGCCGCCTTCTATGATTTTCGTCCCAAAATAAGCGCCCGTCATCTGTAGCAAGCTGTTGTTGACCAGCGTTCCGCCGCCCGTTACACGCCCATTGCCCCAATTGAAAGTACCGCCGCCCGAAAAACCAAAGGAGGCTGCAAGTGGTACATTAACTGTTCCGGCCCAGTTGAGTTCTCCGTCGATATTTCCTGATAAAACCCCTGAAACCGTTACCGTTGAATTCCAAAGGAGGTTGGAGCCTGCACTTGCATTATAAGTCCCTCCGGTAAGAACGGTTAATGGGTTGCTCAGGCGCAGCGTGCCCGATTCGGCAGAAATGGCTCCCGTATTATGCAGTTCGGCCAGGATGCTCGACGGACCAACGTTGACCGATTTTTTAATCGTCCCTGCATTATTGAGGGTGTGTGTGCCCACGCCGGTTCCGGTGATGTCTTGCGTGAATTGAAAGTCGATCACGCCAGCAGGCAGGTTGTTGAGCACTCCGTTACTGATGTCAAGTGACGAATCTGAAACAATGGTGATGGTGCCCGAATTGTTGAATGTCATACCGCCGTCGATTTTTTTACCACCGGCCACGAGCGTGATTGCGCCGAGGTTGTTGAATGTGGCGCCGCTGAGGATGCCGCTGCCCCAGGAAATTGTAGCTAGTGCATCGGCATTAGATGTCTCGGAAATAGAAAGATTCGCCTGTATGGTAAGTGCTGCGGTTCCTTCGAGTTGAATAGACTGTACGCTGGCATTGGCGTTGAGCACCACACTTTTTCCCGTAGGAATGACAACGGTGTTGGTTGCGCCGGGTACCGTGTTGAGGCTCCAGTTCAAACCATTGTTCCAGTTCGTGTTGATCGCCCCGGTAAACGTATTGGTTTGGGCATTGGTCGTAATCGTGGCACAAAATGCCAGTAGAAAGAAAAGTTGTTTCATGATATAACTATTTTAAGGATTTAAAAAGACAGCTATAGCAGATAGGAAGTAGAGGTGTCTGGAGGCAACGTAAAATTACCGCCTGCGCTGGGTTCACTGTTCCAAAAAACGCTTTTTGGCGTATTTGTGAACACATTTGAACGAAATGTTGGAGGAAGAAAAACAGCAACAGGAATTTCAAACCCTAGACGAAAGACTGTGCTGAGGGTTCGGTTTCAATTTCAGAATTCTTGTATTCGGACGGTGTCATGCCCGTCACTTTTTTGAAAGTATTGTTAAATGAAGTCTTCGACGCAAATCCGGCTTCAAGCCCAATGGCGACCAAAGTATAATTGCCAAAATCGGGATGGCGCAGGTAAAATTTCGCTTCCTTAACGCGCAATTCGTTCATGTATTCGGGGAAAGTGGTTTTCATCTCTTTGTTGATGATGCGCGAGAGGTGGCTTTTACTCAGGTTGAGTTCTTCGGCTATATTGTCGAGCGTGAGATCGGGGTTGAGGAAATACTTTTTGTTGATGAGCAGATCTTCAAACCTCGAGACGTAGTCGTTCTTGTACCGGTCTATGACCGTCACGCTACTGCGATTGAGCGTGTGGCTGCGAATTTTCTTGCGTTCTTCTAATACGCCGTATTTGTAGATGCCGATGTGCCCCAGCCAATAAATCATGACCGATAGCGACAGCCAGATGACGTACCACATGCCGTCGGGTTCGATGCTGAGTACCATGAGCACGATGACCACGAGCCAAACCACGCACAAAATCAAGAAAGTAATCAGGATGTTACGAAACCATTGCAATTTTTGCAACACGATAGAAACCCCGAAAGACTCAGCATCGCGTTCGGCTTTGTGTGTGAGCCAAAGCAGTTTGGAAACGGCAAAAGTAGCCAGTACATTGCTGATGAACTCTAGCAACGCTTCGAGGTACAGATAATCCATTTTAGCCTCAAGATAGGTGCGCGTGGCCTTGACATAAGTGATGGCTAGCCAGCCCAGTGCAAACGGTAACAGCAAGCCGATTATGGTTTTCCTTGGGATGCTTTTTTCAGGGAACAGCAACTTGAGCCCGTAAAAATAAACCAGCGGCCCGAGCAGCAATTGCAGCGGCGTCCAGGTGATGCCATACAAATAACGCAATCGCACCAGATGGGCATCGGCTACGTAATATTGCAGATTGTTGAGTGAAAACGCGACAATGAGCGCGGCAAGCAGCAGCGTGCCGGTGTCGCGGTATTTCTTAGAACTGGCCACGACCACGCCAAATAGCAATCCCTGCACGATGCCGCCGAGGATCAGGCTGTTGAATAGGTTGAAATTGTAGTGGTCTGGTGCTACCATGATTTCAAATGTAACAAATATAGCGAACGGATGGCCATTAAATTTTTAGAACCGATAGCTTTAAATGGTACCAATGGATGGATAATAGATTGCAGCCGCGTGAGCGATGGGAGCAAGGTGCCGCGCACCGCGTACAGCGCGACCCGTAGGGGCACGCCCCAATAAGTAACACGGCACGAAATGATAATTAATTCCCAATCCACGACCCGAAAACTACATTTCTGTTATCTTTGCCGACTGAAATTAGCCTTATGCAATTCGAGTTATTACAAAAAGATCCACAATCTAAAGCGCGCGCCGGAAAAATCACCACCGATCATGGCGTGATAGAAACCCCGATTTTTATGCCGGTAGGCACCGTTGCCTCAGTAAAAGGCGTACACCAGCGCGAACTCAAGCAGGAAATCAACCCCGACATCATACTGGGCAATACCTATCATTTGTATTTGCGTCCGCAGCAGCACATTTTAGAGCAGGCAGGCGGATTGCACAAATTCATGAACTGGGACCGCAACATCCTTACCGATTCGGGCGGTTACCAGGTGTATTCGTTATCGGCCAATAGAAAAATCAAGGAAGAAGGCGTGAAGTTCAAGTCACATATTGATGGCTCGATACACTTTTTCACGCCCGAAAATGTCATGGAAATCCAACGCACGATTGGGGCCGACATCATTATGGCTTTTGACGAATGTACGCCGTATCCGTGTGATTTCCACTACGCGCGCCGTTCGATGCACATGACGCACCGTTGGCTGGATCGTTGTATTGCGCATTTGGCCAAGACACCGTTCAAGTATGGTTACGAGCAGACGTTTTTCCCGATTGTGCAAGGCAGCACCTATAAGGACTTGCGCATCCAATCGGCCGAGTATATTGCCAATGCCAGGCAGCAAGGCAACGCCATCGGCGGATTGTCTGTAGGGGAACCTGCCGAGGAAATGTACGCGATGACCGAAGTGGTCTGTGATATTTTGCCAGAAGACAAGCCGCGGTACCTTATGGGCGTGGGAACACCAATCAATATTTTAGAAAATATTGCACTCGGCGTAGATATGTTCGACTGCGTAATGCCCACCAGGAATGCAAGAAACGGAATGTTGTTTACAGCGCATGGCACAATCAACATCAAGAATAAAAAATGGGAAGCCGATTTTTCACCACTCGATCCCGAAGGTACCACTTTCGTTGACCACGAATACACCAAAGCGTACCTGCGCCATTTGTTTGCCGCCAATGAATACCTCGGGAAACAGATTGCCACGATCCACAACCTTGGGTTTTATATGTGGTTGGTTCGTGAAGCCAGAAAGCATATCTTAGCGGGAGATTTCCGGGAGTGGAAAGAGATGATGGTGAAGCAGATGGATAAGAGATTGTAAATCGGTGCAAGGTGCAGGCTACAAGGTGCAGGGAAAAGGTCTCCGAGCCGACACTGTGCCAAACCCTGAACCCTGAACCCTGAACCCTGAACCCATGTTAACAATAATAGACCGCTACCTCCTCAAACGTTACCTCGCCACATTCTCGGTGATGTTGTTGCTTTTTATTCCTATCGGGATTGTCATCGACGTGTCTGAAAAAGTCAATAAGATGATTGAGAACAAGGTGCCGTTTGATAAAATTGCCATTTATTACTATGACTTTGTGATTTATTTCGCCAACCTGCTGTTCCCGATTATGTTGTTTTTGTCGGTGATCTGGTTTACGTCGAAACTCGCCAATAACACTGAAATCATTGCCATTTTGAGTTCGGGGATTTCATTTACGCGTTTCATGAGGCCTTATCTCATAGGCGCTACGATTGTTTCGTTGTTCTCGTTGCTCATGGGATTTTACCTCGTGCCCAAAGCCAGTGAAGGCTTCAAAAATTTCCGCTACAATTACCTTATTGGGAACGGGCAGGAGGAGATGCGAGACAACTCGGATGTGTTTCGTCAAATCAGCGACGACGAATATATTTTTGTGAGCAATTTCAACACGGTATCTAAAATGGCGTTCAATTTTTCGCTCGAGAAATTCAAGGGCGACCAGCTCCAGTACAAAATTTCGGCAGCGCGCATCCGCTACAATGCCAAAGACAGTACCTACACCATGTTTGATTATGTCAAGCGTACGGTTGGTCCGGTAGATGATGTGATTGAACGTGCCGAGAAACGCGTAGCCCATTTCAATTTTGAGCTCGAAGACCTCACGCCAACGGTTTATGTGGCAGAGACGCTCAACTACGGCGAACTGCTCGACTTTATAGACCGCGAGAAAAAACGAGGCAACGCCAACATCAACACGTATTTGGTGGTTTTGTACAAGAAATACAGTATTCCGGTTTCGGCTTTTATCCTCACCATTATTGCCGTGGCGGTTTCGTCTATGAAACGCCGTGGCGGGATGGGAATGAACCTGGCCATTGGTATATTGCTCGCCTTTTCGTTTGTATTCTTCGATAAAATTTTTGGGGTAATGGCCGAAAAATCGGCAATCCCGCCTTTCATCGCCGTTTGGATTCCAAACACCGCTTTTGGCATCCTGGCCATTTACCTGCTCAGAAATGCAAAGCGATAACAACCTTAAAAGCTACCTGAACCTTCATTTGATTGTTTTTATTTGGGGATTTACAGCGGTTTTAGGAGAACTCATCAGTATCCGCGATGCTTCACTGGTATGGTACCGCATGTTGCTTGCCGGTATTTTTCTGTTGGCTTACCTCTTGCTGACCAAAAGGAAATTCCTGTTGCCCGCCAAAGCTACATTGCAACTCGTTTTCGTGGGTTTGCTCATTGCCATCCATTGGATTTTCTTCTTCCGGGCCATAGACATCTCGAATGTGTCGGTGACTTTGGCGATGTTCTCCACCGGTGCATTTTTTGCGTCGATCCTCGAACCCATTTTCTACAACCGCAAAATGCTTTGGTATGAAATCCTGTTCGGTCTCATTATCATTGCCTGTTTGTGTGTGATTATGAACGTCGAGGTCAAATACCTCGAAGGTATGGTTTGCGCCTTGTTTTCTGTTTTCATGGGTGTGGTCTTTACCATCTTCAACGGCAAGCTCACCAACCAGCACGATGCCGCCGTTATTAGTTTGTATGAGTTTTTTGCCGGCTTTTTCTTTGTGTCGCTGTACCTTATTTACGATGGCCGATTCACCCTCGAATTTTTTGAACTCTCGGGTAAAGACTGGCTGTATTTGTTTGTTCTTTCATCGGTTTGTACGGCTTATGCCTTTACGGCTTCGGTGGGCGTGATGCGCAAATTGTCTCCGTATACCGTCATGCTTACCACCAATCTTGAACCGGTGTATGGGATTTTTCTCGCGTACTTTATCATTGGCGACAGCGAGCAGATGAGCGTGCCGTTTTATGTGGTTTCTGTGGTGATACTTGCAACTGTGATTGCGAATGGAGTGGTGAAGCAGTATTATTCTAAAGAATAATTAGGAGCTGTTTCCCGCTATCCATTGCAATCTTTTTGTCTCGTGCCTCGCCAAAAAGGATTTCCATTTCTATCGGGGCTATCGCTGCCGCGAGGGCCTACTTTTGCCTCGCCGCAAAAGTAGCAAAAAGGCGGTCGGCTCATAAGATTTGCTAAAAATCAATGCCAAAAACCTAAACGAAAAAAACTCGCTAGCGCTCAAACAGTTTTTCGTTCTTAACGGTTTTTACCATTGATTTTAACTTCGTTCAGTTCGGCCTTTGCTTCGCCAGTTCGGCTAAAGCCTCGGGTGGCCTCGGGTCTTAACGCAAATCTTATGACTGCCGCGCCAGTCAGGAAGTGTTTATTGATTTTTGGCTTGTGGCCAACGCGCCTCCTGGCTCCTTCGCTAAAAATGTCCACTGGACATTTTAACTTCGTTCAGTTCGGCTTTCAGCCTCGGGTCTTAACGCTCGGCCCTGCCAAAAATTCTAAACCGGATGATTCATCCTTTGATTCGGAAACTTTCTTGGGAGGATTTTTCGTGCAGCGCCAGCAAACGAAAAATAAAATAGATACTTCCTACCTGGTGCGACGTCAAATTAGAATCGTAGACCCGAGGCCGCAGGCCGAACTGGCGAAGCAAAACAACGAAGAAAAGCGGCATCGGAGGGCGTGAGAGTCGAGCCTGCAAGGCGAGCGGCTTAGCCCGGAGACCGCGTTCTGAGGTAGTTTTCAAGATTGTAATTTGGTCGCCAGGCATTTTTGCTTCTTTTGTTGCCAGACAAAAGAAGGCCCTCGCGGCAGCGATAGCCCCGATTACCTCACAAAATAGTAATTTGAAATTTTGTGTTCGGTCAGTTCGCTTCGCTCGTGTGCAGCGGATATCCTTTTGCGCGAAGAATGAGCGCAAAAGATAGCAGCGCAAAGCGGGAAATAGCTCCTAAAAACATATTCACTTTTGCAATAAAAAAATTATCTTTGCTCCTCAAACCAAATTTAAACTGAAAGAAATCCGTATGGAATATTTAGATTTTGAGCTTCCAATCAAAGAACTGGAAGAACAGTTAGACAAATGCGCGATTATCGGGAAAGAATCCAACGTTGACGTGACCGATACCTGCAAGCAGATTGAGAAAAAACTCGAAGAAACCAAACGCAAAATATACAAGAACCTTACCGCCTGGCAACGCGTACAGTTGTCGCGCCATCCCAATCGCCCCTACACCATGGACCACGTTCGCGCTTTGTGCGGCGACACCTGGCTTGAGCTTTTTGGTGACCGTGGCTTTAAGGATGACAAGGCCATGATTGGCGGATTGGGTAAAATCGACGGCCAATCGTATATGATTGTAGGCCAGCAAAAAGGCTACAACACCAAAACACGCCAATACCGCAACTTTGGGATGGCAAATCCCGAAGGGTACAGAAAAGCATTGCGTCTGATGAAAATGGCCGAGAAATTCAACATCCCCGTTTTGACTTTGATTGACACGCCCGGAGCGTATCCGGGATTGGAAGCCGAAGAACGCGGACAAGGCGAAGCGATTGCCAGAAACATCTTTGAAATGATCCGCCTTAAAACGCCGATTATCGCAGTGATTGTTGGTGAAGGTGCTTCGGGCGGTGCACTCGGAATTGGCGTTGGGGATAGGGTTTTGATGATGGAGAACACCTGGTATTCTGTAATCTCTCCAGAATCTTGCTCGTCTATCCTCTGGAAAAGCTGGGAATACAAAGAGCAGGCGGCCGAAGCTTTGAAATTGACTTCGTCTGATATGAAAAAGCAAAAACTCGTAGATGACATCATCCCAGAGCCATTGGGAGGCGCGCACTACGACCGTGATACAACTTTTAAAACGGTGCAGCAATACATCACCAAAGCCTACAACGAACTCAAGGATTTATCAACAACCGAATTGGTCGAACAACGGATGGATAAATACAGCAAAATGGGCGAATTCAAAGAGTAAAGCTTAGAAATCAAGATACTAATCCGAAGCCCTGTGGTTTCGGATTTTTTTTTACTTATAAACAGGCAATAGTAAGTTGTTAACACACGTTCTCTAATAACTCCGGGCCGACATTTTTTTATATTTCGTTACTTTCGCAACATGGAAAACCTCAAAAATATCAATCCGCTGCGCGTGGATAAAACTACCATCATCAACCTGGAGAAAGGCAAGCTGCCGCCTCAGGTTCTGGAACTTGAAGAAGCAGTTTTGGGCGCGATGATGATCGACAAAAAAGGGGTCGATGAGGTCATCGATATCCTGCAACCCGACGCCTTTTACAAAGACGCGCACAAGCACATTTTCGAGGCCATTGTCCAGTTATTCACCGACACGCAACCCATCGACTTGTTGACGGTTTCTGCCCAGCTCAAAAAAAACGCAAAACTAGAATTGGCGGGCGGTGATTTTTACCTGATCCAACTTACGCAGAAAATCTCGTCTTCGGCGCACATCGAATTCCACTCGCGCATCATTCTGCAGAAATTCATCCAACGAAGCCTGATTAAAATATCTTCCGAAATTATCGAGGAATCCTACGACGAAACCACCGATGTCTTTGATTTGCTCGACAAGGCCGAGTCTAAATTATACGAGGTCACGCAAGGCAACATCAAAAGAAGTTCAGAAACCGCGCAAAGCCTTGTAATACAGGCTAAAAAGCGCATCGAGGAAATTGCAGGCAAGGAAGGACTTTCTGGAGTCGCTACCGGATTTCACAGCCTCGACAAGATTACCTCGGGTTGGCAGCCGTCGGATTTGATTATCATCGCGGCGCGTCCGGGTATGGGTAAGACGGCATTCGTGTTGTCTATGGCCAGGAATATTTCTATCGACTTTGGGCATCCGGTGGCGTTGTTCTCGCTCGAGATGTCATCGGTGCAGTTAATTACACGTCTGATTTCATCCGAAACCGGCCTGTCGTCAGAGAAACTGCGTACCGGAAAACTCGAAAAGCACGAATGGGAACAGCTTTCCATTAAAGTCAAAAACTTAGAAAAAGCCCCTTTGTATATTGATGACACGCCATCGCTATCCATCTTCGATTTGCGGGCCAAGGCGCGTCGTTTGTCATCGCAACACGGTATTAAACTCATCATTGTCGATTATCTTCAGCTCATGACCGCGGGCGGAAACGGAAAAGGCGGCGGTAACCGCGAGCAGGAAATCTCGACCATTTCGCGAAACCTCAAGGCGCTTGCCAAGGAACTCAACGTACCGGTGATTGCACTTTCGCAGTTGTCGCGTGCGGTAGAGACGCGTGGCTCGAGCAAACGCCCATTGCTTTCGGATCTTAGGGAATCTGGAGCCATTGAGCAGGATGCCGATATCGTATCGTTCATCTACCGTCCTGAGTACTACAAAATCGATGAATGGGATGACGAGGAACAAACCCCGACACAAGGCCAGGCCGAGTTCATCATCGCCAAGCATCGTAACGGATCTTTAGAGAATGTGCGACTAAAGTTCATCGGCAACCTGGGTAAATTTGACAACCTAGACGATTACGGCGGTGGTTACGACGATTTGCCGAGTAAGATGAACCATGAGGACAATCCGTTTACGACGAAGCATTTGCCATCGCCTAATGAGGCTTTTGGAAGCAATTTGAATAGTTCGGACGATGATAGTGATGTACCGTTTTAGGACACGCTGCGCATAGGACACGGCTTCGCCTTTGGACACGCTTCGCTTTAGAAAGCTATACTTTTATTGAATTGGCTGCACATGACGCATTAACCAAATTTACTAAAGACAATCGCTTACTCGTGTTTGGAGTTTCGTGTTAAATATAATTTTCAGAATTTCGTGTCTGGTTAGCGCCAATCAAACCTACAAACTAGAATATTCAAACCACATAAAGTTTTATAGTAAACCCAACCATGAAAAAAGTAAAATTTTTATTCCACCTGATAAGGCTTATTCCGCATCTCATTCTTTATAAAACCAGTAGCAATAAGGAGATTATTCAATATGACGTCAATCGATGGCTGAGTTTGACAAACGTAGATAATAAGTTGGGATTTGTGGGTTTGATGACTTATTTGCCAGAATTCAGAAACGTATTTTACAAAAGGTTGGGGCGTTCTTCAAGTTTTGTGAGATGGCTTTGCCCGCCAATGAATACCCTATTTATCACCACAAATAATATCGGGCCTGGTTTGTTTATCCAGCATGGTTTTGCAACGATCATCTCGGCAAAATCAATAGGCAAGGATTGTTGGATCAATCAACAAGTTACCATTGGATACTCTAATGAAACCGATGCCCCAACGCTAGGTGATAACGTAGTGATTAATGCAGGAGCCAAGATAATCGGGAAGGTGCATATGGGTGACAATTCGCATGCCGGAGCCAATGCTGTGGTGGTAAAAAACGTACCCAATGACTGCACCGTAGTTGGCGTTCCGGCCTATATTGTCAAGAGGAATGGTGTAAAGGTACACGAAAAACTGTAAAATGGTACTGCTATCAGTAAAGACCGCGATGTAAACTCCAATCCCTTTTAAGGCTATTTGAACAGACGCTCCAGTCCTCCTAAGCCTCAAGAAGTGGCGATAGCGGCGACCACGCTAGACGATTTGCTAAAAAAATCAATCTTTGGCGAGGAATAAAGATGATTTGTACGGTTTCAATCAGGTTTTGCCCAAAGCATTGTAATTGCCAAAATTCATCCAAAGCCGCAGGCATTTTCAAAGTGCAGCGCGTCTGAAGCGCTGCGTGTCTTTTATCTTTTCGTTCACAAATTTTCTGCTATCTTTGGAACAATGAAAAAGATTATCCAAAAATTTAGCGTTGTATTCCTGCTGCTTTTTGCCTTTGCGGCACGCGCCAATTTCATCCTTTTGCCCATGGATGAAACCACCCAAAAAAACCACCTCAAAGCCTACGGCATCACTTATTGGTGCTTAGACAAACAATACAAGGCTAGCTGGCTGCTCAACTACCGTGGCGGTTCTTTTCTGCTGCCGGATGCGCCCGAAATCCGTAAGGAGTGTCAGATTCGCGGGGTGAGTTTTGAAGTGTTGTCTGACGGTGAAACCAACCAGATCCTTGACGAAATTTCGAGCCCTTCGCAAAACATGGAAACCGTCGTGCTTGAAAAGGCACCCAAAATTGCCGTCTATACACCCAAAGGCAAACAACCATGGGACGATGCAGTGACGATGGTTCTCACTTATGCGGAGATTCCATTTACGCCGATCTATGACGAGGAAGTCCTGAGCGACCAACTCATTTTATACGATTGGCTGCATTTGCACCACGAGGATTTTACCGGCCAATACGGTAAGTTCTTTGGGATGTATCGCAATGCACCCTGGTATATCGACCAAAAAAAAGAGGCTGAGGCGTTGGCTGCCAAATTGGGGTATGCCAAAGTCTCGCAGGAGAAATTGGCGGTGGCCAAAAAAATCCGCGATTTTGTGATTGGTGGCGGATTTATGTTTGCAATGTGTTCGGCAACAGATAGTTTCGATATCGCACTTTCGGCCGAAGGTGTGGATATCTGCGAACCCATGTTCGACGGAGACGCGAGCGATCCCAATTACCAATCGAAAATAGACTACACCAAGACTTTTGCGTTCAAGGATTTTACGCTGGATCGCAAACCAGAACATTACGAATTCTCGGATATCGACATGACAGAAAAACGTAGGATACCGTTTGAAAAAGATTATTTTTCACTCATGGAATTCTCTGCCAAATGGGACGTTATCCCAAGCATGCTCTGCCAAAACCACACCCAACTTGTTAAGGGTTTCATGGGGCAAAGCACGGCGTTTGACCGTTCGCTGATCAAGTCGAGTGTGCTCATTCTGGGACAGAATGAAATCAACGAGGAAGCGCGATACATCCACGGACAGAAAGGCAAGGGCTTCTTCACCTTTTTTGGAGGCCATGATCCCGAAGATTTCCAGCACCGTGTTGGTGATGAACCTACGGTTTTGGACTTGCATCCCAATTCACCGGGTTTTAGGCTCATTTTAAACAATGTACTTTTTCCGGCGGCGCGCAAAAAAAAGCAAAAAACCTGATTTGATCCAGAGATTGTATGTTGCAAAAGGCCATCATAGTGTTTTGTCTGTTGCTCCTGTCACAAGTGCATTCTCAGGATTTGGCCACTATTGACAGTCTTGAGCAAGCTGTGGGCCAACAACAGCGGGAACAAAAAGGAAGAAGACTTACGATATCAGATTCTGTTGCGGTTAAGACGCTCAATGCGCTCGCACGGGCTTACCGCGACTTTGAGCCCGACCAATGTACGCTTCATGCCTCAAAGGCGTTGGCACTCGCCAAAAAAATCAATTACCTGCACGGCCAGGCGTTTTCGCATTGCCTGCTGGGCAACGTACAAAATAACAAGGGCAATTTCAACTTGGGTATCGGACACTTTCAACAGTCGATTGCGTTGTGTAAAAGAATACCGCATCAGCTGCTGCTCGCCGATTCGCAATTGTTGCTGGGGCAGTCGTATTTGTATCTCAATAATTTTCCCGAAGCCTTAAAAAGTATCCAGGCTGCGTTGTCGGGTTACGAAAAGCTCGGTAAGACGATACACATTTGTCGTGCGCTCAACAACCTGGGCATCCTATATATGAAACAGGACAAATACGACGAAGTGCTCCGGATTTATTTCAAGGCGCTCGCCATCCTCAAAACCTTGCCGGCAAATCAAGAGTCAGCGCTGCTCGCCAACACCATCAACGGCAATGTGGCGCATGTTTACTCCGAACAGCACAAACCCAGGCAGGCGCTCGAAATCCTATTGCGTTGTTTGCCTGTCGACCTCAAATTCAATCGGCTCAATTCGGCAGGGTTGCATTACCAGGCCATTGGTACGAACTATCTCGAATTGGGCGAAAATCAGAAGGCATTCGAGGCGCTGACCAAAGCATTGGATCTTTTTGATAGGATGAACAACAAATCCGGGCAGGGCGACGCGCTTCGTTACCTCGGACAGTTTTACGCCAAGACCAATAACCTGCCCAAGGCCATCGACTTCACCAAAAAGGGACTCGCACTTTCTACGCAAATTGGTGAGCTCGAATCAATCGAGTTTGGATACGAGAACCTGGCCAAGCTGTATGCAAAGTCGGGTAAATTCGACCTGGCATACGATAGCCACGTGGCTTATAAAAAGTACAGCGACTCGATCCTAAACAGTGAAACCGGCAAAAAGCTCATCCAATTACAGCTCACCAATGCGTTCGAGAAAAAAGAGGCGGCCATCAAAAAGGAGCAGGCTCGCAAAGACGCGTTGCGCAACATCGCCGACAAGAAGCAAGAGAAAATCAAGTACATCGTGCTCACGAGTATGTTTCTGCTGAGTCTTTTAACGATAGGGATTTACAGGAATTTGAAGAACCACCAGAAACAACGCCAAATCATCCAGAAACAAAAGGAACTCATCGAAGCCTCGCTTGTTGAAAAGGAAACCCTGCTGCGCGAAATCCATCACCGGGTGAAGAACAACCTGCAGATCATTACCAGTCTGCTCAATATGCAAACCCAAGAGATTAACGATCCGGCTGTGCTGGCCTCGATACAGGAAGGGCAAAGCCGCGTACAGGCCATGAGCCTGATCCACCAGAATTTGTACCAATCTGAAGAAATCAATAAGGTAGACGTGGAGAATTACCTTAAGGAACTTGTGGATTATTTGTCTAAAATGTTTGAGGGCAATTCCAAAAACATCGAAGTTTATATTGAAACGGTGCGGATTCGTTTTGATTTTGACACGGCTATTCCGTTGGGATTGATCGTCAATGAGCTTGTGTCTAATGCTTTTAAATACGGGTTCGAATCTAAATCCAAAGGCTCAATCCACATCAGTATTCGTGCCCTCAATGACATTGACTATGAACTCAAGGTCACAGATGACGGAAAGGGTCTGCCTGCCGGTTTCGATGTGGGTAGTCCCAAAACACTGGGATTGCGACTCGTGTCTATTTTAAGCAAGCAGCTCAGGGGCGGTTTTTCGGCAGCGACCGCAGACAAACGAACGGTGTTTACGGTGCTATTCAAAGATATCAAGGCCTATAATGCCTCGGTGGATTAATTTTAAAGTTTTGACCATGAAGATTTTGATAGTAGAGGACGAACTCATCATAGCCGAAGACGTGCGCGGTATGCTAAGCCGTATGGGTTACGAAGTAGTAGGCAACGCCATGGATTACAACGAGGCGATTGCGCTTCTTGAGAACACCACACCCGACCTGGTTCTGCTCGATGTAAACCTAAATGGTAAAAAAGACGGCATTGATTTGGCTCAAACCATCAATGAAGCCTACAAAATCCCTTTTATTTACACTACTTCGTATTCGGATACGCCTACCTTGCAACGCGCCAAAAATACCAATCCGGCCAATTACCTGGTCAAGCCTTTTAAGCAAGAACAGTTGTTCACGGCCATTGAGATGGCGCTGTACCGTTTGTCGGAGATTCCTAAAAAAGAGACAGCACCCACAGAGAAAGCGATGATTATCAAGGATGCGCTGTTTATTAGGGACAAGTTTCGCTACACCAAACTCAACATCCATGACATTTTGTGGATCAAGTCGGATGGGAATTACCTCGAGATTAAGACTACAAATAGCGAAGAACTTATCCGAGCGACGCTTTCTAATTTCATTGAACGCCTTAACAGTAATGTGTTTTTCAAAACACACAAATCGTATATCGTGAATCTGGATTACCTAACGAAACTCGAGCCCACCTTTGTGACGATTGTAGATGTGAGGATTCCGATATCGAAGGTATATTATGATGTTTTGATTCGGAAATTAAATGTTGTTTAGAAGCTAATCACAACCCCACACCATTTCATCACAAAAAGTCACCACTTCATCACAAATTTTTTCAAACCCCAAAAACTATAACGTTCTTTAAATCAGCTTAATGGTTTATCAATCAAATCATGAAAAAAATGCTGACCAAAAAGTTGCTTCCAGGGAATTTGAACGCTTTAATAGTTATAGAAATAATCGCCATTACAGGTTGTTTGATCGTGCTGTCTATGTTTTTCGTAGAATATGTACTCCTATAAAACGATCAATAGCTTTTAAGGTGCCAGCCGGTTCGCATGAGTATAGGGGATTATGTGACTGCTGACGGCTGTACGTCAAATTAGTTAAGTTTTGGGCACGGCCGAGACTCTGTGCTTAAAGAAAAGAACCGCCAATTCGTTGGCGGTTTTTTGTTTGATATAAAATCGGTATTGCTAATTGGTCTGCAACAGTAGAAGCAGAGTTTAACAATGGTTGCAGTTTTTCAGTACAACGGTGTGCGAAAAAAATGGTATTTTACCTTCAGGGAAGGGGCTGGTGTTTCCCTAAAAAAAAGAACTCATTCCCAGATGCAGGAATTCTGCCTTTTGTGTTAAATGTAAAACCTTAAATGCTCCCAATAATAAATGCCTACCGTCAAAAAATAAAAAACCCGGAAGTGATTGGCCTCCGGGTTCGTTTTTATTTGTTGTTGTCTATAATGTAATCCAGCACCTTTTTCATCAGGTGCACCCGGTCTTTGCCCATCACATTGTGTTTGTGCATCGGGTAAGGGAAAAAGTCAACCTGTTTCCCAGCCTCTATGAATTTCTTGATGAGCATGAAGTTATGCTGCATTACCACCACATCATCGCTGGTTCCATGAATCAGGAGCAATTTCCCCTTGAGATCTTTTACGTAATTGAGCGTGCTGGCCTGGTCGAAACCTTTTTGATTTTCGGCCGGTGTATCCATATAACGTTCGCCGTACATCACTTCGTAGTATTTCCAGTCGGTCACAGGTCCTCCGGCAACGCCTACTTTAAAAGCATCGGGTTGGCGCAACATGATCGATGTGGTCATGAACCCGCCGTAACTCCAACCGTGAATGGCCAACCGATTGCCGTCTACATAAGGCAGTGATTTAAGATAGTCTACGCCTTTCATCTGGTCGGCGATTTCATTGACGCCCAACTGTCCGTGTATCACGCTTTCAAATGCAAAGCCGCGGTTGTCAGACCCACGGTTGTCTAGGGTGAACACCAGGTAACCTTGTTCGGCCATCCAATACATCCACAAATTGGCACCGTCTAGGTACGAATTGGTAATCATTTGCGCATGCGGACCACCATAAACGTACACCATTACAGGATATTTTTTGGTGGGGTCGAAGTTGCTCGGTTTGATTAAACGTGTCCACAAATCGGTAGTGCCATCGGCAGATTTGATGGTCTTGATCTCGGCCGTGCCCATTTCATAACCCTCGTATTTGTTTTTGCTTACGAGTAAAGTGGTGGCTTTGCCGTTTTTGTCATACATCAATGATTTTGACGGTGTGGTGTGGTTCGAAAACTCGTCGAAAATCCAATTGCCATCAGTGCTTACCGCGACAGTGTGTGTTCCCGAATCTTTGGTAATCAACGTCTGTTTGCCTTTGAGGTCTACCTTGTAGGCGAGCATGTTGGTAGGGTTTTCACCGGTTGCCGTAAAGTAAATTTCGGTCCCTGCCGGATTGGCCGCCAAAATTTCGCGCGCCGGGAATTTGTTGGCCGTCAACTGTTTGATGAGTTTCCCATCAATAGAATAATAGTACAGGTTCTGGAAACCGTCTTTCTCGCTAAACCAAACAAAGTTGTTCGATTTTGCACTCGGAAAAAACGGCGCATGTTCGGGCTCTACCCACCGGGCATTTTTCTCATTGGTAATGGTACGGACGTAAACCCCGGTTTGCGCATCATAAACATTGAGGCTCATATCATTTTGACCGCGGTTGAGTTCGGCGATGAGGACGAATTTCTCGTCTGGCGTCCATGATAAGTTAGTCAAATAATCATCGGCGTTGCCGCGCGGCTTGATAAAAACCGTCTTGCCCGAAGCCAGGTTGTAAATCCCCACGCGCGGTTTCTCACTTTTCTGGCCAATCATCGGGTATTTGATGTTCTCTAGTTTGCCGGGTGTTTCATTGATGTCGAGTAACGGATAATCGGCCACCTCAGTCTGGTCCTTTTGGTAGAATGCGATGTTTGCGGCTTTTGGCGACCAGAAAATCCCTTTTTCAATCCCGAATTCGTTTCTCGCGAAAAACTGCCCAGAGACGATTGCCTCGTTGGTTTCGTTGGTAATCGCAATTTTCTTGCGGTTTTTATCGAGGTAGTACAGATTGTTTTTCTCGGTAAAGGCTACATTTTCGTGATTGGGATCAAAGGTTTGGTTTTCTGCGCTTTCAGAAAATTCAACAATCGATTTGCCGGTTTTGCTTGTCGTGTTGAACTCGTACTGCTTGCTGCCACTTGAAATAATCATGGTGTTGGCATTTTTGAATTCTATGCCAAAAAAGGATTTGAGGTCGGTGCCGAGCGCTTGGTTGAGATCGGCGAGGCTCATGAGTTCACTTGCCATGGCATTTGCGGTCGAAGCCGTCATGAGTTTCCTACCCGAATCGCCAAAATAAATGTACTGATTGGTGTTAGGAATCCATTGAAAACCGAGTAATTTATCGGCACGAAAAGTCCTGTTTTGCTGCAATACGCCATCTTCAAGCTTGATTTTTTTGGTTTGTGCCAGCGATAAAGTCGCCACAAAGCAACTTAAGACGAGCAGGGAAATTTTGTTCATAAACGGGGTTTTTAATTTGGAAAAAACAAATGTATAAAAAAAGGATACGGTCACAGATTTTATTTGTCTGTTTGCCGTATCCTTTGTTACAAAATCGATTGATTTTACACCAAGCCCTGTTCACTTTCCTTATCCAGATATTCCTGGACAATTTCTATCGCATTGGTCACCACGTCGCTGAGTGCGGTGATAAACGTACCTTCTTCGGCGCTGTTGATGGCGTGTTTGATTGCCTCGACTTCTTTGGTGATGATTTCATGGGTGACGTTGCGGCCCGCTTCAGAAATCCCCTCGAGTATGAGATTGATGATTTCCTCCTCGCTTCGGCCGCGCAGGTGTTTTTCCTGTCTGATGATGATGTGGTCGAACATCCTGCCGGCGATTTTCGCACATTCCTTGATGTCTTCGTCGCGACGGTCGCCAACACCGGCGATAATTCCGATTTTCTTGCTGGCCTCTACGGTCGACAGGAAATCCTCGACCCCGCGATACCCCGACGGATTGTGCGCAAAATCGATCATCACCTTGAATCTCTTGAACTCAAAAATATTCATTCTTCCCGGTGTTTGTGCGGCGCTCGGGATAAAAGTCTGTAGCGACAGGCTGATGTCCTCGGTCTTGAAGCCCCACAAATAGCCCGCTAGTGTTGCGGCGAGCGCGTTGGCAATCATGAATTTGGCTTTTCCGCCCAAGGTCAATGGTACGTGTGTCGCGCGTTCAATACGGATTTTCCATTCGCCTTTCTTGACGGTAATGAACCCATTTTCATAGACACAGACAATTTTTCCTTCCTTACACAGTCGCTTGATAAGCGGATTTTCCTCGTCCATGCTAAAATACGCCACGTTGCAACTGAGTTCCTCGCCAATCTTCACGCATTGCTCGTCTTCGGCATTGAGGATGGCCCAACCGTCTTTTTTGACACTTCGTACCACTGTGCTTTTCACGCGTGCCAGGTCCTCCAAGGTATGAATATCACTCAAACCGAGGTGGTCTTCCTGGATGTTGGTAATCACAGCGATATCGCAGCGACTGAAACCAAGCCCGGAGCGTAAAATTCCGCCGCGCGCGGTTTCAAGTACAGCGAATTCTACCGTTGGATCTTTCAAAATATATTCTGCCGAAATTGGTCCCGTAGTGTCGCCTTTTTCTAGCATGTGGTTTTGGATGTAAATCCCGTCGGAGGTTGTAAATCCAACCTTAAACCCATTGTTTTTGACAATGTGCGCGAGTAGTCGCGTCGTGGTAGTTTTCCCATTGGTGCCGGTGACGGCGATGATTGGAATTCTGCTTGGTTTTCCCGGAGGATACAACATATCGATTACCGGAGAAGCCACGTTTCTTGGCAAACCTTCTGAAGGTGCGAGGTGCATCCTGAAACCGGGAGCCGCATTGACCTCAAGGATGCAGCCGCCGTTTTCTTTAAGGGGTTGCGTGAGGTTTTCGGCCATGATGTCTACACCGCAAATGTCGAGCCCGATGACGCGCGAGATGCGTTCACACAAAAATACATTTTCGGGGTGCATCATATCGGTGACATCTACCGAAGTGCCTCCGGTACTGAGATTCGCGGTCGATTTCAGGTAAACCGTTTCGCCGTTTTTGGGAATCGAGTCTACGGTATAGTTGAGTTTTTCGAGCAGGTCTAAAGTGTCGCGATCTACATCAATCTGGGTGAGTACGTTTTCATGCCCATAGCCACGCCTCGGGTCTAGGTTGGTGGTTTCTATCAGTTTTTGGATGGTATCGGTACCGTTCCCGATGACGTGCGCTGGGACGCGTTTGGCCGCAGCGACCAATTTATTGTCAATAATTAGCACCCTGAAATCAAAACCGGTAATGAATTTTTCTACGATGACCCGACGGCTGTATTTTTTGGCGTATTCGAGTCCTGCTTGGGCATCTTCCCAGGTAGTTACGTTGATAGAGGCACCTTTTCCGTGGTTACCGTCTAACGGTTTGATGACTATTGGGTAGCCAATTTTCTTGACACAGGCTTCAAGATCTTCCTCATCTACACAAATACTGCCACTGGCCACGGGAATCGAGGCGTTGTCGAGCATGCGTTTGGTTTCTTCCTTATTGCAGGCAATGTCTACAGCGATGCTACTGGTTTTTTGGGTAATCGTGGCCTGGAAACGCATCTGGTTCACGCCATAGCCGAGTTGCACGAGCGAGTTGGTGCCGAGTCGGATCCAAGGGATGTCTCGCGCCACGGCTTCTTCAACGATGCTCCCGGTTGATGGCCCAAGGCGCACGCGTTCGCGGATTTCACGCATTTTCTGGATGTCGGCGTCGAGGTCGTAGGGTGTTCCGGCAATCAGGGCTTCCGCGATGGCTACCGAACTTTCGGCAGCAAACATCCCGACATTTTCCTCGGTGTAGCTAAAAACGACATTGTAGATTCCGGGATGTTTGGTTTCGCGCGTACGGCCGAAACCGGTTTCCATTCCGGCGAGGGTTTGTATCTCGAGCGCGATATGCTCGATGACGTGTCCCATCCAGGTACCGCGTTCTACGCGCATAAAAAAGCCACCGCGTACGCCTTCTGAGCAACGGTGGTCTATCATGGAGGGAAACATCGCCTCGATGCGTTCGCGGAAACCTTCTATTTTATTGGTAGGGAATTGCTCCATTTCCTCGAGGTCGAGGCGCATCTGGATTAACTTTTTTCTTTGGACGCTCCAGATGTTTGGTCCGCGGAGCGCCTGTACTTTAAGTATTTTCATAGGGAAAGAGCGTCGGGTTATTCTTATTTTTTCAACGAAATTGTTAAATGTAAAAAGTATTGGTTGACTAAAGTAGATTTTTTAGGCGGTTTCTCAAAATTTATTTCACGCTTTTGAAAATACTGCATCGGGTTTTGGAGTTGTGTGGTTGATAGTCAAAATTTTAGGATTTTTTCTACAGAATCCGGCTCCCGCAGACTAGCCCCGATTGCAGCGGCATCCTTTTGCGGGTGCAGCGCAGCGAAGGCCGTAAAAGATAGAGCGGAAAGCGGGACAACTGTTGAAAAGAATGGGAAAACTGCCGCTCCTAAAATTAAAAATACGTTTGGTTTGCATTAATTTTTGGTTATTTTTACCGCCATGAACATACGCGGAAAATTAATCATTATAGGCGGTGCGGTAGACAAAGGTAGTTTTACCGAGACCGATATTGACAGGACGGCTCCCAAAAACCTTAACTTTTTTGAGGCGGGAATTTTAAAGAGAATTATTGAAGAATCCAAGCATAAGGCGGATTCGCGCATTGAAGTGGTAACTACGGCTTCGAAAATCCCACGCGAAATTGGCCCTGAGTATGTCAAGGCGTTGCATTATCTGGGCGCCGACAACACCGATGTGATGCATATTGAAAAACGCGAACAAGCCATTGAGCCAGAAATCCTCGAGCGGCTTAAAGCAGCCGATGTACTTATGTTTACCGGTGGTGATCAATTGCGACTCACTTCTATATTGGGCGGTACGGCTTTTCATGACATCCTTTTAGAGAAATATACCAACGAGGATTTTATTTATGCCGGAACATCGGCAGGTGCAGCGGCGGCCTCCAACAATATGATTTACCAAGGCAGCAGTAGTGAGGCGTTGCTCAAGGGCGAAGTGAAAATCACGAGTGGTTTGGGTTTGATAGACGGCGTGATCATCGATACGCATTTTGTGCAACGCGGCCGGATTGGACGTTTGTTCCAGGCAGTGGTGGGCAATCCAAAGGTGCTCGGCATTGGGCTTGGGGAAGATACCGGCTTGTTGATTAAAGACGGCAAACAGATGGAAGCCATCGGATCCGGTCTTGTGATCCTAGTAGACGGACGCGAAATCAAGGATACCAACCTCACGCAGGTCGAACTGGGCCAGCCCATATCGATCAACCATTTGGTAACGCACGTAATGAGCAAGCACGATACCTTTAACCTCGATACCTTTAAGATGAACATCCATTCCTCGCAATATGCCGAAACCTTTACCCAGGCCGACATTGCAAAAGGCAGGGTAGTTTAATACATCGTTCTGTAGCGCGGCGTCTCTGTAGCCCGCAGGGCGTGTCCCAAGCGCAGCGCGTCTATAGTGCAACGTGTTTAAAGCAAAGCGTGACCAAAGTGCAACGTGTCTAAAGCCCGTAGGGCGTATCTAAAAAATGAAACTCATCATCCACGGTGGTTTTTTCTCAGAATCGGCCACCAATCTCGAAACCAAAGTAGCCAAGCAAAATGCGCTTGAACGTATCGTGCGCGATGCATACCAATATCTGCTAACCCATTCGGCGGTTGAAACTGTCGTTTATGCGGTGTCACTTTTAGAGGACGATGCCTTGTTCAACGCGGGCATTGGTTCGCAGATACAAAGCGATGGCAAAATCAGGATGAGCGCCTCACTCATGGACGGCGTGACGCAGAAAATGAGCGGCGTAATCAATATCGAAGAAGTCAAAAACCCAATTCAGGTTGCACAGGTATTAATGAACTATGATGACCGTGTTTTGGGCGGAAGCGGCGCGACGAATTTTGCGCGCCAACACGGATTTGATTCTTTTTCTACAGAAATCCCACAAAGAAGAAACGAATACGAGGCCAAATTGGCGGCGACCCGAATCGGTACCGTTGGTTGTGTAGCTTTGGATGCCCATGGGCGTTTGGCTGCTGCGACTTCGACCGGCGGGAAAGGTTTTGAAATCCCGGGACGCATCTCTGATTCGGCGACCGTGGCGGGCAACTATGCCAACGGTTTTTGCGGCGTAAGCCTGACCGGCGTGGGAGAGGACATTGTGAGCAACGCCACAGCGGCCAAGATTGTGACACGGGTCACCGACGGCTTTTCACTTCAAGAAGCTTTTGCCAAAACGTTTGCCGAATTATTGCCTTACGACGGTTTTGCCGGTGCGATTGCCATTGACAAAGACGGCAATATGTTCCATCAGGATTCGCACCCAAGTATGGTGTTCGCGGCTTTTGACGGGGAAAACTTCAAAGTTTTTAATTAATTTTCATTCCCATTTCTAACTGTTGGACGATTTGTACGAGCCCGATTTCGAGTAGGAATACGTTTGTGCCTTTGTTGGCTGCGTCGATATTGGTTAGCGAAACGATGGTATTTCCTGCTTTTTTCTGGACTTCATAAAACAATTGTCTCCCGATTCCCATTCTGCGGAATTGGGGATGAACAGCGAATTGCTTGATGCGCGCTGCCCCGAAGACAATGTAACCCACCAAATTGCCGTCGGCGAAAGCGCCCGCGAATTCCAGGTCATTTTTCATTCGATTGATTGTTGCGATGCTATTTTGGTACGAGGGTTTGAAATCCCAAAAAGAGACCATTAGCTCCCAATCGAGAACATCCAACGGCTTGAAGTCAAAACTGGAGCGGCTTGGGGCAATGTTTCCTTTGTAGCAATTGAGCGTACGTAGGGTTTCAAAACCAATCCTTTTGTAAATGTGGATCGCTTTTTCGTTGTGGGTGATGACTTCGAGCAGGTGGTGTGAGATGCCTTTCAATTGTAGGAGCGGCAACAGGTAGTCGTACATCGCTTGGGTTTGGCGTTGCCCTCGGCATTTGGGAATTACACCGGTTCCTGCATTGTATGCGGTGGGTTTTCTGTCGATGGTGTCGACTCCCACCAAAATAAAGCCGATGGGTTTGTTCTTTAGAAATACGCCGAGCGAGCAATCCAGTCGGATGTTTTCGGCGGCGATTTTGGCTTTCAAGTCTGTTTCCGACAGCGAAAACGGGATCACGTAATCGGAAAACGCCTCATTGAAAACCGCTGCCAAAAGAGTAATCGGAACCGTTTCGAGGGTCTTTATGGTCATTAATTTCTAGGATTACTGGGTAGACAATAAAGGTAAATATTTTTCTTCAACCACGCGAAAATGCCAGCGTTGGTGCCCGGCGAGCATAAAGGCAATAGACAGTACCGAATAGTGTCCTTTGAAACTCCTGCCGCTTTTGAGCAACATTTCCTTACTAAACGATTGGTAGAGCGCTATCGTGGATTGGCGCAACAATTTAAGTTCATCAAGTAGCTCGGTGATCGTTCGGCGGTTGGCGTCGGCGTTTTTGGCGTACGCATCTTCGTCATAAGACAGCATCTTTTGGGTTTCGTTACGGGAAAAAGCCAGCACGCGATACGTGAAAATACGTTCGGTGTCAATGAGGTGTTGCAGCAAATCCTTAAGGGTCCACTTTCCCGGCGCATAAACGCGCTCGCCAAGCGTTTCCCAATCGGATTTGGGGAGACGCTCTAGTTCCCCGAGGCTGATTTGCAAAGCGTCAAGGTAAGGTACATCGTCGGCCAGCGCAATGTAACGGTCAAAATATTCGGGCATCGGGTCAATGTCGTGTTTGTACATCATGGTTGTTTGGTATTGGTTTTATTTTTTAATGCGGTTTGGTATTGGGTTTCATAGTTGGTTACGGCCAGCATGGCGTTGGCGTCATCCTTGAATTTTTCGCCGAGCAAATCGTAAACTTCCTGTCCGCGCGCATCGGCAATAATGGTGAGCAGGTAAGTATTGGCAAAGATGTCGTTCACGTCATTTTCTGCCATCGATTTTTTGAAACGCCCGTACAGCATCGCATAAGCGGTATCGCCTTTACCCAAAGCCACCAGTGTCTCGGCGGCGGCGACCGGATAATCCCAGATGGGTGTGGCGAGATACCAGCGTGGTAACTGTACATTTGCCAATGCCTCGTACGCAACGGCAACCCCACGCGAATCGCCGAGTTCCTTGAGCCCGTTG